>Ga0308162_1002749_pt1 | contig 10843 bp, 13 predicted proteins | sample PhySR2_FD_201370 | JGI IMG/M metagenome (GOLD analysis project Ga0308162, IMG submission 201370) | Phyllosphere microbial communities from UC Gill Tract Community Farm, Albany, California, United States - DLSLS.R2 | ecosystem: Host-associated > Plants > Phyllosphere > Unclassified | place: USA... | reverse complement strand
TCGGACGCGGGTTCAACTCCCGCCAGCTCCACCACTTTTGATAGGACTGCAACCGGACAGCGGCAATAAAAACAGCCACTTACGGACACTGACCAGACAGTGCGCAGACCGAGAAAAGACAAAAATATGCACGTGAAATGCACGTGCACTTTAAAAGAACCCCAGATCTCACGGTCTGGGGTTTTTCTATTTGTAACTAAGGGTAACAAAAATACACACCTCCCTCGCGTCGCGCTCGCCTTGACACTGTTTATTTTTATAGTAAAGATGCTGTATGTAACCACAGTAATTTTCCGGAGGCTTTTGTGTTTGTTGAACTGGTTTATGACAAGCGAAATGTAGAGGGACTTGAAGGGGCCAGAGAGATCATCCTGGCTGAGCTAACGAAGCGAGTGCACCAGATTTTCCTTGATGCCGAAGTGAGGGTGAAGCCGATGCAGGCAAACGGCTTGAACAGCGACGCCAGCAAAAGCGATCGGGAAAAGCTGAACCGCATGCTGGAGGAAATGTTTGATGAATCCGACATGTGGCTGATTGCTGATTAAACACTTTGCGCCTTCATCCCGAAAAAGTACAATCCGTTACGACTGGCGGCTATTTGATACTCGCACTATTGGATGATCGCCAGTCTGCCGTAGCTTGTGCTTGCATACCACAGGCTACGGCATCTATAACCTTGTAATCTGTACAAGTTACTGATGTAATTCACAGCACCAACCGTTACAAGGTGAAATCAATGAATATGAAGACTGATGAAGGGGCCAAGGTCTACACACCGCTAACTTTGAAGCTTTATGACTGGTGGGTGCTGAATTTTTCCAATGATTTTGCATGGCGCTGCCCGACAAAAAAGTACCTCCTTCCTCACTTTCTGAGAAATCTCAGTTCAAACCATTTGGATGTCGGAGTAGGAACCGGCTACTACTTAACTCATGCTCCAGATGACTGCGCCATTTCGCTATTAGACCTAAATAATTCCAGCCTTGAGGCAGCTTCGGCAAGGGCTGGGAAGCCGAAGATAAAATACCAAATTAATCATGATGTATTTGAGACTTATCCGGCTCACCTTAACAATCAATTCGACTCCATCTCAATGTTTTATCTCCTTCACTGTCTGCCGGGGACTATGGCCAATAAGGCTATAGTTATAGGAAATGCCAAAATGGCGTTGACTGTCGATGGAGTACTTTACGGTTCAACTATTCTTGGTAATGGCGTAAACCACAATAGTTTCGGAAAATTGCTTATGAATACTTACAATAGCAAAGGAATTTTCTCCAATAAAAATGACTCCGAGGCATCCTTAAGAAAAATACTTTCCGATCATTTTGAAACCGCTGAAGTGAGAGTGACCGGCACCGTGGCTTTATTTTCGGCTTCAGGAAAAAAATAATAGTTACCGCGATCTGATCTTTTACACAGATCGGTTGCGGGACTTCACTCTGTTAGAGTTAGGGTAAAAGCACTATTGCTGCTGACTACCTTTTTCGTCACACCAACGGCTGCCCTCTTCAGTGCTGTGTTAAATGCAATCAGCGTAACCGGGCATGGGGATGATTTGCGACAGTTTGAGTGGCTCTGAAAAAGAAACACATCATCCGGGTAACGCTTTCTCCGTGCCTGGATAATTTTTTTTATCCCTGGCCTTAACTCAATAATGCATTCTTTAAACTTACCCGCTGCTACGAACGTCTGTCTGTCATTGGTCAGATCGTCATATTTAAGTCTGAGAAGGCACAAAGGCCTGACCTGACTCAGATACAACATAGTCCAGAGATCTGACCATACATCAGAAATGGCCTCAAGTTTTCGTTTGATAGCAAAGAATTCATTTAAAGTGAGAATATTCACATCCGTTGACATAGCTGAAGCCATTCCTCTGATCAATACAGAACATAACAACTGCAAATAGGATACCTTGTTAAGATTAAACAATCAGTGTGCCTAAAGCTAGTTCACTTTCAAATGCTATTATTAACCTGCTGAATGCCCTAGTTTCTGTGTTTGCTGATTCTACTGAGCAAGATAAACCACCAATTTAGGTGGTAAAAATCAAATACCAAAATCACGTTTAGTCAAACAGATGACTTCAATCTCCGCAATCCGTATGACACCGATCAATAAACTTAAATTGATCGTTATCACCGATCACAATGTGTGACAAAGATCACTTTTTAGCCGAATCGATTAAGCAAAATACTATTACTGTTTCGTCATTCCAATGATGAGGCTGGCATTTTAGTGTTTCGAGTTCGAGGACTATACACATGCATAAATTACTCTCCCCTCGCCTGCAACAGGACATCCTGCAGGCCCTGTCCATTTTCTTTCCCTATCCGCCAACCGGTAAACAGTACTTCAGTTGTTTTGAGGACATCAGCGAGCTACAGATGGCTGTAAACATTGAAGCTCTTATTGAAAAACGCCTGATTTGCCGCCGGGCTATCTCACGAACTGATGATATCCCCTACGTCAGACTTGCTTATCTTCACCTGACAGAGAAGGGCTTTTCTTATGCCGTTGCACACTGCTGAACTGTCAGAAGGTTCAGGCAGGCCAGAGGCACTGTAGATTAACATCTGCTATGACTGGAGTTTGTAAATGAGTAAATACTTATCAGTCGCAACTTTTGAATGCGAAATTATTTTCTGGCTAAGGGCTCTCTTTCCCTGCCCTCCCGATGCGAAAGATTTCGTTCGCTTTTTTCCTGATGTCAGCATTTCGGAACTGATTAAATGCATTGCGGATCTGATAGACAGACAACTTGTGTCGAAAGCGGCACTGAGATATGAAGACGGCGATGCATATCTGTCATTTCAGGGGCTTGTTCTGACGGCTGACGGATGCACTTATGCACAGCAGCTTGCAAGAGGATGTGCCGGGAAGAGTAATTTTTAGCCGTCTCGTTGATAAACCATTTACTTTATGTAGTCTATGTTTAATTTGTTGAGTGATGTTTGCGGCCCTGTAACCATCTTCAACTTGTTGGACACATATCTGCTTTGATACGTCTTCTTTACTCCATCGAGGACATTACTCATCATTCACTCCTGATAATCGATATCATTGATGAGAACCACTGCTTTCGCGTTCACTCGACGGCAGTGGTAACTTGTTCCCCTCACCATCAAATCCAAGAGCACCAAAGTCATTGACCGTATTCACTCTCACTTCGAGGTAATTTAAATTACATCCAGAGTGCAGTACCTGCCGCTTGCTTGTTTAATAAGCGTTAACTCACAGTTGGTTAAGTAATACCCAATGTGACGCAATCTACAGTTGCGCATGTTCTCCGTCTAACAAATGGATATTGTTTCGTCCTTGTAAGCTCTTGTTTTCGCCAGCGCTTTTTCCGTCGCTTATTGCCGTTCACATAGTCATCGGTAGAATCACAGGCAAGCGTAGAGGAATGTTACAGCGGAGATGCTTCATTCGCTGCAGCTTACAAGGCTTAAGAAGGTCAGCGATGACCTGCTGGAAAACCTTATAGACTACCTCGGCCAAGCTCAAAACTGGGTAAAGTTCAATTTAATTCACTTTAAGTTAAATACACCTTAAACAAATCTGACGGCGTGCTTTACCATTAGAATATAGTTTTAGATTATCATCTTACGAAATTCTAAATGAACGATGGAAAGTATGTTAAAAGCAACCCTGTTAGGATGGAAAGAATGTAGCTTGGATGTTTATAAACAAGCATTTGCTATGTACGGAGGGAGTGTTTGTTGTCATCCAGATGTAATAACATATCTCAGTAACAAACTTGGCAAGGAAGTAAAGTACTATTGCAAAACTCAGGACGACGTTTTGATATGCGCATCGTACTCTATTCAGGGTGGGTTGTGTTTATTTTCAGGAGATTATCCTTTCGTTTATGAAGACATAATAATTCCTTGTAATCCTGACGGAAAAGTTATCTTGCCTTTTAGAACCAAAAAAATGTCGCCAAAGCAAACAGGATTTATACTTAATTCTTTCAGCAATAGATTACTTAAAAATAAAATATGTCACATTAAACAAAATTTTTCTTCAAAAACATCTCGAAAAAGAAATGGAGAAAGGAATCGATTCATAAAAGCGGGCGGTGAAATTTTAAACATTGAATCCTTGTCTTCAAAAGATATTTGTGATGCATATCTCAAACTCTTCAGGTTAAGATGGAAAGATAAACTCAGACCATTCCCAGAGGAAAATCTGTTTGAAACCATTGAACGATTTCGGCATATGTTGTTTGGTGCGGTGCTGACATTAAATGATGAAATTATAGCCATTGACTTGATTTTCAAAACTGAAGCAATCGATTGGGTATATTTCGATGATATAAATGGTGGCTATGACCCTTCTTATAGTGATTTGAGCGTGGGAAGCATTTTGCTCTGGGAGAATTACAACAGAGCGAAAGAACTTTGTCAGGAGGGAAATAAAAAACTCATCTTCTCTCTTGGGAAATATTGCGAGGAATGGGAATATAAGAAAACATGGTGTGAAGTATTATCTTTGCGCAGAACAATTTGTTAAAACTCGCAGGGCTTGAAATGAATTTTATAAGCCCTGTGAAAGTTGGTTTGGCGGTCATTTTATATCTAAAATTCATTTTTGTCACTCGCTTTAGAGAAAGTTAATGCTTATAATTCATTAATGTAATATTCAATTTATAAAACTTATCCTATCCTCTCGTTGCTACTTTCCAACTGAAGATAAGTTTGGCATTCAGTCGTGAGATCTTTGCATTCGCCAGAATGTTTTGTCGCTTAGCCGTTACAGCTTTCATATAGATAACAAGCATTTACTTCAGGATAAAACAAGATTTCATCCGGATCCGAGACCTTATTCTTTCCCACCATATTCCATCGTTGGAAGCTACATGGCCTTCTTGATGAACGTGCTGGGTTTATTATGACACTGCCGGTTTAAAAATTGATGAATTCCGTCAAGGAGCACCGCTTTTCGCGGTTGGACAGCAATATCAATATCCCATGTATGAGAACATTAGCAAATGTCTATCGACTTAAAATTTCCCATGGTTACCCCATAAATCATTTCCCAAAAAAGTCGCTATGCAAATTGCATCATAATCGAAAAAATTAATTTTGACCAAATGCCTACTCGCGAGTATCACCCGCTTTTGCGCCAAGTAACTAATCTTGAACCTACATTCCCAGTTAGCCTTTTTCTTGCTCCTCCCATCCTTCACTGAGCAAGATTCAACCGATCACTTTTTGATCGACAATAACGATCAATGGTTTCAGATTGATCGTTATTAACAATTTCAAAAGACAGGATATAGCTGCTAACTTGTCCATATATTAAGGAGGGTATATGTCAGTAAAATACACGGATGGTGCTAAAGTTTTTCTATGGATGATTTGCGCTCTTACAATGGCTCTTATCCTGTACATTATCTTTCTTTTCAAGCCTACCTCCCCTGCCAGCCCGGTATTCCTTGGCGAAACTCCTCCTGTGTTAATCTCATGTAAAGAGAATAATTATCTGCAAACCATTCCTGAAGGTAAAATCGACATCACACTAAAAGTCTTAACACCTGAATCGCTTGACCGAAGGACAATATGCCTGGTGAGAAAAGAACCTGACTCATGGGCCGTGTATTTCGAAAATAGTAAAGCTGGATGAAACCTTATGGAGGCGAAAATGCTCTTGTTGCTTTATTTCGCTCTTGGATACATTGTTTTCTGTCTGGCAGGCTATGGTTTATTTCATTATTTTATAGATAATGAAGAAGATAAATGACTATTTAAATTCATTTTATATAGGCTATGAACAACCCAAGTTAAAAGGATTTTTTCATTGAAAAAACATTTACCCATACGGTCAGACAGTGAAACTCCGTAATCTTATTCTGTGGGTTGCGCGCGCAGGAGTGCTTGCACTTGTAATTTATTGCTTATTTGCGGTACCTTTCAGGCATGCCCCATCCCATCTCCGAAGTTTTACACGCTTGGTCTCTCATGATTTTTTTCAGCTATTATGAAAATTATACAGGACAACAGGATTGAAATTAAATGGCCTGAGTCCGGTAGAATACCGAACCCCGGCCCTGACAGTCGCTTAACATGAACTGTCCAACTTTATGGGGTCAGTCCAAATTCGGGCTTTTTTGCTGCCTGTTAGTTATCGTCCGGCACCGGTGGCCAATCGATATCCGGCGCGTTACTTGTATCAACACGATTAAGTAAAACTCGGTATTTTTTCCATGCCTGTAACAGCGCTATTTCTGCGTCAGTAGCCTCACCAATATCAACGGCATCCTGAAGCGGAGCAATAGATCTATCCGCTTCCTCCATAAGCTCATTTTTCTTTTGCTCCGCAATTTCGGTAGCACCTGGCCGGATATCAATAAATACGCCATCAGAAAACTTGTAATTCCCTAATACATTGGCTGGTACATCTGCGGGATCGACTTCATATACATCACGCCCTTCCTGCATCCCCATAAATGACACATCTGCCTCGTAAGCAATCACGATCCTGTCATCATCCAAGGATATAGCGCCTTTCCAGTTGCGAAGTGTTTCGTACCAGTCGCGCCCATGAATGTCCTGAAAATACAGTCCCGTGCGCATTATTCCGTTAACTTCTACGTGCTCATATCTGTAAATTGTTGGATTAGTGAATTTGTCCATAATTAATCTCCTACGTTTACCCAGGCGCCAGTTTGCTTGTTGAGATACTGCATTTGACGGTAATAAACCCCTAGCTTTCGTCCGTCGCTTCTGTTTTCCATTGTTATGCCTGTAACGACGCAACCAGCAGGGGACTCCCAATTACCAAAGAAGACATCAGTAGGATTTCGTAGTTGTTGACCTCCACGGCGGAACCCGTTCATAACGCCATAGCGGGCGTCACTCTCAGCTTTCGTGTATGCCTGTCCTGCAGGAGTGTAGTTGCCTTTTGCCTGATAGCGGGCGTCGAAGTTGGTGTAGTTACCGGGGATGATCTGCTCTTTCATTTCCAGACGACCGCTACGCGTATTGATGTATCCGGTTAGTCCGGTTTCCTTTTGATTTGCATCGGTCAGCGTGCAGTAAAAACCGATCCCGTACCACGATTTCAGTAGCATGTTGTTACTAGTGTAACCTGCGGCATCATTACCGCTATACATACCTGTCTTTGACCTGACCCAAAGACCACCATTAAAACCAACCTCTTTCTGAAAGGTGCCACCATTTGTTGCGGAAACCGCATCAACATCACTGGCAGTCGGTTTATTTCGTGTGTGGTATAGCTCTCCCCACGCATTCCATGCGCCACCGGAATCGCCGTTGCGCGTGCGAAATGCAATCCGGTTTCCGTTGCCGTTATACTGCGCTGCCAATTGCACCCGATATTTACCGCTAGAACCAGCGTAATCAAGAACTGAGCCAGTGAAGCCGGGGGTGTTAGTTGCGTTGTCATAGCCAAAACTCACGGAATTTGCAGGGAGGTCATTAAAATCAGTAAGAGGCCTCCCGGCACCTGCCAGCGTTGTCCTCAAAGCCAAAGCGCCGCCATTAACCAGAACACGTCCAGCAGTAATATCATCTTTGGATGTCTGCACATCTTTTGATGCCGCTGTACCGAGAGTGTTTTTAACCGTGTTCAGTTCATCGTTAACCGCTTTAACCGCCTTTGGGGTAGCCGCCAGCGTCTCAGATGTGCTGTCGGTCGCGCTACTGAGTTGGACGATACCCTTTTTCACCGTGGTGGCATCCTGAGCTGTATATTTGCCGTTCGCAAGGTCGTATGCCGCCTTGACCGCTTTAGGTGTGGCAGCCAGCGCCTCAGTCGTACTGTCAATTGCGCTACTGAGCTGGACCAGACCTTTACGCGCAGTCGTAGCATCCAGAACGCCAATGGCTTCACGCGAACTTTTCTGGGCGGGTTCCCCTTTCGCCGCTATCTCAGAAAGATTCTTATCGATGCGCAGAAACAGGCCATCGCCGGTAGCGGCTTTAAGCTCAATGTTCGCTGACTCCGATACCGCAAGGCGGTACTGCAGATTCACGCTGACACCGTTCTCCGGCTTTTCAATCGCGGCACAGTTCGCAACGGAATACAGTTCCCCTGCATCCGTCAGCAGTCCGACTTCCCTCACCACGAACCCGCCCACTCCTGCCGCTAACACCAGCTGAGCAATAAACTGATTCGCCTGGTCCGGGGAAACCTGCAGCGCTGATATCGCGTTACGATAAACCTCGCGTGCCAGTTTCGTCTGCGCCGGATCCGGTTTTACGGCCTGGCCGTTCCCGTCACCCACCACAAAATCTTTAATGATAACGGGCTTCCCGGTCGCAGAGGACTGCGCCTCCAGCTCCTTGCCCCTGTTGGTCAGAATGCTGTAATACTTCTCAGCCATAGCTACACTCCTGCCTCAATAACAACGTCAATCCAGGCGGTAACAGCACCGCCGGTATAATAATTTCCCTTCGCGCCCAGGTCGGCGATCACATCTATTGTGGTCAGCAGGCTGCGAAGATTTTTGGCTTTATCCACCTGGCGGCGTATGCGCTGGTACAGCGCTTCATCAACGGCCTGCAGGCTGTAGACCTCCACACGGAACGTATAGGGATCTTTGCGTGGTTCATCCTCCCACCACTCCACGACGGTCGTCGGCAGGCTGACGGCACTGAGAGAGCGTCGAACAGCCCCGGCAGTACCGCGATGTTGATGAACATACGCGGCATCCTTGATAACCTGCCGTTTTTCCTCCTCCGTCCAGGCCTCTTCCCAGGAATCCACTGCAAACTCCCAGGCAAGCCAGGGCAGCAGATGGGCCGGACAGGTGTCAGGATTTTTCACCTTCCGGACCATGTCAGTATCCAGCCCCGCAATCAGCTCTGTGCCTGCCTGTTCCTGCGCCCGCTCCGGTTGAATGGCTGACGGGGGAAGGAGGGATCGAAATTTATCCACTGGTGCCTCCTTTACGCGTAACGTTTATCGCGCTGCACCAGGGGGCCTGCCCGGCGGCGGCTTCCAGATCGGCCGTCGGGCTGATCAATTTGACCCTTGATACACCAGGCTGCTGCAGGGAAGCGTATATTGCAGAGAGCGGGACGATGGCGTTGATGCGGTGGGAAAGCTGGGTATAGCTCGTCAGCGTGCTGATGGCATTCTCCAGCACCGTCTGCGCATCCGGCCCGTCAGGGATATCGAGTTCAGCCGTGACGGCATAGCTGGCAACGGTGGCACTTTTCACGCTGACATAATCAGTCAGTGGCCTGACTTCATCGGCACTCAGTGTATTCATCACGGTTTCGATCAGGAGAATTCCTGCCTCACCGTTACCCGTTCGCGACAGCACATACACATCCACCTCACCGGGTCGGTTATGGGTCTCCGGCCCGTATGCATCTGCGTCCAGCACATCGTTATCGGCCGATTTGGCATGAAAACGGTACGCGTTGCGTGCACCGGCGGTGTTCAGTTGCGCCCACGAAAGCTGGATGCGCTCGCGAAAAGCGTCATCATTTTCATAGACAGGTTCGACGGGCGGTACCGCATCCGGATCACCGGGGTCAATTACCAGGCGGGAAACGTTGAAGGCCGCCCCCACCTGGTCGAGATCGGCCCCTCTGGCGCTGGCAAGGAAGACCGCCCTTACCGCGTCGTTGACACGCTGAAACGCCAGCGTCAGCTGGTAGGCATTGATTTCCCCCTGTTTATACGCCGGGTCCGATTCCACCAGGGCATCGAACTCCGGATCAAGCTCTCGCAGGCGCGCCAGCCAGCGGGAAAAAATATCGGCGGCATCCGGTACCACAATGGCATCCGGAACCGCCAGCGCGGACAGGTTAATTACGTCGTAGCTACTTGCCATAAATCTGTATGCCTCCGGTGCTGACGGGAAGATTATTCTCTTTGTTGATCCCCTCGATATCGACGACACATCCTGCTTCATCGGCCGGGAAAGTGACCATCACACGCGTAACCCGCAACCGGGGCTCCCAGCGAGCCAGGGCTGAGGCTGTGGCCGCGATAATCCGCAGCCGGGTGAGATCGTCGCGCGGGTTGTCCACCAGCGAAAACAGGTCACTGCCGTAATCACGAACCAGCACGCGGCTGCCCAGCGGCGTGGAAAGGATATCGCTGACGGACTGGCGCAAATGGTCGCTGCCAGACAGGCGTTTACCTGTCCGGCTGTTTACACCGTTCATAATGTTTTTCCGTATGAGGATCGCCAGATGGCGGAGAGTTAACCGAAATAATCCGGGCCGGTTTTATTCTTGCTGCCGGATTTTTTTGAAGGTTTGCGAATATCCACCACCAGATTGTAGGTGTAGCTGAATCCGGCAGGCGTCAGGGAATACACCAGCGATTCCACCACCCAGGCACGATCTTCCCGCTCGCCAAAGCCGGACGTGGATACGCCGGATTCTGCCGTGAGGGGAACGTGTTTCGGGCGACAGGGGCCTGTCACCGTCATTTTTCGTTCGTTACGCCGGGCCTGCGTTTTCTTCGCTTTGGCCTGCTGATCGGCAGTGGCCTTCACGGGCTGCGTGTACGGATTTGCCATGGAGGGGCCATCATGATCAACCGTGGTGGTTTTTGTCTTACCGTCAGCCTCATCGTAATACCGCACGCCGATTTTCCCTGATGACTTTCCTTTGCTGCCGGTGGCCTTTCCTGTGGAACTCCCCCGCTCGCCTTCGCTGTATGACCAGCTGGAGACCTCTTCAGGAGTGATAACCAGTGCGCCTGATTGCTCACCAGAGGCACTGGCCGTGGCCCCCTGACGCAGAAAGAGCCAGTAGCCGCCCGATGGTTTGCTGACTGCGTTCCACGTTCGGGCAAGACGGGTCAGCAGATTCGCGTCGGATTCTGCCACCTGGTCCACGTGATCAATATG
>Ga0308162_1002748_pt1 | contig 10849 bp, 12 predicted proteins | sample PhySR2_FD_201370 | JGI IMG/M metagenome (GOLD analysis project Ga0308162, IMG submission 201370) | Phyllosphere microbial communities from UC Gill Tract Community Farm, Albany, California, United States - DLSLS.R2 | ecosystem: Host-associated > Plants > Phyllosphere > Unclassified | place: USA... | reverse complement strand
TATTACTGAAATTACGTTACAAATAGAAAGTAAGGAATGTAATACATTGGAACAGCATAAACATTAAAGTGCTGCTCTTTCTACATAATGGACAGATGACTAGGCTGATAAACCTTACCATTTTCCTGTATTACACTTCTATTTATCACACGCACTTTAAACACCATCCTGAGACATTTTAAAATTACAAGAATGTAATTTATGAGTCCTCTGGGTGTTAATTCTTTAAAGTTAGAATATCTAACAAGTATTAAATGAGAGTAAATAAACATGCTATTCAAAAATAAATTTTGTACTAAATTACTGTTAATTAGTGCATTCTTTAGTATCGCAAGTTTTAGTTATGCAGATGGCGGCTTGTTATTTCTTGAAAAGAATTTAAAAGCTTCTAAAGTTGAAAATTCTAAACAAAAACAAGTTAAAAATAATGAATCAAATGAATCAAATGAATCAAATGAATCAAATGAATCAAATGAATCAAATGAATCAAATGAATCAAATGAATCAAATGAATAGTTGGGTTGCATAAATAAATCAATTAGACTTATTCATTCAGCAATATAATTCCTGAATGAATAAGTTTATAACTAAAACCTATCACACCATTAGTTGAACTACATATAATTATAATATTAAAAATAAAGTATTTTTTTTAATCCCATTTCAATGGGTCATCTTTATATATCTCAATTTATGTTGTAAACATACAATGTAATTTCTAAATAAAAATATCCAATTTTTTTAAATCACTTCAGGATATAAAGCTTTAGCTATGCCAAAGCCAATTAAACCTGCTATGGCTAAATATAGGGCTTTCATGTACCACATGCCCCAAAGTACAGTTATTTTAATTGCTGAAAACTTATGTACTGGCTGACTTAAAAAATTGGTTGTTTGGTTAAATGACTTTTCAGATGCTTCAAGAGCATAATAATTTAATGCGGGGAACAAGCAAGCAACCAATAAAATAGCGATTGCGGGAAACACAAATGCTTTAGGCAGACTAAATTTTATTGCGAATTATAAAGCCGCACCTACACCAATAATGCCTAAAAAGGATTTAGTAAAGCTTGCAAAGTCTAAGCCAGTTGTGCCTGCACCTTTCCACATCAAAAAGCCTATGTGGGGCAGTAAAAAAGTTTCATACTAAGTATTAAAGTATCATACTGAGAAATAAATTCTCATACTAGATTGCTCCAAGGATTTATCTATGGCCTTACCTAAATACAATCTTGAATGGTGTCAAAACTATGCGAAACAGCATAAAGGAGAATGTCTTTCAAAAGAATATCTAGGTAGGACTGTTAAACTCCTATATAGATGTGAAAAAGGCCATGAATTTTATGCCACTCCTGCCGTTCATATACATAAAAAATCTTGGTGTAATGAATGTAGCAATAGAGATGTTGCACATACCTATGAATTTGTTAAGGAATTTATAGAAAGTAAAGGCGGTGTTTTATTTTCTACAGAATACATCAATGTACGTCAGAAGCTTGATGTGCAATGTGAAAAGAAGCATAAATGGAATCCTACTTTTCAAAACTTATTTCACAATAACTCATGGTGTCCAGTTTGTTCTGGTACAGGTAGGCGTACCTATGGCAAACGTGTAAGGGTCATAAGCTAGTATGAAACTTTATTACTCATAAATGTTTCATGGATTCATATCTAAAGTTCCAGTATGAACATTTATTGTTTTTTCAGTTTATATGCTTTCACATAAAATCAAAGGCTTGAGAGTAAGCCAATGTGATAATTTTTTACTCTCGTACAACTAATTTGAAAAAATACCACATTTTAAGTTGGTTAACACATATTTAATGTGTTAGATTTTACACAGAGGTGGTATATATGACATATCAAGAATTTCAAATTGAACTTATTAAAATTAATCTAACAATCAAAGAATTAGCTACCCTGATAGGTATGAATCCGAATTCGATAACCAACTATAAGAGCAAAGAGATTATGCCTTTAAATTTGGCAATTATAGTTTCTTTAATTTCGAGTTTGAAAAACAATGGTCTAGATCCAGAATTGATTATCAATGAAATAAAGAGAAAGCATTCTGCTCAATTATTAGAGCTTTAATTTTTTATTCTTTGGTTAACCCTTAACCTTTGTTCGTTAAGTTTACATATATACTTAGAACTCTCGGTTATCTAATTCAGTACCACTAAATATGAATGTTGCAACTATTGATCACATAAGAAAGCTTACAAATACTAAACTTGATCCGATTAACAAATCAAAGTTTGGTCAATACATGACTTCTAATGTAATCGCTGAATTTATGGCGAGTCTTTTTAGTGATATAAATGCTGATACCAGATTACTTGATTGTGGGGCAGGTATAGGATCTTTAACAGTTGCCGCTACAAAAAAGCTTAAAAATATTTCGTCAGTAGACCTTTGGGAAATTGATCCCATTATGCAAGATCAGTTAGAACTTAACATGCAAATCTTGCAAGTTCCTTTCTCTATCTACAAGCAGGATTTTATATTTGGGGCTGTTGAGAACCTCTTATCTAATAAGGGAGAGCGGTATACTCATGCTATTATTAACCCTCCTTATAAGAAAATTAATAGTAACTCAGCTCATAGAAAAGAATTGCGAAAAGTGGGTATTGAAACAGTCAATCTATATTCAGCATTTCTTGCACTCACAATTTTGCTTATGGAATCAGAAGGGCAAATTGTAGCTATTATTCCCCGATCTTTCTGTAATGGGCCTTACTACAAGCCATTTCGCGAACTAATATTAAAAGAATGTTCTATTGAGCATATTCATATTTTTGAAAGTAGAGATACAGCATTCAAAGATGATGATGTTCTCCAAGAAAATATCATCATCAAATTAGTTAAAGGCAAACAAACATTAAGCGTTGAAATTTCACAATCTACTAATCAAAATTTCAATGACTATCAATCTAAAGCTATTCCTTTCTCTGAAGTCATTAAACCTAATGACCCTGAACTATTCCTTCGTATAAATACAAATAATCAATCACAAGATGAAAACAATAAGATTTTTTCAGATCAATTATCTGAATTAGGATTAGCTGTAAGTACAGGACCAATTGTGTCACATAGAATGAGAGAATTCTTAGAACAATATCCTCAAACTGATACTGTCCCTTTATTTTATCCTCACCATTTTGTAAATAAGCAGCTTCAATATCCCAAAGATCATAAAAAGCCTAATGCAATTAGATTTGCACCAGAAACTCAAAAATGGCTTATGCCTAATAATGGATTTTATGTCATTGTCAGAAGATTTAGTGCGAAAGAGGAAAAGCGACGAATTGTTGCGAATGTCATAAACCCTAATGAAATTGATAAAGAATGGATCGGTTTTGATAACTGTTGGAATGTATTCCACATTAAGAAACACGGCTTCGATTATGAAACCGCAATGGGCTTGGCCTGTTTTCTAAATAGCACTGTTCTTGATGACTATTTCCGTATTTTTTCAGGTCATACTCAAGTGAATGCAACTGACCTAAGAAATATGAAATACCCAAGTCTTGAGAACTTACGGATTTTAGGAAACAAATATGAGGTAGAAATGAGTCAGGAACAGATTGATATGCTTGTAGAGGAACTTAAGTGAATAATCGAGAGACAAAGCTCCAACAGGCATACGACATTCTTGTAGAATTAGGAATGCCACGTCAACAACTTAATGAACGTACTGCTCTATGTCTACTCTGTTTACTTGATATGACTCCAGATAAAACGTGGGATCAAGCAAGTAATCCATTAGTAGGTATTACACCTATCATGAGTTGGTCACGAGAAAACTATCAGAAAGACTATGCCCCTAATACACGAGAAACTTTTCGTCGCCAATCTATGCATCAGTTTGTTGAAGCCGGAATTTGTCTCTACAACCCTGACAAACCAGATCGACCTGTAAATAGTCCTAAAGCTGTCTATCAAATAGAATTTAATTTGCTTCAAGTGCTGCAAACCTATGGTACTGAGCAATATACGACAATGCTTCAGCACTATCTTTCAAAAAGACAAACACTTGCAGCAATGTATGCAAGAGAACGAGAAATGAATATGATCCCACTTCAATTAAAAGATGGGCAGACTATTCTTCTTTCAGCGGGTGAACATTCCCAACTTATTAAAGATATTGTAATCGAATTTGGCGCTAGATATGTTCCTGGCGGTTCATTAGTTTATGCAGGAGATACAGGTAATAAACACGGTTTTTTCGATATTGAACTCTTAGAATCATTAGGAGTGAAATTAGATAATCATGGAAAATTACCTGATGTTGTTATTTATGATTCTGAAAAAAATTGGCTCTTTTTAATAGAAGCGGTAACAAGTCATGGGCCAGTAGACCACAAAAGATATGGTGAGCTAACTACATTATTTAACAACTGTACAGCAGGGTTGGTTTTTGTTTCAGCATTTCCTAATACAAAAACGTATGTGAAATATAGTGGTGTTATTGCATGGGAAACTGAGGTTTGGATGGCAGATAACCCTTCTCATATGATTCATTTCAATGGATCTAGATTTATGGGACCCTATTAAAATTTAGCTACATATAAAAATAAAAAGGGAAGTTATTACTTCCCTTTTTACTGACCTTATAAGCTATTCATCGTATTTATATTGTTTTTTTAATGGCTTAAGCTGTACCATTTGATTTTGTGACAAAATCAAATGGGCTTTTATGAATGCGAATACAAAAGGTGGTTATAGGGAAGGTTCAGGAAGAAAGACAATTTATAATGAACCAACTAAGACTATGCGTGTACCAGAATCGCGTATTGTAGAGATTAAAAATTTCTTAGCGGGAAATAAAAAGCCTACTTTCAATGATGTGGCTTCTATTACCTTAATTAATCCTACAACATTTAAACGTATTCCTTTGGCTTCTGAAAAAGTAGCTGCTGGTTTCCCCTCTCCCGCACAGGATTATATTGATAAAACTTTAGATATGAATGAACACCTTGTGAAAAATGAAGCTGCAACATTTGTTGTCAAAGTTGCTTCTCTTTCCATGCGTGATGCAGGCATTGAAATTGATGATGAGCTTCTAGTGGATCGTAGTCTTGAAGCGAAACACGAAGATATTGTTATTGCCTTAATTGACAATGAGTTCACCGTTAAACGGTTAATGGTTGAAGGTGATAAGTGTTGGCTTAAAGCTGAGAATCCAGAGTATGACGACATTCACCTTAATGATTGCCAAGAATTATTAATATGGGGTGTAGTGACCTTTGTCATTAAGCCATTTAGGAAACATAAATAATCTAATCCTATTGGTCTAATCTACATGGAAAATCAAAATAAGATCTTTGCTTTGGTAGACATTAATAACTGTTACGTAAGTTGTGAACGTGTCTTTAATCCAAGCCTGAATAATAAGCCAGTAATCGTATTGTCTAATAATGACGGTTGTGCCGTGGCTCGATCACAAGAAGCTAAAGACTTAGGTATAAAGATGGGTGTACCTCTTTTTCAACTCAAGGATCTTGTAGAGCAGCACAACATCACAGTCCTTTCGAGTAATTATGCTCTATATGCAGAAATGTCCCGCAGATTTATAAAAGTCCTAGCTGAATTTGTTACACCTCAAGAACAAGAAATTTACTCGATTGATGAATGCTTTTTAGATCTAACTGCTTATGCTTCAAATTATGATTTAACTGCGTATGCTCATTTAATTCTAGATCGGCTCTTACGTTGGCTCGGTTTGCCGGCCTGTATTGGAATTGGACGGACTAAAACAGAAGCAAAAATAGCGAATCATATCGCTAAAAAGAATAGGTATTTAAAAGGTGTATGTAACCTTGTTTCAATGGACTATTGTTCAATCGAGGGTTTATATCAATCTATAGAAGTTAGTGAAGTATGGGGTGTTGGTAGAAAGCATACTAAAAAGCTGAATAGCCTAAGCATTAATACAGTTTTAGATTTTGTTTGTGCATCACCCTTAATGATTAAAGATCAATTCTCTATAGTCATGCACAGAACATTATTAGAATTACAGGGAATTTCTTGCATTGAAATTGAGCAAAGTCCTCAAGCAAAAAAACAAATAATAGCAAGCCGTTCCTTTGGCCAGAAAGTTTATAGCTGTGAGGATCTTAAAGAAGCAATTACGCTTTATGTTCAGGATGCAGTAAGCCGTTTAAGAAGTGAAAATTTACTATGTGGCTGTATTATTAGTTTTGTTCAATCTAATCCATTTGAAAGTTCTAAGCCTTTTTACAATAAATCTTTGTCTTATGCTTTACCCGATCCATCAGACAATAGCTTATTACTTTCTAAAATTGCTACCTCAATGGTTGATCAGCTATATCAGAAAAATATTGGATTTAAAAAATGTGGAGTTATCCTCACTTGTCTTGAACCTAAAGCTAGTCATATTTATGACCTGTTCACGGACATGAATAAGATAGAATCAAGTAATAAACTTATGGATTCACTCGATGATATACAGAATAAATTTGGTAAGAAAAAAATAGGATTAGGTGCAAGTATGCTACCTAACAGAAATTGGAATATGTCACGTAATAAATTGTCTCCCAATTACTTTAAATGGGATCAACTTATGAACGTTAAATAATTAGTCATGACTAAGACGAATTTGCTGCATGTGGCTTGCCACCTGGCTAAAAGGATTAACAGGAATTGAAATTAAAATATGCAGCGTTTATAGCTCTTTTCATAGTAGTGTCTGTTATGGCCTTTAAACAGGTTTATAACCCTTACTTTGATCAAGATAAAGAAGTAAAGACGTTTAGCTTTAATGGAAAAAAATTAACGGCTCTGTACCTATATAGGGAACATGATCAAGAAATAGGATTTAAAGAAAAGCCTTTATTAAAACCGTTAGTTTTTACATGGAAAAAGCCAATTTACATCTGTTTTAATATGGTCAATGTACCTTATGACTTAGAAATATTTTTCTTTAATGCAGATAAAAAAATTATTGGGTCGGCTGTAATGGAAAAATTTTCCCAAAAGCAGTACTGCCCCAAAGAAAAGATTCTATTTGCATTAGAAAGAATAAAAACTTAGAGTTTTCAATCTAGTCTTTAGTATCTTTAAAATTGTTTGAATAGTAACTGTATGGATAAAGAGTATAAAATATGTCTTTAATGTCGATACTGAAATCTTCAGATCCTAAGTGCAAAGAAGTAAAAGAAATTATAAAAAGTGTCGCACCCCAAAAAAAAGATTTCAAAACTTACAGTGGTATTCCTCCTTTTACTAATTATGAAGTTATGAGTGAACATAAATTAACGAGTAGTTATGATTCAGGCTTGGTTGGTACAGCATTTGACTACTTATCTAAAATAATTTGTGCGTACTACACGAATACTAAATTGAGTGCTAAGGAATTTGAGCAACCTAAAATTATCAGCTTTCTAGAGGAAACTAAAAACAAAAGCATTTTGGTATTGTATAAAAAAATTCAAAATCACATAGATTTTCTACTAGCTAATAAATCAAACGATTTAGAACTAAATGAAGAATTTATTGGTGGAATTATTCTTTTGGCTAAATTAGAAAATCTATGGCGATCTGGATTTCTACCAGTAGCAACAAAGAAAGACATACTAAAACCAACGGAGAAAGTGGTTTACGAAGATATATCTTCCCTAGTCAAAAATTTTGATAATGTATTCATTAAGAATGGTCTTATTAAGCCTGATAGTCTGATCACATACAATCCCAGATATTCTGCAAATATCCGTGTTGCACTAGGTGGGATAGATGCAGATATTTGTATTGATGAAACACTATATGACTATAAAAGTACAAAAAATCATGGATTTATGATTAAAGACAGTATGCAGATCACATCGTATTACTTATTCTATTTAATGGATCGAATTATGTCGTCAACAGTGCAGATGCAACGACACAGAATAGAACGAATTGCATTATATAAAGCTAGGTTTGGCCAAATTGAATATTTTGATGTTAAGCATATACCTGAAAAAGATTTAAAATATGCAATTTCTGAGCTTAATAGGATGTTTAAATTAGGTATGCCCGCTCAGAAAATTAAGGATTTTTAAAGGGCACTAAAGCACAGTATTGCGCCTTATCCTTCCCTTATATTATTAACGGTCTTGCTCTTTCCCCTTGTTCTTTCCGTGTTGAAGATCTAGCTTATTAGGTTGAATCTGTGGCTGTGACATTGGTTTTTTAACTTCTACCTGTTTCCGTAAATAGTCCACTAGATCAACTGCTAGTTTTCTATCTTGCGGATCTGGTGACTGTGATAGAGCTTTAGTAATTTCCTTGTAATGCTTCAATGCTTCTTTTTCTTGCTGTTTAGCTTTCTGGACACGTTCTGGACTGGCCTTATTTTTACCATATCGCTTAAACGATTTGCCCTGCTCTTTCATTTGTTTAACTGACTGCTTATCACTTCTATTTTTTTGAAGCCTAGCTATACGTTTTGTCGCATTCGCTTCAATCCCTCTGGATCTTAATTTTTCAGCAAAACTTTCTCGCCATTCCTGAAGGTCAGCCTTCCTAATATTTAACCGATCACCTTTTTCAGAAACAGCTTTAACAACAACATGCACATGCGGGTTTTCACTTGGATCTTTTGAAGGGTCATTGGTAAAGGTATGCTGCACCATCATATATTTATGGTCTTTAAAATGTTCCTCTGCAAATTCTTTTGCAGCATCATAAACGCCTTTTTCATCCGTACCTTTCGGCATAGATAACACAATATTAAAAGCCTGCTTATATTTAGATTCTTCATCAGAAATAGGTGTACCTGACATTTGCCAATCTTCAGCAGCATCTTCTATATCATCCTTACCATTAACTTTATTTCCGTCCTGATCAATTCCCTCTAATTGTCCATTCCGAGTGATATATCCCATGTGAGCTTTCACCTTCCCCATAGACTTACCTCCACCAGTAACCTTGACCATTACTTCAGGGGTCTTTTTACTAATTCTATCTAAAGTTGCTTTAACGCTATTTGGAGATGATTTAGGGGCTGATGTAGCTGAATGGCCAGATCCATTTTTAGGCTTAGACAGGTCATTTAAAAAAGTATCTAAACTTTGGGCCTGATTAACACGCCTAACTTTAGATCCATTAAGTAGTTGCTCACCATGAGCAAGCAAGGTGCTTTGCACTTCTCTGGTAGTCTTACTGCTTCCGTTAGCCATTATTCCCACCTCTTTTTATTGCGCTCTAATAGAGTGAAAACATGCCTAACTTGAGCTTTTACTAGCTGATGTACTCGCTCGACAAATTCTCTATCGTAAGATTCATAAATACCCTGATTCATATTCTTAGCCATTTGGTTTAGGTTTCTACCAATCGCCAAAAGCTGACTATTTGATTCGCCAAGTTTAAGAGCTTCTTCCTGGCTAAAGAATATTGAATCTTTTGTGACATTAGCTGTTAAAACCGAAATGATATATTGATTCGGTTTCATGCCGATCTGTGCTCCTTTCTCATTAATGGCTTTCATCAAACTTGGTTTAAGCCGTAATTCTTTGCGTGATGTTTTTTCAAATACATTTATAACGTCTTGCATTTTTTCTATTTCAGATAACTTTTCCTTGATCATTTTTTTGATCAGGTCGTCTGGATCTACTTCTTCAAACTTAGCTAACTGAAAGATTTTTTCGGCTAAGTCCTTTTCCAGATTCAAGGAAAAATCTTGTCCTGAATAATCAGGATCATTTTCTTTTTTATAGGCATTTTCTAAAGCCTTCTGGAAAGGCTCACCTTTCTTGATTCCTTGCTTCTCACACTTAGCTTGCCACCAGTCATAAACGGCATTGCTAACCCTAAATTTTAAAACTTGATCCAAGTTTGATTTCGTCATGATTCCAGTACCTTTATCGAAAATAATATTTTCGATAGCTATTCTGAAAGAATAGTATAACCTTAATTTGTGTCACAAATTAAGTTTTTTAACGGCTGCTGCCTATCCTGCACTAGATTATATACCTCCATTTTTCCCTCTTTTCTCCTTAGTCATGACTAAGAGTAATCATGCTAGGTGGTCGGGATAACCCGCCCCAAAAAAAACCTTGCATAAGCAAGGTCTTTTTCAATTGGTAGGTTTAGGCTTCTTGTAAATACTCGATTTCAAGGCTGCTGCAATCTACAGATACCTCTGTTCCATCCTCGTATTTGATCCATGCAAAACCCAAAGAAGTAGGCCTTTTATTTAGCATCAGGTTTGCTTGTCGGCCGTCATGAATAACAACTAAAAGCGGTTTTTTAATTTTGTCTGGGTCTTCTTCTTTAGCTTCTGGCTGCTCTTTCTGGTTCGACTGATCCATCAGTTTTTTAACTTCTGGTTCTTCAGTCGCTTCAGCTTGATCATCCCCATCAAAATTGAAAGATTTATTATCATCAATAATGGATGTTTGCTCTTGGCTTTCTTGCGCCTGTGGTTCTGGATCTGCTTCAGTCGCTTCAGCTTGCTTAGGTTCTTTTAACTTTTTAGATAAAGCCTGAACTCTGGATCTGATAATGTCCTGACCATTCTCTAAAGTTTCATCCACCCAAGCGTTTACTTCATCAGGGAAGGATTCCCAAAGTTTGCGTAAGTCATACAAAGTCTTTGGAGATTTAAAACCTGCATCATAAGCCTTAGTTAAGCATTCTGGCATATCCACTAAAGCTAAGTGAGTAGAAATGAAAACAGGATCTTCATTTAACTTTTTAGCGATTACGTTTTTCTTCTCACCTTGCTTAATTTTCTTTTGGATAAAAAGTGCAAGCTCAATAGGTGAATGGTTAAGGCGTTCTTTATTCTCCATGACCTGATCATAATCATCATGATCATGATCAACAAAAGCAGGGATAGTTTCCT
>Ga0308162_1002747_pt1 | contig 10853 bp, 13 predicted proteins | sample PhySR2_FD_201370 | JGI IMG/M metagenome (GOLD analysis project Ga0308162, IMG submission 201370) | Phyllosphere microbial communities from UC Gill Tract Community Farm, Albany, California, United States - DLSLS.R2 | ecosystem: Host-associated > Plants > Phyllosphere > Unclassified | place: USA... | reverse complement strand
CTGAAAGATAAGCTGAAAAGCGGTCAACTCCAGAAGAAGACTAAAGCAGCAGCCCCCGAGTAATTCAAAGGGGGTGGGTCAGTTTTACTTTGGCAGGGTGGGTCAGAATTCAATCGGTATTGACACTGGTGGATAAATACCACCTGGTTCGCCTTGGCGCTAATCCCTTTACCTCATCATCACCGTATCTGCGCCAGGTGGAAGAGCTGGGCATGATCGGTGAAACAGAACAGGAGATAACCGGTGAATAAAGCCACCAATAAGGGGCTGCAGATAACCGTTGACCCTGAGGTACAGCTGGGATTGGTCGCTAATGGCGACGAACATCAGGTATACCAGGCTCACTATGGCGAGCAAGCCCACTAAGGACAGGATCAGCGTCCTGGCCATCATGAGGTAACACCTAACCCAACGTGGGAGATTTTCCCCCGCTGGGGAAAGCTCCCTCTTTTTCTTGTAAAAAGAGGAGAACGACCATGTCGAACTGGTGCAATAACCGTTTAGCGATCACTGGCCAATCCGTTTTTGTTGATGAACTGCAGCAATGGGTCAATGGCCATGTTGTTCCTGACTACCGTCATGCTGTTCAACAAAGCTGCCGGCTGTTCCTGGCCGGGTGTGCCGGCATACTGAAGCCGGCGACAACAAAACCCGGTGTTTACGTGCCTTACCCGGCACTGTTAACGCAGCCGGGGATTGCATCGCCTCAGAATCTGGCCTTTGAACACTGGTTCGGGTTGCTGAAGGCGGATGTGCCGTTAACGGGCGAGAACATTCGCCTGATAGAGCGACTCTACCGCCAGTCGGGTATCGACGCGGTTAAATGGGAAAGCATCCCCAACGTGGCGAAGGCGCGTATGGCGGATGTGCTTTCTCGCCAGTATGCGGACTGGTTCGGTCTGGTGGGGGTTAGCCCTGATATCGATGCCGGCATCTGCTGGGAACGTTTGGAGATGATGCCTGAGTATACCGCGCCATGCGATATGCTGATGTTGATCCCGACGCGTCTGGCAACTGAACTGAATGGCTCAGGCGGGCTACTGCGTGATGTGCCGTCCACCACTGACCTCTATGGTCGGCAATACGGCGTCGAGTGGCCGGCCGGCCATAATGCCGGTTGCGTACGTGATGGCATCAACACGTTGACGGTACACTTCGATTCTCCATGGTACCCGCCAGCCGGCGAGGTTATCGGGAGAGTGTCTGAGTTGTTCAGCTGCCTGGTGGAACATACCTGGTATATGCCTGATGTGGAACGCAGCGGCTACGATCGCTACGACCGCGGTGAGCATGCCGACGGTGGACGAATAGCGGCTGAGGTTGAGGAAGGTGAGGTGATCCACCTGACCTACGCCGACAAGGATTCTATTCCCTTGTCACCGAATGCAGCAGCTGGCTAATCACCGTTTTTTGCTGAAGCACTAACTTATGGCCACCGGTATCCCGGTGGCCTTTTTTTCCCGTGGGGGAGTTCACCATGCTGACGTTTACTGAAGCACAAAACCAATTCATCGGTCTCTTTGGCCAAACGGCACGCTACCAACACCGGTACAAGGTCATTTCTGGCTTTGTTCAGTGCAGCGCGATAGCAATACACAACCGCTTTTTTCCGGACGACGTGCTGGAGAAGCAGTACATGTGGCTCATCAAAGGGTATGAACGTGAGGATGTCGAACGCCTGGCGCACTTACTTGCTCTTGTACAAATAGCACTGGCCGCTAAACCTTGTGATTTTTTGGCATGGCTTTCATGAATCTGGAGCTTGGTGATAGACATCGTGGGCAGTTTTTTACGCTCTGGAGCGTGGCATCCATGATGACCAAACTGCCCCCTACTTGGGGTTCCGGCGTAACACCCCGAACTAGAAACTAGCAAAATTATTGCAAAGACCCTCAGAAAAGGGTTTTATTATATCAACCCACACTTTGTGTTTAATGGAGATGGAATGGCGTTTACTACTTTAATAGAGCGAAAGGATACTTCTGGTGATTGCATTTACGCTTAATTTAAATAGCTAGCTCCGTGGAGGGCAAATGAATAAGAAATACTATATCCGAAATATGCCTTTTGGATGCTTTATGTTTTTATGTTTTTTTTACTTGTCTTGGGGGGATGAGTTTAATTATAAATATATATTATTGTCGGTGAGCACTTTAGGATTGGTGTTTTATCCTGTTTCAAAATGGATAGTGGAAAGTTTTGTATTGACCTTCACGACAAAAGAATTTTGGAGTAGAGGCTTGTTTATGGATACGCCTGGGAAAATGGGCGGGCTGGCGATTTACTATGGGACCGTTTTTTTATTATCAATGCCAATAATAACGATATTTGTTTTTGTTATTTTTATGAAAAGGCTACTTAGCAAGTAAGCAGCCTTTTCTATAATTAAAACTCAAATGCCGATAAATTTATTCACTTGTTCCATTGCATCATCATCTATTAACGCACCAACTCCTGCCATTATTAGACTATAGCCCAATAGCCCTACTGGTCCTCCTAGGATAATACTAAACGCAAAACCCGTAACCGCAGAGGCGGCCATGCCTGCAGCAATAGCTTCTGTTTTGACAAAAAATGGGCGCCAGTTATCAGTTTCTATTGCCTTTTTTAAAGCTCCGGCCCATTCTGCAGCATCGATAGCAAGGCTAGTATAGCCTAACCCTTTAGCCGCTTGCTTAACGTCAACCGATTCCAAAGCTTTTGCAATGGCTTCGCGATCTTTTTTATTGATCTTTTTGTTAATGTTTGCCTTGTATTTATCATAGGCTTTCAGCGCATCATTTACATTGCGAACGTTTTTTCCTTTAGCCTGATCTGCTAATAATTTAGCAAGCTTTTCAGCTTTTTCTCCGTAAACCTTGAAAACTTCCTTATAAAAATCCGCAGTAAATTTAACAGCATCTTGTATTTCTTTCTCCTCCCTTTCTTTTGCCTCTCGAGCTAATTTCTCAGCTTCTTCCTTGGCTTTACGGGCAGCCTCTTCACGCTGACGTTGCTCTTCCTGACGTCGAGCCGCTTCGGCCTTTTCCGCCGCGATTTGCGCCTGAACATCGTTCAGCTGTTGCTGTTTCTGACTTTCCTGACTCCGTGCTTCGCACAACCGGCGATTCACATCATCCAGTGAGCCCTGACTGGCTGCCGCTTCTCCCGAGAGCCGTTCGGCTTCCGCCTTGTTCCTCTGCGCGTCGTTCCATCGGTCTTCTTCCCACTTGCGTTGCTCCAGACTCAACGCATCGCCAGGCGTAACAATTTTTTCCTTCAGCGTCAGATTCCTGGCTTCTTCTTCTCGCTCATGGGCGGCTTGGGCGTTTTTGCTGCTGACCTCCCCCTCCAGACGCTGCCGCTCTTGCTCCAGGGCGTTAGCCTGATTGCGAACGTCTTCCAGTTCACGCGCGGCATTCACCTCCCGTACATCCTGCCCCGCATCCAGCGCCGCAACGTCCGCCATCAGCTTGTTGAGGCGGGCCACGCGCAGGTCTTTTTCACTCTGTTTCACCGGAATACCGTTCCGCAGTGCGTCACGCTCGTCCATCAGCCGTTTCTGCCGGTCGCCATCGAGACGAACATCACGCGGATTCTCCCGCCAGCGGGCGAAAGAGACTTCAAAGTCGGCATTCAGTTTGTTGGCTTTGGCTTCATCAAGCGTAATTTCCTGCGCCATTTCATCCACCGAGGCAACTGCCTGCTCTGCTTCCTTCCTGAGCTTATTCGCACCGGTTAAGCGGCTGGCCTCATCGCTCAGGACTCGCATGCGCTGACGCGCTGCCTCGAGTTTCTGTGACGCGTCGGATTCCACGTTCTGAAAGAATATTAGATCCTGTTCGAACTGCGCTGCCTTTTTGGCATTGGCCGCAACCCCCAATGAGTCAGGACGTCCGGCGACGTAGTTGGTGCCATATCCGTTGAGGTTGGTGTAACCGCTTGGGGGAGTACTCCCTGAAGGCCAAACAGTCATCCCTGGTTCCGTATCTCCTATGCCGGGTGGCGTATCGACGCCCGTTGTCGGCCAGCCCCACGACTCACCGTTCCATTCATACCCAAGCTCAAGCATTTTTTTCCATTCAAGGCCGTCACTGTCTGCCAATCCTGATTTAGCCATCGTTAAACTCCTTCTTGATTTCAATAATAAGTGCTGTATATACATACAGTAATAAAGAAAGTTACGCGCTTATCTATGGACTGTCAATGGATGATAGTAGTTATCATTTACATAATGTGAGAAAAGATTAGCAGGCCGTAATGCTATAGTTGGGGGTATCGGGCTTCTGCGGCAATTCTCAGGATGTGGTCAGGCGTCATTACACGTAGCCACGTCTTTTACCCTTGACAGGTCTTTGGGTCGCTGAGGCCGTATTTTGCGCTTACTTCGCTGCGCAGGTCATCGAAAGTCTGTTTGGCCATCTCCCCGGCGGCCGAATGTTCAGGCTCTTGCCAGTGCTCAGCTCCTCGCGAGGCGTGAAGAAGTGCAGCTCGTGATGGTCGTCGTGGAGATAGCGCAAACGACAGCATCCCGGAGGTGTACCGGTGCTCGAACGCCAGGAAATCTATCAGCAGGCGGGTTTGTCTGGAGAGCCGCGCAGGACTTGCGGCGGGTGCGCTTCACGGCCCGCCCGTTCCTGACTGGTGATGTACTCGACCGGCCCATGCCCGCCGGTGCCGTTCCGGGAGAAGCCAATAATCATCAGCTCAACGCCCCATGTATCCGTCCCAGTAGGTCGCCGAGGCCTCACGGGCAAGCAAGTCTTTGAGCCTGTAATTAATGCCTTTTTCTTTATTTTCCAAATCAATACCGACATCACCATAATGCTTGTCATACCCTTTAAAAAAATCGGGGCTGTAGTAAGAGTTTCGTTTCTCCTTTGCCTGTGGCTCCGGTATTCCCTCAACCCGATCTTCTTTACCCTCGTGATAAATACTTGTCAGGAAAGGAAGTATATTCTCGTAAACATCAGATCGACTCACAGGCAATACGTTAACTACACCATTTGCATAGCGCGTGGCATGCTTCTCCGGGCTGCTCTTGGTTGGTCCATCTGAAGCGACACAGCCCGACAGCAGCAACACAGAAAGTCCCAGTAAAACCAATATTTTTCTCATCACTACTCCTTGTTTTCCCTCGTCAATTCCAACACGGCGCGCTCGATGGCCATCAGGTGACTGACTGCCTCGACCGCCGACGCACTGATGCGCCAGGTGTTCACACAGCGGGCAATCATGTTCAGGTTGGCGTTGATGCGGTTTAGCATTGCCACTCGTTCGCGTTCGTCCCGGCAATTACGTGCCAGGATGCGGCCAATATGGGCACGCACCAGCTCGAACATGGTCATACCGGCATCGGCATCGGCATCGGCATCCAGCAGCTGCAGCTGCGCGTGTTCCTCATCGGAAAGCCGTACCTGCAGAATGCATTTTTTCGGTTTCATGCGGCCAAACTAGCCAAAGATCGCCATCGGCACAACATATTACTGAGGTCAGTTTGGTTATCGAAAATTATTGTACTAATAGGGGGCAGTTTGGAGATCGGAAATTTTTGTACGTTAAGCGCATTATTTAACTAGTTGTGGTTCGTAAGGGATTGATTTTGCGTCAGCGACTATCGCTTTTAAGTTGTCGCTCTTGCTGTATCACATTTAGGGTATCTGATTAAGGTCAAATCCCTGAAAATACCTTATAGCGCGGGAATACATCCCATTTCGGGAGTTAAGTCTGTTCAAAAAACAGGCTTTCCGAATGGACGGGACTTCCCCTGGATATGCGCCCGGTTAAATGTTGTGCAATCATGGGGTAAACATAGCCCAGAGGGATTCGTTATGACCATCACTAGTGTCGGTATCGATCTTGCTAAAAATGTATTCGCTGTTCACTGCGTTGACCAAAATGGCAGAACTGTTCTGGTTAAACCTAAAGTATCGCGTGCTGCACTTCCTGAGCTGATTGCAGGTTTACCTCCTTGTGTTATCGGGATGGAAGAATGCTCCGGTGCTCATTACTGGGCAAGACTGTTCCGGCAATATGGTCATGAACCCCATCTGATGGCGGCAAAGTTTGTTTCTCCTTATCGCATGGCTGGTAAATTAGGGAAAAATGATGCAGCTGATGCTCAGGCTATCTGTACAGCCGTCCGTCGCCCGCATATGCGGTTTGTGCCCGTGAAGGATGAGAGTCAGCAGGCGATGCAATGCCTTCACCGTACCCGGCAGGGTTTTATCGAAGAGAAAACAGCAATATATAACCGATTAAGAGGTTTAATATCTGAATTTGGCATCATCGCTCCACAGAGTACAGATGCTCTGCGCCACATCGTGTCTGAACAGAAGAACTCCTTGCCGTTTCAGGTTCAGCAATGCGTTGATGATCTGCTGGAACACATTAATCGCATTGAAGATAACATCGCTGAATACGATCGGATCCTACCGCAGTCAGAGGTTGATGGAGCTGAAAGGGATTGGCCCCACAACGGCATGTGCGCTGGTCGCCAGTATCGGTAATGCGCATGATTTTAAGAATGGGCGCCAACTCGCAGCCTGGCTCGGACTTACGCCATTGCAGTACAGCAGTGGCGGAAAATCACAGCTTGGCAGGATAACGAAAGCGGGCGATTCGTATCTGCGAACGCTACTGGTTCAGGGTGCCCGTTCGGTTCTGATTGGTGAAGAAAAAAGGACTGGCTCATTCAGTCATTGGGTTTGCTCGCTAATTGAGCGAAGAGGATACTGGCGTGCCGTTGTCGCCATCGCTGCCAAAAACGCAAGGCTGTGCTGGGCATCATTGAATTACGGTGATGATTCAGGCTGTACTCGGCCAGTTAAAGCACGAAGCAGCAGTATAACCATCTGACCTGCAACTTGTTGATGATAAAGGGTTAGACCCTGTGAGGTATATCTGATTATTGTACAGGATATACTTATCCGTTTACCGAGCGAGAGCCTCACGAGCGTCTTTCATCAGGGTCCGAATCAATAACGATTCATCATGGCCGTTTATGGTACCGCAGTCTCTCCCCTTTATTTTTACTGTAGTGGAGACAGAAGCCAAAAACACCGGCGTTGACATGCCGGGGAAGTCCTTATAGTACAATAATTCTCTATATCCAAACTGACCCCTGACAGTACGGATTCAACCAGTGTGGCGGTAATCGGTTTTTCACCTGTCTGGTATCCTGCTTCCATCGCCAGCGTGCCAAGTGCAACTGGACCTGCAGCGGTGTACGAAGTTGCATTGCCACAGGTCAACTGCTTCAGTTGTCAGAAAGGGGTTTGAGGTCCAATGGAACGAAAACGTACGGAAATATCGTAACCATTTGATTATAAATAATTATTATTTTGTGAAGTAAGGGTTTAGCGACAATCGACACAACCTTAGGTTGTACAGCTTGTCTCTTTTTTGCCTCAACTGAAAGTATCGTTAAAAAACTTTTACTTATTGACAACTTTTATACATATGGCAGAATCCACACAAAGATAACGATAATCATTATCAACAGTGGATGTTGTTCAGATATGAGGCAAAAACTAGCTCCTTTTACAATGATAGCATTGTGCTTTGCCACAAAGCTCGCTTTGGCGGAAAATATACCTAATCTTGTCATCGGCGCAGGAGGTATCTACAAAGTGGAGGACTTCCTACCTGAGAAAAATAAGTGGACAATAAGTTCCGGTATTTCAATTTATGAAAATACTAAAACTAACACATCACCACAGTATTCACTAAATATCACATCACTGGGTTCTTTCTTTATAGATAACTCTGTCTCTATAGTTACTACTAATACAAAACAACTTTCCGGCTATACTTCTTTTCAATATGGCGTTAGCGACAGTCTTTCACTTCGCGGAACAGTTGTTGGAAAGTACACAAAAAAAGATACTACCGACGAACAATTTAATCTTACCACAGAAAACAAACACAGTGTCGACAACTATAACTTTGGGGTTTCATATCGGGTAGACAACTTTTATCCACTCACGGTGGTGAGTACAGGCGCGGGATTTAAGGCAGGGAGTCTTAATAATTATACCTTATCGTCTTCTTTCAGTTGGATTATGGATCCCGTGGTGCTTACTTTATACCCTTCATATATCGATGGTATATCTAATAGAAAAGATGACGTTAAATATCGTTATTTTTCAACGACAGGAATTATAAGCGTAGCTTTAAACAATGATATAGACATAAAGTTTGGTGCTTCTAAAGATATTTACAGCATGAAAAAAAAGAGCCCTCACTCTCCATCCTGGGATACAGCGAGTTCATTAATAACCGGCATCACCTTCAATAGCTGGAAGAATTTCACTGCTGATTTTAGCATTGACCATGAGCTAGGTGGCATGGATTCAAATACATTTTCTATCGACTTTTCGTGGAGGGTATGATTATGACGTCAAGAATAAAAAATTTTCAATATCTGATTTTATCATTATCTCTACTAAGCTTTGGCTCTACAGCTTCAACCGCTCAAAAGATTGATGATCTTGAATATAAACCTTATCAAGTTATGACTGATGCGGAATTGAATAGTACTAAAGGAAAGGCTATTCCTGTTGTACTTGTACCTATCTTATGGGCAGCGGCTCAAGGAGCCACTGTAAACTTAAGTGCTTATCTAGCGCAAACAATTGGGGCCGGAAATGAAGTTAAATTCAATGAAGCCTTAACAGCAGCGGCTGTTGGTGCAGGTATCGGCGCGGTAGGTGGTGCTCCACTAATGGCTGATAGGTTTTTACTCACTGAAGCAGGTGGGTTGTTATTTGGTGGCTTAGCTGGTGAATACCTTGGTAAAAATAAGAATAAAGTTGGGCCTGCACTTGATTCCGTTCCGTCTCAATCCGATTTAAATAAAATTCTGAATGATCCAAACTGGGGTGAAAACCATTTTAAAAACATGCCTGGTCTTAGTGGAGGGCGCTACAAAGAAGCTATGCAGAAAGCTGTGGACGATCCGGCTTCATGGAACAAGCTAATGAAACAAAGATGTACAGCTTGTCATTAAAGGAGTTCTATTGTGAACATTACTTATATTGTTCTTATTTATGTCATGTGGTTTTTATTGTTTAAAATTTTGAGTGGTAAATTCAAATGGTTAAACACTATATATTCAATCATACCTGCGTTCTTAACTGTTTGTTTGGTTAACTGGCTATTCGGTTAGTCGTTAAAAATTTTCATATTATATGGTGCATATAAATGAAAAGAATCTTTTTATTTGCGTTTGGATTTACTCTAGTATTAGGACTGTATAGTGAAGCCTTTGCTATTGAAAGGCCAAGGGATAAAGTGAAAGAGTACTTTTCCGATGCAAAAACAAAGCACATAGAAAGACAGCTGTTTGATAACTCATGCGGCATTGCGTCATTGGCTTTCGTTCTGAATAGTTACTATAACAAAAGTACATCGGAGAAAAATCTATTTTTCTTTATTGGCTTAAAGCCTGAGTATTCTTTAGGGGATTTGAAGAAAGCCGCCAACACATTTAATATAGAAACGATTGGGTTGAAAATCAACCTAAATGAGTTGAAAAAACTAAAATCACCAGCCATCTTAAAAACCAGTACAAACGGAGGGCATTTCATTGTGTATACGGGATATAAAGATGGATGGTTTCAAGTAGTAGACCCTGCTAAAGGCAGGATGAACTATTTTGAAAATGAACTAGGTAAAATATTTAAAATCGAAGGGGGTAATTATGGTGGGGCGTTGGTTTTTATCTCCAAGGTAAAAAATAGCTTCGATGATACAATTCTCTACTCTAACTCCACAAATAGACTCTTTTTGGAAAAGTGATTCATTCATAATAAGTTATGATGATGAAATTTATGCGGCTTTCTCAATCAATTCATCAATTATTTTATATATTGTCGAATACGAGATTTTCATTTCTTTTGCGTTTTGTTCAGTACGGTGCGATAGCGGTGCATAACCGCTTTTGTCCGGACAAAGAGTTGGAACAACAATACATGACGATCATCAAAGGTTATGTACGTGAGGATGTCGAACGCCTGGCGCACTTACTTGCTCTGGTACGAATAGCACTGGCCGCTAAACCTTGTGATTTTTTGGGCATGGCTTTCATGAACCTGGAGCTTGGTGATAAACATCGCGGGCACTTTTTTACGCCCTGGAGTGTGGCATCCCTGATGGCCAAACTGCAATTTACCGGACTGGAGCAACGGTTGTTGACTCAACCGTTCGTGACGATCATTGAGCCTGCGTGTGGTGCCGGCGCCATGATGATCGCCGCTGCGGCCGAGATTCAGGCGTTGGGGTATATGCCTTCACGGCATGTGTGGGTTTCCTGCGTTGATATCGATGTGGTAGCGATGTCTATGCCGTATATCCAGCTGTCTTCGCTTGGCATTCCTGGAGAAGTTGTGTTGGGTAAGGGGTTTGACGGTCAATGATGTAAAAAATCACGTTAAGAAGATAATTCATTGTTTATATTAATATTTAAAGAGCGAGACTCTCCCTTCAGAATATCCTCCGGCAGCGTGAATGTGTAATGCCCCAGCATATTGATATGCCCGTGCATCAGCGGTGACAGCCGGGCAATATGTTCATCATCCGGTGTTTCGCCCGTGGTTGTTCTTATATGCGAAAGTGCTTCCTGCATGTAGAGTGAGTTCCACAGCACCACAGCACCACAGCACCACAGCACTACAGCACCACAGCGTTAGTGACCAGTCCCAGCGCGCCCAGCTGGTCTTCCTGCCCTTCACGATAGCGCTTTCTGATTTCGCCGAGCTGACCGTAACAGTGAGTTATTGTCAAATGTGGTGTATGAGGCCATCAGGCAACGCTCCGATCTGACGCTTCATCTTCCACCTGCTCGCCGTCTTTGAACGGCACATTGTTGACCA
>Ga0308162_1002743_pt1 | contig 10860 bp, 10 predicted proteins | sample PhySR2_FD_201370 | JGI IMG/M metagenome (GOLD analysis project Ga0308162, IMG submission 201370) | Phyllosphere microbial communities from UC Gill Tract Community Farm, Albany, California, United States - DLSLS.R2 | ecosystem: Host-associated > Plants > Phyllosphere > Unclassified | place: USA... | reverse complement strand
CAGCAGACTTGGTTTCAACTTCTTTACGTTTGACGATCACACGATCATGTAACGGACGAATACTCATTGATAGCTCTCCTTTGAGAAAGTCATTATCAGTTATGGATGACGCCGGTCCGCATGCGGTTTTCCGGCTAGTGCCCTGAGAGATGGGGATAGCTTTTTACCCCTTCAAGGGGTAATCGAAAAAAAATTTGCGAAAGTGTTACCATCCACTCTCTTTTGATGGTCGCGGGACGAGGTAAATGAGTGGACTCAGGCAGGAGTTGGGGCTGGCGCAGGGCATTGGCTTACTCTCAACGTCTTTATTAGGCACGGGGGTATTTGCGGTTCCCGCGCTGGCGGCATTGGTTGCCGGCAATAACAGTCTTTGGGCATGGCCGGTGCTGATCGTGCTGGTGTTTCCGGTGGCGATTGTCTTTGCCATACTCGGGCGGCACTTCCCGAGCGCAGGCGGCGTAGCGCATTTTGTCGGCATGGCGTTTGGGCCGCGGATGGAGCGCGTCACCGGCTGGCTATTTTTGTCGGTGATACCCGTTGGCCTTCCGGCAGCCCTGCATATCGCAACCGGCTTCGGACAGGCGCTGTTTGGCTGGCACGATGAACAGCTGCTGCTGGCTGAACTCGGTACGCTGGCGATTGTCTGGTGGGTAGGCTCACGCGGGGCCAGCTCCAGCGCCAATCTGCAAACGCTGGTCGCCGTGTTAATTGTCGCGCTGATCGTCGCCATCTGGTTTGCGGGTGACATTACCGTGGCGGATATTCCTTTCCCCGCGATTAACGACATCGACCACGCACAGCTTTTCGCTGCACTATCCGTCATGTTCTGGTGTTTCGTCGGTCTGGAGGCGTTCGCTCATCTGGCATCCGAGTTTAAACAGCCCGAGCGTGATTTCCCCCGCGCCCTGATGATTGGCCTGCTGCTGGCGGGTACCGTGTACTGGGCCTGTACCGTACTGGTGCTGCACTTCAACGCGTTCGGTGAAGAGAAAGCTGCCGCCGCGTCGCTGCCGGGCATCGTGGTGCAGCTGTTTGGCGTTAAGGCCCTGTGGGTAGCCTGCGTGATTGGCTATCTCGCCTGCTTTGCCAGCCTCAACATCTATATTCAGAGCTTCGCCCGGCTGGTGTGGTCTCAGGCACTTTATAAACCGGATAGCCCCCTCTCACGCCTGTCAAAGCGTCAGCTTCCGGTGAATGCGCTGAATACCGTACTGGGCTGCTGCGTGGTGAGTTCCCTGGCCATTTATCTCCTCGACATCAACCTTGACGCGCTGATTGTCTACGCCAACGGTATTTTCATCATGATCTACCTGCTGTGCATGCTGGCGGGCTGTCGGTTGCTGAAAGGACGCTTTAAGGCGCTGGCGGCTGTCGGGTGTGTCCTGTGCCTGATGCTGCTGGCGATGGTGGGATGGAAGAGTGTGTACGCCATCGTCATGCTGGCGGGGCTGTGGGTGTTTTTACCGAAGCGGCAAAAGCCGCAGGCCCGGTGAGCGAGCGCCACCGGGCCACAAACTCACCGATCGTCTTTATGATCTAACCGGTCGCGCTGCTCATCCTTACGCTGATATTCCCCTTCAAAGGTATCCCCCGGGCCGGTGCTGAAACCACCGCCTGGCATACGGCTGAAACGCAGGTGCGGCAGCAGCTTCATGGTCAGATGCTTCTGCACCGGCGGCAACAGCAACAGCAGGCCGAGGAAGTCGGTGAAGAAACCAGGCAGGATCAGCAGCAGGCCAGCAATAATCAGCGACACGCTTTTGATCATCTCGGCTGCCGGGCTTTCGCCTGCGGCCATCTTCTGCTGCATTAACAGGAAATTTTTGAAACCCTGATTGCGCACCAGCGACATGCCGATGACGGAGGTGAAGATCACCAGAATCAGCGTCAGCAGGACGCCCAGCACATGGGCAACCTGGATGAAAATCGAAATCTCAATGTAAACATAAAGAAAGAAAGCAATAAATGGTATCCAGCGCACTGGCATCTCCTGTGTGGCAGGTGCCTTCAGGCCCCTGACTGAATGTGTTCGCGAAGCGCGTAGATAAGAAATGGTGACGGTTAGCCAAAATTCAATCGGTTTGCACGGATATTTTTTCTGGAAATATTAAAGCGGTGACATATTTCACAGATTAATAATTATCATGAAATCGGGTCGATAATAAGTGATCCAGCTTACGGCAATTCGCTATCATCAGCATATGATCTCGAACATCTGGCCGATTGAGGGAATAATCGTCGGTCATAAAATATTCAAAACCACATATATACTGTGTGTTTAGTACAATCCATCGGCAGCTTGAAAAGAAGGTTCACATGTTAAACAACATTCGTATCGAAGAAGATTTGTTGGGTACCAGGGAAGTTCCAGCGGATGCCTACTATGGTGTTCACACTCTGAGAGCGATTGAAAACTTCTACATCAGCAACAGCAAAATCAGCGACATCCCTGAATTTGTGCGTGGTATGGTGATGGTAAAAAAAGCCGCGGCTCTGGCGAACAAAGAGCTGCAAACCATTCCTAAAAGCGCTGCAAATGCGATTATCGCCGCGTGCGATGAGGTGCTGAACAACGGCAAATGCATGGATCAGTTCCCGGTCGACGTCTATCAGGGCGGCGCGGGCACCTCCGTCAACATGAACACCAACGAAGTGCTGGCAAACATCGGCCTGGAGCTGATGGGTCATCAGAAAGGTGAATACCAGTACCTGAACCCGAACGACCACGTTAACAAATGTCAGTCCACCAACGACGCCTACCCAACCGGCTTCCGCATCGCGGTGTATGCCTCTATCGTCAAACTGGTCGACGCGATTAATCAGCTGGGCGATGGCTTCCAGCGTAAAGCCGTTGAGTTCCAGGACATCCTGAAAATGGGCCGTACCCAGTTGCAGGACGCGGTGCCAATGACCCTCGGACAGGAATTCCACGCGTTTAACGTGCTGCTGAATGAAGAGACCAAAAACCTGCTGCGCACGTCCGAACTGCTGCTGGAAGTGAACCTGGGCGCAACCGCCATCGGTACACGCCTGAACACGCCAGATGGCTATCAGCAGCTGGCGGTACAGAAGCTGGCTGAAGTGTCCAACTTGCCGGTTGTGCCTGCGGAAGACCTGATTGAAGCTACCTCAGACTGCGGCGCCTACGTGATGGTGCACAGCGCACTGAAACGTCTGGCGGTGAAACTGTCCAAAATCTGTAACGACCTGCGCCTGCTCTCCTCCGGTCCGCGCGCTGGCCTGAATGAAATCAACCTGCCAGAGTTGCAGGCGGGTTCATCCATCATGCCAGCTAAAGTGAACCCGGTGGTGCCAGAGGTGGTGAACCAGGTTTGCTTCAAGGTTATTGGTAACGATACGACCGTCACCATGGCCTCGGAAGCCGGTCAGCTCCAGTTGAACGTGATGGAGCCGGTGATTGGCCAGGCGATGTTTGAATCTATCCATATTCTGACCAACGCCTGCTACAACCTGCTGGAAAAATGCATCAACGGCATCACCGCGAATAAAGAAGTGTGTGAAGGCTACGTCTATAACTCCATCGGCATCGTCACCTACCTCAACCCGTTCATCGGCCACCACAACGGCGATATCGTCGGGAAGATTTGTGCCGAAACCGGTAAGAGCGTGCGTGAGGTGGTTCTCGAGCGAGGATTGTTGACCGAAGCCGAACTGGACGATATCTTCTCCGCCCAGAACCTGATGCACCCGGCATATAAAGCGAAACGATATACCGATGAAAGCGAACAGTAACCGTTCAGGCTAAGCTTCCGAAAGGCACGTCACTTGTGACGTGCCTTTTTTCTTTATGGGCGTTACCAAAACACAACAATTCAATATCAACTTGTTAATGAGCAAGGCAGGTCTTTATGTTTGGAGCAGAACTCGTCATCGTCCTGTTGGCGATTTATTTGGGCGCACGACTCGGGGGTATCGGCATCGGTTTTGCCGGCGGTCTCGGGGTGCTTGTACTTACCCTGATCTTTCAGATTAAACCCGGCGCAATCCCTTTTGACGTTATCGAAATCATCATGGCGGTTATTGCTGCTATCGCGGCTATGCAGGTCGCAGGCGGCATGGACTACCTGGTGAGCCTGGCGGAGCGAATGCTGCGTCGCCATCCGAAATACATCACCTTCCTTGCCCCGCTGGTGACCTGGTTTATGACCATTCTCGCCGGTACTGGCCATACCGCTTTCTCCACGCTGCCGGTAATCACCGAAGTGGCGAAAGAACAGGGTATTCGCCCGTCTCGCCCTCTTTCTATTGCCGTGGTCGCCTCCCAGATTGCGATTACCGCCTCGCCCATTTCCGCGGCGGTGGTCTTCTTCGCGGGTATCCTTGAGCCGATGGGCGTAAGTTACCTGACGCTGCTGGCAATCTGTATTCCGGTCACGCTGATTGCGGTAATGATCACTGCCGTACTGTGTAACTTCCTTGGCGCCGAGCTGAAAGACGATCCGGTTTACCAGGAGCGTCTGGCAAAAGGTGAAGTGAGCCTGCGCGGTAGTCAGGTCTTCGAGCTGAAGCCGCATGCAAAACGCTCCGTGCTGCTGTTCCTGATTGGTATCGTCGCCGTGATGTTCTACGCGACCGCCATCAGCGATACGGTAGGTCTGATCCAGAACCCGGTTCTGCCGCGTAACGAAGCCATTGTGGTATTTATGCTGACCATCGCGACGCTGATCAGCATCACCTGTAAAATCGACACCAGCGAAGTGCTGAACGCCAGCACCTTCAAATCCGGCATGAGCGCCTGCGTGTGCGTGCTGGGCGTGGCGTGGCTCGGTGATACCTTTGTGAAAGCGCACATTAGCGATATCCAGACCGTTGCAGGCGACCTGCTGCACAACTATCCGTGGCTGCTGGCGGTAGTGCTGTTCTTTGCCGCGACGTTGCTGTACTCCCAGGCTGCGACCACCAAAGCGCTGATGCCTGCGGCACTAATGCTGGGCGTGACGCCGCTGACGGCGATTGCCTCTTTTGCAGCGGTTTCCGCCCTGTTCGTTCTGCCCACCTACCCAACCCTGCTGGCCGCGGTTGAGATGGATGACACCGGCTCAACCCGTATTGGTAAATACGTGTTTAACCACGCGTTCCTGATCCCGGGCGTGGTGGCGATTACGCTCTGCGTGATCCTCGGCTTTATCATCGGCGGCATTGTGCTGTAAACGATTAGCCGTTGTAAAAATAGTTAAAATCGGGCCGCTCTGCGGCCCGTTTCATTAATGACCAACCGCCTTGCGTGATATAGTGAAGACTTTCGTGATGAGGAGGTCGACTTGTGAACACGCCTGATGCTGTTGTTGTACTGTGCACCGCCCCTGATGAAGCTTCTGCCCAGGATCTGGCCGCCAAAGTGTTGGCCGAAAAACTGGCTGCCTGTGTCACACTTCTTCCCGGCGCCACCTCCCTTTATTACTGGGAAGGCAAGCTGGAGCAAGAGTACGAAGTCCAGATGTTGCTCAAAACCAACCTGACAAACCAGCAGGCGCTCCTCGACTGCCTCAAGTCTCATCATCCATACCAAACCCCGGAGCTGCTGGTTTTGCCAGTGGTCCACGGCGATAACGATTATCTCTCATGGCTCAACGCTTCATTACGCTGATCCTGCTGCTGTGCAGCACGTCAGCTTTTGCCGGGTTGTTTGACGCACCCGGCCGTTCGAACTTTATTCCTGCCGACCAGGCGTTCGTTTTCGACTTTCAGCAAAACCAGCACGATCTCAGTCTCACCTGGCAGGTGAAAGAGGGTTACTACCTCTATCGCAAGCAGGTCAGCATCACGCCGGCAAAGGCGAACGTCGGCGCATTGCAGATGCCCGCTGGCGAGTGGCACGAGGATGAGTTCTACGGTAAGAGTGAAATTTATCGCCAGCGCTTAAGCGTGCCCGTCACGGTGAATCAGGCGGATAAAGGCGCCACATTAACGGTCACCTATCAGGGCTGCGCCGACGCCGGATTCTGTTACCCACCTGAAACAAAGGTCGTTCCGCTTAGCGAAGTGAAAGCGGCGGCCTCCCCTCTCCCCCCAGGGGAGAGGGCCAGGGTGAGGGGTGAAGGCAAAGCCGCTTCAGACCTTCCGTTCTCAGCGCTTTGGGCGTTATTGATTGGTATCGGCATCGCCTTTACGCCCTGCGTGCTGCCCATGTACCCGCTTATCTCTGGCATCGTGCTGGGCGGTAAACAACGCCTTTCCACCGCCCGCGCGCTGTTGCTGGCCTTTATCTATGTGCAGGGCATGGCGTTAACCTATACGGCGCTCGGCCTCGTGGTCGCCGCTGCCGGGTTGCAGTTCCAGGCCGCCCTTCAGCACCCTTATGTGCTTATCGGTCTGTCAGCGGTGTTTATTCTGCTGGCGCTGTCGATGTTTGGCCTGTTCACCCTGCAACTGCCCTCTTCCCTGCAAACCCGTCTGACGCTGATGAGCAACCGTCAGCAGGGTGGCTCTGCGGGCGGCGTGTTCGCCATGGGTGCCATCGCCGGGCTGATTTGCTCCCCCTGCACCACCGCGCCGCTGAGCGCCATCCTGTTATACATTGCCCAGAGCGGCAACCTGTGGCTCGGCGGCGGCACGCTGTACCTCTACGCGCTCGGCATGGGCCTGCCGCTGATCCTGGTGACGGTGTTTGGCAATCGTCTGCTGCCGAAGAGCGGACTGTGGATGGAGACGGTGAAAACCACGTTTGGTTTTGTCATTCTGGCGCTACCGGTATTCCTGCTGGAGCGCATCATTGGTGATGTGTGGGGTACACGTCTGTGGGCGATGCTCGGCGTGGCCTTCTTCAGTTGGGCGTTTATCGTGAGTCTGGGGGCGAAGAAACCGTGGATGCGCCTGCTACAGATCCTTCTGCTGGCGGCCGCGCTGGTGAGCGTCCGTCCACTACAGGACTGGGCGTTTGGCACCCCGGCAGGTCAAACGCAGGCTCATCTGAATTTTATACAGATTAAGAACGTGGATGACCTTAACCGCGCCCTGGCGCAGGCGAAAGGCAAACCGGTCATGCTCGATCTCTACGCCGACTGGTGCGTGGCCTGCAAAGAGTTTGAAAAATACACCTTCAGCGATCCGCAGGTACAACATGCGCTGAGCGATACCGTTCTGCTCCAGGCGAACGTTACCGCCAACAGCGCGCAGGATAAGGCTCTACTGAAGCAACTTAATGTGCTCGGGCTGCCTACCATCCTGTTCTTCAATGAACAGGGGGAAGAACAGCTGACGCAGCGTGTAACCGGGTTTATGGACGCGACGGCATTCAACGCGCATTTGCGCAATCGCCAACCGTAAACAACACTTTAGACGGGACAAACCGTTGGGAATAGCGGAGGAGATAACCGTGCAACGCGAAGACGTACTGGGACAAGCCCTGCAATTGCTTGAGATTCAAGGGATCGCCAGCACCACGCTTGAGATGGTCGCCGACCGTATCGATTACCCTCTGGATGAACTTAAGCGCTTCTGGCCGGATAAAGAGGCGCTGCTGTATGATGCCCTGCGCTATCTCAGCCAGCAGGTGGATATCTGGCGCAGGCAGCTGATGCTGAATGAAGAGCTGACCACCGAGCAAAAGCTGCTGGCGCGCTATACCGCACTGACGGAGTGTGTAACCAACAACCGTTACCCAGGCTGTCTGTTTATCGCCGCCTGCACCTACTATCCGGATCCCGGGCACCCCATCCATCAACTGGCAGATCAGCAAAAACGTGCCGCGCACGAGTTCACACACGAGCTGCTGACCACGCTTGAAGTGGATGACCCGGCAATGGTCGCGAAGCAGATGGAGCTGGTGCTGGAAGGTTGCCTGAGCCGCATGCTGGTGAACCGTAGCCAGGCGGATGTGGATACAGCGCACCGTCTGGCGGAAGATATTTTGCGGTTTGCGCAGTGTCGTATGGGTGGTGCTCTGACCTAAGCCAGCATTCCCGTCCAGGCGGAAATAAACAAGCACAGCGCCATCGCGCGCTGAAATCGCACCATCGCCACGGTGGTGCGGAAAATCCGGTTCACCGCCTTCCCCAGCCACGCCCAGCACAACAAACAAGCCACGGAGATCGCCAGAAACCCTAGCGCCATCAGCGCAACATCCCGAAATGCATGGTCGCTTGCCGGAGCAAACAGGCTGACAACTGCCAGCGCCATCATCCACGTTTTTGGGTTTACAACCTGTAATAACGCCGCCGCCCGCGCGGTAAACCGGACATGGCGTCTGGAGGAGAGATTCGCGGCCGGGGCGCTAAACAGCTGCCAGCTCATCCAGGAAAGCCACAGCACGCCCGCCCAGCTCATTACCTGACGTATCAGCGGATACTGGCGTAACACTTCTCCTGCCCCAGCACCTGAAACCAGAACAATAGCGCTGGCGGCAATACACCCGCCCAGGATCGCAGGAACCGTATTTTTTACGCCAAAGTGCTGACTGTTAGCCAGTACCAGAATATTGGTTGGCCCCGGTGTAATCGAGGCGACAAATGCAAACAGCAGGAAGGGTAATAAATTCACAGGTGACTCCTTTTTTATTAGAGCCACGAATGTGCCGTTATTTTCTGGAAACGTCTGGAAGGTTTGTGCACAACCGACGGTAGTGTGCCGGAGAAATACGGTATGCCCGCTGGAACCAGCGACCAAGATGGCTTTGATCGGCAAACCCCACAGCCGTTGCAACATCGACAGGCAGTTCCCCACACGCCAGCATCTGTCGGGCCTTTGCCAGGCGCAGCTGGATAAGCCAGGCGTGCGGTGCCAGGTGAAATTCGCGCTTAAAACAGCGGGTGAGCGTAAAGCGGTCCGTACCCGTCTCACGGGCAAGGTCTGACAGCCCCACGTTCTCGCCGATATGCGCATAGAGATAGTCGCGGGCACGATGCGCCACGGCGGAGCTTTGTAACTGCAACGGGAGTTTCTTACGCCAGTGGCAGTGGGCAGTGATCTGAGAGAGCAGGTTATCCATTGTGCTCTGTTGGACGATCTTCATCTCATCGTTATGCAACGAGGCAAATGTATCACCGATAGCGCGCACCAACTGAGGCTCTCGCGTCAGCGTTTGGGCAAAGTGGAGGGTGTAGCTCCCGGGAGTAGAGTCGTACAGCCCTTGAAGCGTACGGGTGAGCCAGTGTTCATCCAGATAAAAGGTCAGATAAGTAAAGCCCCCCTCTATCGGTGCATCACCGTCATGGATCTCCCCGGGCTCAAGTAAAAAAGCATCGCCCGGCTGGCTACGGTGGCGTTCACGGCGACAGTGGAACTGCTGGGTGCCGGAAAGGGTTATTCCGACCAGATAGCTATCATGCCAGTGGGGATCAAAGGCATGTCCTTCGAAATGCGCCTTAATTGTCTCAATACCTGTTTCTGCATGCTGACGCAGCTCAAGCCAGTCGTTTGCCATACTGCCCTCCTCTTACCGTCAGCATTGTCACATCTTGCCTGAACTGTCTGGAAGATTTGTGCAATTCCAGGGCACAAACGGACAGATTGCCGCAAACTTAAGCAGTTGAACAGCTTTTCCCGAAATAATGTTGACGATCGCGCGCGATTGCGGTTTAATGCGCTCCGTTGCCCGGATAGCTCAGTCGGTAGAGCAGGGGATTGAAAATCCCCGTGTCCTTGGTTCGATTCCGAGTCCGGGCACCACTATTTAAAGAACCCAGCCTACGGCTGGGTTTTTGCTTTTCTGTATCCGCTACGCATTGAATTTTCCCTTCTGTCAGGTAATAGTGATTTTTTCCCCTGACAATGAAAATGATATGACCTTATCTGCTTTAAAAGTCGGGTCACTGCTCCTGCTGTTGATCCTGTTTTATACCGGCCTGTTCACGAGCGATCGCATCACCTGGCTGATGGAGGTGACGCCCGTCATTATCATCATCCCACTTCTGCTTGCCACGCACCGGCGATACCCCCTGACTCCCCTTCTCTATACCTTGATTTTCTTCCACGCCATCATTCTGATGGTTGGTGGTATGTACACCTATGCAAAGGTTCCGGTTGGTTTTGAGGTTCAGGAGATGCTCGGGCTTAGCCGAAATCCGTATGACAAGCTCGGTCACTTCTTCCAGGGGCTGGTTCCCGCACTGGCAGCGCGAGAAATTCTGCTGCGCGGTGGGTATGTTCGTGGACATAAGATGACGGGATTTCTGGTGTGCTGTGTTGCTCTGGCCATTAGCGCCACCTATGAACTCATTGAGTGGTGGGCAGCTTTGGCAATGGGACAGGGTGCGGATGATTTTCTGGGGACGCAGGGCGATCCATGGGATACCCAGTCAGATATGTTTTGCGCGCTGCTTGGTGCGTTAACGACGGTGCTGATCCTTGGGCGTTTCCATCAGCGGCAATTGCTTCGTTTGAATGTTTGTCAGGGATAGTACGCTCTGAGTTGCCGGGTGACGGCTTCGCCTTACCCGGCCTGCCGTTTTTCAGCAAACAAACGCAAAAAGGCCATCCTTTCGGATGGCCTCTTCACTTGTTTGATGCCTGGCAGTTCCCTACTCTCACATGGGGAGACCCCACACTACCATCGGCGCTACGGCGTTTCACTTCTGAGTTCGGCATGGGGTCAGGTGGGACCACCGCGCTACAGCCGCCAGGCAAATTCTTGTGCTCTGTCCTGTGTCTTTCGCACTGATACTGCGTTGGCTGCTCTCGTAAAGTCAGTCACATACCTCAGTATGCTCCTTCCTTTCCTTCGTTTGCCGCCTTGTCTCAGCGCAAAATCCTTCGGACTCTGAATCTAAGCTGAAAATCGTGTCTGTCTCTTCGCCAAAACACCTTCGGCGTTGTAAGGTTAAGCCTCACGGTTCATTAGTATCGGTTAGCTCAACGCATCGCTGCGCTTACACACCCGACCTATCAACGTCGTCGTCTTCA
>Ga0308162_1002741_pt1 | contig 10864 bp, 9 predicted proteins | sample PhySR2_FD_201370 | JGI IMG/M metagenome (GOLD analysis project Ga0308162, IMG submission 201370) | Phyllosphere microbial communities from UC Gill Tract Community Farm, Albany, California, United States - DLSLS.R2 | ecosystem: Host-associated > Plants > Phyllosphere > Unclassified | place: USA... | reverse complement strand
GTGATCTACATCAAAGATATCAACGATTTATTGTTAATCGCCGGTGAACGATTGTGGTGGAATTGTGAAGGATGCGTCTGAAAGGCGTAAATCGGCATTGCGCCTATAGAGCGGCGGTGAGCGCGGGGCTATGTTATCTGCGATCGGACAAGGTCCGCTCTGCAGGAGCCATGAAATGAAAAAAACGCTGTTGTTACTGGCTGCGCTGCTGGCGCTGCCGCTGGCGAGCCAGGCCGACGTCTCCATCGGCGTGAACGTGCCTGGCCTGTCGTTGCATATCGGCGATCGCGACAATCGCGGCCATTACTGGGACGGCTATCGCTGGCGCGATCCGCGCTGGTGGGCCGATCACCGCCGGTATGAACGCCCGCGCGGGTACTATTACGGCCCGCCGCCCCGGGTGATTTACTACGGGCCGCCACGGCGCGACTGGCGCGACCGGCCGCATTACCGCATGCCGCCACCGCCGGGGTATTACTACCGTCCGGGCCCGCGCTGGTAAGCGCTTACAGGCGCATCAGCTTGCGGAACTCTTTCACCTTGCTGCGGCTGACCGGCACTTCAAACTCGAGATCGCTCAGCCGCAGAATGTAGGTATTGTTGAACCAGGGCACGATCTCGCGGATCTTCGCCAGGTTAACGCAGTAAGAGCGGTGGCAGCGGAAGAAATGCTCTTCCGGCAGCCGGCCGTAAAACTCGGTGATGTTCATCGGCATCACGAACTCTTCCCGGCGGGTATAGACCCGCGTCACCTTTTCATCGGCGGCGGCGTAATAGATGTCGTTGATGTCGGTAACGATGATCCGCTCGTCTTTGATCAGGTTGATGCTGTGGCTGCCGCGGCTCGGCGCGCTGGCCGGCTCCGTCGCGCCGGCGGGGCGATGATGCAGCGCCTCCAGCTTTTGCAGCATGGTGACGATGCGCGCCTCGTGATAGGGCTTGAGGATATAGTCGAACGCTTCGATCTCGAACGCTTCCACCGCGTGCTCTTTATAGGCGGTGATGAACACGATCGACGGGCGATGCGCGAACTTGCTGATGTTTTGCGCCAGCAGCACGCCGTCCAGCGACGGGATGTTGATGTCGAGGAAAATGGCGTCGACCTGGTGAGTCTGCAGGTATTTGAGGACGTCGAGGCCATCCTCGAAGGTGGCGACGATATCGATATTGCTGTGTTTCTTGATCAGGTAGCTGAGTTCTTCCTGCGCGAGGAATTCGTCTTCCACGATAATGGCTTTCATGAGGCCTCCCCGACCGGCGGCGCGCTCGGCTCCTGATGCAGCTTGCCGCCGTTTTTGCTGATGTAGAACGCGATTTCGGTGCCCGGCTCCAGGCGGCGGATATGCAGCCCTTCACCGTACAGCAGCGACACGCGGTGGTGTACGTTGAGCAGGCCGATATTGTGGCCCGGCATCTCGTTGCGCGCCACCCGATCGATGGTTTCCTGATTGATGCCGTGGCCGGTATCCTTCACCGATATTTTCACCCGGTCGCCCTGATCTTTCACTGCGATCACCACTACCCCTTTGCCCTTGCAGGGCTGGATGCCGTGCACGATGGCGTTCTCCACCAGCGGCTGGATCAGCAGACTCGGAATGCGCACCGAGACGTCGTCGTCGATGTCGTAAATCACCGTCAGCTTGGCACCGAAACGCGCCTGTTCGATGGCGATGTAATCCTGGATCTGATGCAGTTCCTTGCGGATATCGATCAGTTCGTCGTTCAGCTCCAGGTTGTAGCGCAGGTAGCGCGACAGGTTGATGATCAGCTGGCGCGCGGTGTCCGGATTCAGGCGGATGGAGGAAGAGATGGCGTTCAGCGCGTTGAACAGGAAGTGCGGGTTAATCTTGCTCTGCAGCGCGCGCATTTCGGCTTTATCCGCCATCTGACGCAGGTGCTCGATGCGCGAAACCTCCATCTGGGTGGAGATGATCTGCGACAGCCCGACCGCCATCACCTTCAGCGTGTTGGTGATCTGGTGAGCGTGGCAGTAGTAAATTTTCAGCGCGCCGGTCACTTCGCCTTTTTCCCACAGCGGCACCACCAGCTGCGAATGGATCTGCGGCGCGGCCGGGTTTTCCAGGTTGTTTTTGATGATGATTTTGCCGTGGCGAATGCTTTCGCGAGTGACGCGGCTCAGCCCTTCGCGGCCGATCGGGTAGGCTTCGCGCCCTACGCCGACGTAAGCCAGCACCTGATGGGTATCGGTGATCGCCACCGCGTCGGCGCGGATATCCTGGCGGATGATATCGCAGATGGTGGCCAGCGATTCGCTGTTGATGTTGCGGAAATAGGGCAGCGTCTTGTGGGCGATATCCAGCGCCAGCTTGGCCTGGCGCGCGGCGATCACTTCTTTCTCATCCTCGACGCTCTGCACCAGCAGCACGATCAGGCCGATGCACACCGTGCCGAGGATCATCGGCAGGGCGATCTGCGACACGATGTCCAGCCCGAGCTCGGTCGGCTTGGCCCACAGCACGATCAGCAGCATGGTGAGGGATTCGCACAGCATGCCGCCGACGATGCCGGCGCGCCAGCGCTGCTCTTTTTTGACCTTGAGGTTGATGTAACCGGCGCTGATGCCGGCGATGATGCTGGTGATAAGGCAGGGCACCGAGGTGATGCCGCCGATGTCGATCAGATAACGGTGCACCCCGGCGATGATGCCGGTGACGATCCCCACCCAGGGGCCGAACAGGATGCCGCCGGCCATGATGGCGATGACGCGCACGTTGACCAGCGAGCCCTCAACGTTGATGCCGGAGTAGGTGCTGAACAGCGCGAACAGCGAGAAGATTGCCGTGACGATGCCGAGCTCAAGCGGCGTATGGTCTTCTTTTTGCAGCAGTTGGCGGAACAGCCGGGTGCGGGTCAGGAAAAACAGACAGATCAACATCAGCGCGGCGCGATCAAACACCGCCAACAGCATTTCAAAAAAAGGGTGCACGACGGGTTCTCGCTGCGGCCTACGGATGACGGCAGTATACCACAGCGAGAGAGGCCCGTGGCTGGGGGCGGCGGTCAGCGCATCCCGAGCTGCGCTTTGCCCAGCGGCGTCAGCAGCTCGACGGTGGCGCGGCCCTCGAAATCGACCTCGAAATCGTCGGGGGCGAAGTCCGGCGGCGTTCTGCCGTCGATAAAGCTCGGCAGCTGGCGCTGCAGATAGGCGTCGTTTTTCTCGCAGCCCGGCGCGGCGGCGATGTACATCACGTTGCTGTCGAACTCGCCGTTATGTTCGTTCTCCACCGCGTGGATCACATCGCAGTGCCAAAAGACCGTGTCGCCCGGCTCCAGATCGGGAATAGGGGAAATCCCGCTTAATAAAAGGGGATGCCATTTTTCCGAGATCGACAGCGCGCGACCCGGCGCCGCATCGCACAGATCGTCATCGGCGACGTCGTCCTGCAGCGCGCGCAGCAGCACATAGGCCATGGCGTTGGCGATTGGCACCAGGTTCAGCGTGCCGGCGTTGGTGCGCTGCGGCGTCAGCGCCGTCCAGCCCTGGAAGGTGCGGAACATCGAGCAGACCGCCGGAGAGGCTATCTCGCGCACTTCGGTGCGGCCGTCGGCGGCGAAGGGATCGTACTGCTGCCAGTCGCCGGAGAAGACGTGGCGATACACATAGCGGAAGTTCTCGTCCAGCCAGCGCTCGATGGTGCCGCTGTCGACGTGCGGCGACAGGCCCAGCGACGAGGAGTTCGGCGGGCGGCGGCGGGTGCGATCGGCGTAGGTGGCGACGCGAGTCGGATCGAAATGCTGTTTGCCGTTGCTTTCGGTGGCCCACAGGCTGTTGAGAAACACCTGCACCGCATGCATGCGCGCGTCCTGCCGCGCTTCAACCTGCGGTTTTGACCAATAGATGCCGTAGATCTGTGGCTTGCTGGCGGCCAGCTTGCCGAAATAGTTGTCTTCGGCGGCGTTCTTCAATCGCTCGACGAAGTTGTTGCGATCGAGGTAATCGCCGATTTCTCGGTTCCAGCCCTCGGCTTTAGCGCGCGGAAACACCCCGCGAATAGCGCAGGCGCCGCGTTGTTTGATCAGCGCTTTTTGTTGTTCAGTGACGCGCTGCTGCAGGATATCTTCCGCGTCAATTTGCGGCACCGGGTTGTGGCCGGCGGCCAGTTCGCGGCGAATCTGTTCGACCTGGCCGCGGATGTTCTCTTCCAGCGCCTGGAATACGTCGCGATAGTTGGGCAATGCCTGGCGCAGCTGACGCTTGACGTTAACGATCGCCTGCGGAATATCGTCGATGACTAAAGAGGCCATGGTGTTCTCCTGATGCCGCGTGGGTAACGGCGGCGGGCAGTTGTAGGGAATCGGGCAAGACGTTATGGTTTTGTGGTTTTAACGTAAATGATTATCGGCAACCAATCGGGGAAAATAAAGAGATATCTTTCATTCGTAAGTTCCTCTTTTTCGTTTTTCGGAGATTTTATGAAGCTGGTCACTGAACGACTGCAGTTACAGTCGATAACCGCCGAGGATTGGCCGCTGTTTCTGCGCCTGTACCAAGATCCCGAGGTGATCCGTTACATCTCCGATCCGCGCAGCGAAGCGGAGATCCGCGCACGGTTCGAGGAGCGCCTGCCGGTCTGGGACAAACACGGCGACCAGTGGCTGTGCCTGGTGATGCGTGAGAAGCACAGCGGAGAGGCGGTGGGCATTACCGGCTTTCGCCCGCACTGGGCGCCGTATCGGCAGGCGGAAGTGGGATACGGGAGTTTGCCTTCCGGGCAGGGCAAGGGCTATGGCAAGGAGTCGCTGCGGGCGGTGCTGGATTTTGCGGTGAACGCCTGCGGTTTTCACAAGCTGACCGCCACCGTAACCGCCGGTAACGTCGCCTCGCGCGGCCTGTTGGAGTCGTGTGGTTTCCAGCTGGAGGGCACGCTGCGCGACAACTACCGTCTGGCGGATCAGTGGTGCGACGACTGGCTGTTCGGGCTGCTGGCGGCGGAGTTTCAGAGCGCTAAATAAAAATATCGCGCAGGGTATCGACAAGCTCGTCGGCGCTGCGCTATGTTCGATATTCGGTCAGTTCGCTGGCCAGCGTCGCTCGGACGGTCCGGGCGCTAACGTCTATCGAGGAATCCCCTATGGCTGATAACAGTCCACAGCGCCGTTTTACGCGCATTGAACGCCTTCCCCCTTACGTATTCAACATCACCGCCGAACTGAAGATGGCCGCGCGCCGTCGCGGCGAGGATATTATCGACTTCAGCATGGGTAACCCCGACGGCCCGACGCCGCCGCACATCGTGGAAAAACTGTGCGCCGTCGCCCAGCGCGACGACACCCACGGTTATTCCACCTCGCGCGGCATTCCGCGCCTGCGCCGCGCCATTTCGCGCTGGTATGCCGATCGTTATCAGGTGGATATCGATCCGGAAAGCGAAGCCATCGTCACTATCGGTTCGAAAGAGGGTCTGGCGCACCTGATGCTGGCGACCCTCGATCACGGCGATACCGTGCTGGTGCCGAACCCCAGTTACCCGATCCACATTTACGGCGCGGTGATCGCCGGCGCTCAGGTGCGCTCGGTGCCGCTGGTGGACGGCGTGGATTTCTTCGGCGAGCTGGAGCGCGCCATTCGCGAAACCATTCCGCGCCCGAAAATGATGATCCTCGGCTTCCCGTCCAACCCGACCGCGCAGTGCGTGGAGCTGGATTTCTTCGAGCGGGTGGTGGCGCTGGCCAAGCAGTACAACGTGCTGGTGATCCACGATCTGGCCTATGCCGATATCGTCTATGACGGCTGGAAAGCGCCGTCGATCATGCAGGTGCCGGGGGCGAAAGACATTGCGGTGGAGTTCTTCACCCTGTCGAAAAGCTACAACATGGCCGGCTGGCGCATCGGTTTCATGGTCGGCAATCCCGAACTGGTCAGCGCGTTGGCGCGCATCAAGAGCTATCACGACTACGGGACCTTTACGCCGCTGCAGGTGGCGGCCATCGCCGCGCTGGAAGGCGATCAGCAGTGCGTGCGCGATATCGCCGAGCAGTATCGGCAGCGCCGCAATGTGTTGGTGAAAGGGCTACATGAGGCCGGCTGGATGGTGGAAAACCCGAAGGCGTCGATGTACGTCTGGGCGAAAATTCCCGAACCTTATGCCCATCTCGGTTCGCTGGAGTTCGCCAAACGCCTGTTGGCGGAAGCCAAGGTTTGCGTTTCGCCGGGCATCGGCTTCGGCGACTATGGCGATACCCATGTGCGCTTCGCGCTGATCGAAAATCAGGACCGTATTCGCCAGGCGGTGCGCGGCATCAAGGCCATGTTCCGCGCGGACGGGTTGCTGATGCCGGGCAAAGGCGGCGGCGCCAAATAATCCTGTCAGGCCGGACGTTTGTCCGGCCTTATTTTTTCCCGTCCCAAGGTTTTCTTCATTATTTCCCCATTATGCTCGACTACGCTGAATTTTATTTTTTGGATAGAGTGTATGAGCAACCGCTACGCGCGATCGCAAATTGTTTTACATTGGTTGACGCTGCTGATGGTGATCCTCACCTACGCGGCGATGTTGCTGAAGGATTCGGTGCCGGAGGCGTGGGCGCCGCTGGTCAAAAATCTGCACTTTAATTTTGGGGCTTCGGTTTTTGCCCTGATGCTGATTCGGCTGGCGGTGCGCACCCTCCACGCGACGCCGCCGACCACGCCGCCGCTGGAGGAATGGCAGGAAGTGGGCGCCAAGATCTTCCATTGGCTGCTGTACGTGGTATTCCTGATGTTGCCGCTGCTGGGCGTGTTAACCCTGGCCTACGGCGGGAAATCGTGGACTTTACTGGGGTGGCCGGTACCGCAATGGGTGACGCCGGATCCGGTGATGCGCAAGCTGGTTAAAACGGTTCATGAGACGCTGGCGAATATCGGCTACTTTATCATTGGCGCGCATGCGCTGGCGGCGCTGTATCACCACTACCTGCGCAAGGACGACACCCTGCGCCGCATGATGCCGGGCAAATAACGGCGAACGACGGAAACGACAAAGGGACGCTCGCGCGTCCCTTTGGCTGTGTTCCCGGTCAGGCAACCATCAACATGAAGGTGCCAACCCAGGCAACCAGCATGAATGACACGCCCATCAAAAAATATTTCACTGAACAACTCCTGTCTGGAGTCCTCGCCAGCAATGATCCCGATTGTTGTGCTGAGTATTTTATGGGCAACCTGCTTGTCGGGCGGATTCTTCCAAGCGAAAGAACAACGTCCTCGAGCGCGGGTTGTCCGGTTGTCGCGCCTCATGCTCCGTGAGGTAAAATCCGAACCGCGACAGGATCGGCGCTAATGTACTCTCAATACTGGTCTGATTTCAATACTGTGTTTTTGATCACAATTTTTGGCTGTTTTTTGAACAGGGTGCGCTGTTTTATAACGCTTTTTATCGGCGGGCGACAGGAACTAGCCCGCCGTGGCGGGCTGTAAAATAAGGGATGAAGCAATGCAGCGGCAGGCGCTCAGGCGACGGCGTTGATGCCGGTCGCCAGAATGACCCAAAAAACGAGACAAGACAGCAGAATAACGGCCCAAATATGACGGCGACTCCACTCCATTTTTAGCCTTCGTTGTTGCGACAGAGGATTAGGTAACGATCACATCGGCGCGAATGGAGGAAAATTTAGCCCCTGCGGGTAATATTTTGCTTACCTGTTGCTAACTTATTGGCAAACTTCGCTTATTGTCACGCGCACGTCGTAGCCCAACAGATACAGCGCCTGCTCCAACGCTTCCACCTTCGAGGCGTAACCGATATCCAGCAACCGCTCCATTTGCCCGCCGTTGAAACCCAGCTTGCGCGCCAGCGCCGCTTTACCGGTGTTTTTGCGCAGCATGGCGTTGTGCAGTTCGATTTTCAGCGCCACCAGCGCCGGCAGGTGTACCCTCAACTCATCGGCTTGCAGAGGAGAAGGGGCGGGCAGGGGCAAACCTTCATCCATCGTGGCGGCGATGGCGGCCAACAGGCTTTCCTGCGCCTCCAGTTCGATGTCTTCGCGTTTATAGCAGGCGGTTTGCCACTCGGGGAAGTCGCGAAAACCGATCTGCCAGGCGTCGCTGTCGCGATCGAAGGCGTAATGGGCGAAGTAATGGCTGAACATGGCGATCCCTGATTAAAACCTGAATGAGGCGCTATTGTGACGGCACGGCCGGCGGATAGCCATAGCCTTGAGCGGAATGGCGCTCAATCGGTCTGTTCACGCGGCTTGCGTCGCAGCCCGTCGGGCGGCAACAGCAGGGCGCAGACCATGACTGCCAGACTGAACAGCGGCAGCCAGCGCGCTACCGGGCCGGGGGAGTAGTTGTTGAGCACCGAGCAAACATAGCACGCTACGGCCAACGCCCAACCGGGCAGGCCGATATCGTTGAGTCGGAATGCGGTTTTGGCCATGAACCACGTGACCAGGCCGAAACAGAACAACGCCCACACCATAATGCACAGCAGATACAGCAGCACCGAGACGAATTCGGCGCCGTCGCCGTGCGCGTGGGCGCGAAAATGGTTTTTATCCAGATAGGTCGACAGAAACGACAGCAGCACGATACCGATGGCGAAGATCGCCAGCGAGAAAATAAACGGTTTGCGCGAGATGCGCCCACGGTACAGGTCTTTGGCGAGTTGTCCGAGAGATTCCATCACAGTCCATTGTCGTGATCATTGCGGCGATAGCCGGGTGGCAAGCAGTCGGGCATTTTATCGGGGCAAACGTGGGCGTCAAGGTGATAACTTTTCTCATTTAGTTGCGGTTGAGATTCAGCGCGGCCGCACCGGGCGTTCTTTGCCCGTGCAAAACGTCACAATTTGGCACGTTTGGCTACCTGACGCGGTCATTGGCGGCATAATCCTGTTTGTTCGCGTTGAACAATGCATTAACATAACTCCCACTTATCTCTTGCATGGCTATATGGATATCCGATGCGTCACCTGGTTGCGCTTTTACCGCTGATTACCTTGCTTGCTGCCTGTAGCAGCACGCCGAAACCCAGTACCACCGCTACGCCGCAGAGCACCCCGGTAAAGGGCGGCTTTTTGCTGAGCCCGGCGCACAGCGGCGCGCCGCTGGGTGGGGATTTCGCCAATAACCCGAATACCGCGCGCTTTATCGAGAAGATGGTGCAGGAACACGGTTTTGACCGGCAGCAGCTGCACGACGTGCTGGCGCAGGCTCGGCGATTGGATTCGGTGCTGCGGTTGATGGACAGGCAGGCGCCGACGCCGTCTACCCAGGGGCCAACCGGGCCGAATGGCTCCTGGCTGCGCTACCGCAACAAGTTCATCACCCCGGATAACGTGCAAAACGGCGTAGTGTTCTGGAATCAATATCAGGATGCGCTGCAGCGCGCCTGGCAGGTGTACGGCGTGCCGCCGGAGATTATCGTGGGGATTATCGGCGTGGAAACCCGTTGGGGCCGCGTAATGGGTAAAACCCGCATTATCGATGCGCTGGCGACGCTGGCCTTCGACTACCCGCGCCGCGCCGATTACTTCGCCGGTGAGCTGGAAACCTTCTTGCTGATGTCGCGCACCGAAGGCGACGATCCGCTCGAGTTGCGCGGTTCCTTCGCCGGTGCGATGGGCTACGGGCAGTTCATGCCTTCTTCCTTCAAAAGCTATGCGGTCGATTTCAACGGCGATGGGCATATCAACCTGTGGGATCCGGTCGATGCCATCGGCAGCGTGGCCAATTACTTCAAAGCGCACGGCTGGTCCAAAGGCGAGCCGGTCGCCATTCAGGCCAACGGCCAGGCGCCGGGGTTGGAAAACGGCTTCAAGACGCGCTACTCGGTCGCCGCGCTGGCCGAAGCCGGCCTGAGCCCGCAGGGTTCGCTTGGTGATAACCAAGAGGCCAGCCTGCTGCGGCTGGATGTCGGCACCGGCTACCAGTATTGGTACGGTCTGCCGAACTTCTACGTCATCACCCGCTATAACCACAGCACCCATTACGCCATGGCGGTATGGCAACTGGGCGAAGCGGTCGGGCGCTCGGCGCGCGGCGGCTTCTGACGCTGTGTCAATAAACGAAAAAGGCCGCTTGCGCGGCCTTTTTTGCATTCTGAGCAATCAGAAATCGTAGCGCAGACGCACCACGGTCATATCGCCGAGGTTGTCGGTGCTCGATGTCAGCACGTGCTCCACGTCAACGCGGAAACCGTAGTCAAACTGTACGGTCACCCCGAGGCCGTTATCGATGCGCTGGTAGTTGCGGCCGGTGATGTATTCCAGGCGATCGCCCATAAAGTACGGCATCACCGATTTCACCGCGTACTGACCTACCGGCACGGTATAACCGGCCAGGTATTCGATACCCCACGCATCGCCGGCGAAGTAATTATTGACGTCGGCTTTCTTGGTGGTCAGGAAGTCGTTGTAGTAACCGCCGCCGAAGGTCAGGGTCCAGTTGTCCGGTTTCCAGCTGATGGCGGTGCCGAAAATGTTCTGATCGTAGCTTTTGCTGCCGCTGGTGGACGGGTTGCGCATTTCGGCGCGGGTGTAGTTCCAGGCGGTGCCCCAGGTCAGATCCGGCGTAATGTGGTAATCCACGCCCAGAGAGCCGCCGCCTTTGCGCTTGTAGCGCAGGCCGTTGCCCGGCAGGTAGTCGCTGTCGCTGAACAGGTACGAAGCGTAAACGTCCGCATCGCCGAAGCGGTTCTTGTACTTCAGCATTTTGCGTGAACGGTAAGAGCCGTCGTAGTCGCCGTTAATGCCGTTGCCCGGCGCCTGGGCCAGCATGTCGTAGTCCCAGATATCGGTCTTGGCGCCCACCACGTCATAATAAACGCTGTTCTGCTGACCGAAGGTCATCTGGCCCCAGGTGTTGCTTTTCAGGCCGGTGTACAGCATGCGGCGGCTGGTGTTTCTCGCGCCGTCGGCATAGT
>Ga0308162_1002738_pt1 | contig 10881 bp, 8 predicted proteins | sample PhySR2_FD_201370 | JGI IMG/M metagenome (GOLD analysis project Ga0308162, IMG submission 201370) | Phyllosphere microbial communities from UC Gill Tract Community Farm, Albany, California, United States - DLSLS.R2 | ecosystem: Host-associated > Plants > Phyllosphere > Unclassified | place: USA... | reverse complement strand
TACAGCCTTCCATTACCTTTACATCTACTGCTGTGCCAGTGGCAAAACCGGCAGCTTCCAGCCATTGTCCTTTCATAGTGATGGCGGGTATCCGGCTGTAATCCGGATAGCGGCTTGCATAGCTAACCGTTAATTTCCGGTTATTTGCAGGAGAGACTTCTGGTTCAGTCGGTTGTGCAATAGAATGGGCGTCAGTCATGATTACTATTCCTTCTAAATAGTGATTGTGATTAGCGGCGCGGGTGTGTTGCAGCACATCCGCACCGCGCTAAATACCTGTATATATCATCAGGAAGGAGAAGAAAAGTCCAGCTAAAAACAGAGTGAAATAAGTAAGTTATAAAATCATTTTAATATAAAGCGTAAGTTTTATCTGGCAGGAAATAATAAGAAGCGCACCAGGAAAAATAGCTCAAGAACATTAGCCCTGGATATCATAAAATTACCAACAGCTATTCTTCCTGACTCAATAAATAGAGAATCATCAGAGAGAGTTTAACTTTCCTCCTCATTGTATTCTCCCCAGGTTACTGCACTAATCCTTACAATCTCATATTGTTTCTCATGAGATGGTGTTTCAATACATTTAAGGATTTTCCCGGCCTCAATTTTTTCAGTGTATGGCTTAAAGCCGATTTCTCCCAATTATCGAGGTTAAAATTGTTCTTTCTGCGCCGTGATTTAGTCAGGTTTCCATTTAATGCTGCAGCCAGTACAACTCACTCAAACCAATACCTTCAACCCATGCTTCTGCACCACGGTAAGCAGTTTCAGCGATAATCCACTCGGGCGCTTTACGCCACTTTCCCATTTCTGCACCGTTGATACACTGGTATTCAGATAGCTGGCAAAAACGGGCTGGCTGACGTTCAGCTTCTCACGCAACGCCTTAATCTCGATGGGTTGCAGCTCATCCACATTGTTGAGGCACGCTTTATCAAAGTTGCGCATCGTTTCCTGCGGGATAGCATCGACGCTTAATAATCCAGAAGCCGCGCTGTGGATGGCCTCAAATGCAGGACTCTTAAATTTACTTTTTGCAGTCATGGCAAATCTCCACCAGTTCTTTACTCTTAATCAGTGCCGTGATCTTTTCATCGCTAAGAGCAGCATAGTGCTTTGCTAACTCGCGAAATCCGGCCAGCTCGCGATTATCAATATTTGCCATATCCTGTTTGGCATAAAGGAACGTGTAAAACCAGTGCTCCCCACCTTTCGCCAGGATAATGGCGCGATCGCGATTCTGGTTCAGGCGCTTCTTATAAACACCACCACCAAGATCGTCAGCCTTCCCCTGCACTACTGCCTCTATAGTCCGACATAACTCACTATCTTTAATGGCGTGAGATTTCGCTGCCTTGCTGAACCATTTAGTTTTGAATACGCGCATCAGGCTGACATCCTGTTACCTTAACTATAGCACCTGGTGCCACATTACTCCTTTTGCATACTGATGCAAAGGGCCGGAAGCAGGCGGAATTTTACCATGTATATGAACGCCTGGAATACCGAAAGCGGGGATGATCGTCAGACACTCCTTCGTGAAATCATCCACGCAGGTCAGGCATTTAATCCGGCGGCCGCTGGCCAGTACATCCATGACAAAATCCATCGACCATGTCAGGTTCGGCGCATCCGGGCGAAGAAACGGGAGCCGCTCAGTCGCCAGACTCTTACGGCGTCGCCTGCGCTTTACACCAAAGCCGTTAAGGTGACAGATGCGGTATACGCGCTTGTGGTTGACGTGAAGGCCCTCCCGGCGCAATAACTGCCACATGCGCCGTTAACCAAAGCGGCGGTGTTCAGGTGCCATCTTTGTGATGCGTAGAGATATCTGCGCGTCAGCAGCCGGTCGCTGAGCTGAATAACGGCAGGTTGAAAGAGACAGACCTGCCAGCCTACAGGCACGACGTTGCGACAGACCGGCGACCTCACACATGACTTCCACGGCTTCCCGCTTCTGGTCTGTCGTCAGAACTTTCGACTCAGAGCCACCTGAAGCGCCTCCTTATCCAGCATGGCTTCGGCGAGCAGTTTCCTGAGTCGGGCGTTCTCCTCTTCAGGTAACTTGAGCTGCTTTACTTCGGGGATTTCCATGCCGCCGAACTTCTTGCGCCAGGTATAGAAGGTAGCCTCTGACATAGCATGCTTGCGGCAGAGTTCCCGGGCCAAAACCCCGGCTTCGGCCTCGCGGAGAATACTGATGATCTTGTTCGTCGGAAAAACGCGTCTTCATGAGGATGTCCTCATGTGACTGATGAAGACATTACTAACATCGCGGTGTATTAATCAACGGGAAGCAGGTCACAGTGGAATTGCTAAATCGACAGTAAACCCCACTGTCATTTTCATTAGACAACCCAATAATTTGAGTCAACTACATAGCGTAATAGTAAGTATCAGTAGAAAAAACCTTAAGCATTAGCTAAACTATTTTTTCTACTTTTTTTTGAAAAAAAATTAAAAAAAATCATCTTTTTTTAAAATAAAAACCTATTAGTTAATTAGCAAAATTTTTATAAAAAAACATCTTTCAAAACTGAAAATGAGTTTTTTTTGAGGGAAGATGTAGCCGTGGTAAGATCTACAGTAAATCGTATCGAAATTATTCGCTGATCACTCGGTTTTTCAGGTTTTGGAACATCATTCATCATAAACACAATCGCATTACGCTCTGCATGAGATACATCAAACCGCTTGTCTAATTTTTCTGAAAAATCATTACCCAAAGCTTTAGCCAAATTGTTCCAGAGCTTTTGTTTTAGCACAGGCGAATTAGTCAATTTCATTTCTATTTGATTGCCAAGATCAATCAATCCAAGCCCGCCTGATAAAGGTTGTAACATTAACGACACTATATACCCTATGCCTTGTATGGGATTCATCAACTGCTCAAGCGTAAAGGTGTGAATTCGCGTCGATTGCATAGATGCTTTCACTTCTAGACAACCCTGCTCCCATGAAAAGTCAAAACGATCAAACGGATTTTCATGCCATCGTGTCATTGCACTCACTACGTTACTGCTATTAGCGATCACATAGAGTTCACCCCATAAACCCAAAACGTCTTTACCACTTGGCTGAGAAAAAGACCTGAAAAGATCTACGAGCTTTTGGATACATGTATTTAATTCCCGCGTACCTGAATTAATGGGAAGTTCCTCAATCGCAGCGCTAAAACAACGCACAAAGATCTCATGCAAATCCGTTACAGCAGCATCGCATGAAACGAGCGCGAATTGATCGTATAGTTCTTTCTCTTCAGTATGCACTTTGCACGTAGCATGAAACATCGCTGTCAAATACCTAAATTTTACACCCGGGCTATAGTGCACTTTACTAGCATCGTGCAAGAGAAAAATAGGAGTGCCATCAAAGCCTTTTGCCAGAAAGTCCTTACGATATGTGGATAAAGGAATCGCTGTAAAATTATTTTCTGAAGTTGCACAAGGCAAATTTGAGAATTTATCGAAGATATTCATGCTATTTACGTGCCTCGACCAGTAAATCTTTCTTCAATTTTCTTGGCACGTGTAATGCAAACCAAGTAACATCTTTAATATCAGCACTTTCGGAATCACGCAGAGTCGTACCTAAGTTAAATCGTCGTAACTGGATAGAAACGCACTCAGATGAACAAAAAGTTCTATCATTAACAGTATCTGCACTTTGGCTAAAATATTGGTTAATAGGCGCGAAGCAGTGTTTGGCATCGAAACCACGTCCCGAGGTTCGTGTTCGATAACCTGCAACTAAGTTGTTCATGAGAAATACATTAGCATTAAGATTCGGTTCTTGTCGAAGAAGCGCAGCTATAGCGAGCAGCATCGCACTATGCTCTTCGGCATCAAAGGGATCTTTTACTTTAACATTAAGTAGAAAATCTTCGAGGACAGTTTTGAGTGGTATAGGTTCAAACACAAAGTGTGGTGATAAATCTCTAACGCCTTTGAATTGAGAGAACTTTGACGCATTGACAGGAATACCATATTCCCCAGTCCATTTTTCAACTACCGATAATAGCAGTTCTTGATTGGATAATAGAGCAATGTTGTCCCTTTGCATAACATCAGGAACCATCCAACCATTAGCTGGAATCCGACGCGTATCAATCCCTACGACATTAGCTCTAGTAGCCTTGAGCATTGAGGTAAGCACAAAATCTCGGCGCCAATCTGTTAGAGGTTTGCCGCGCGAACTCTCTAAAGCTTCGCGAACGAATTCTTCATGCTCTACATACTCCGTAAAAGCCTGTCTCACATTCTTTTGAATGAACACACGACACAGACCTAAATATGCTTTCTTATAGCCAAAGAACCGTGCTCTTTGCTGGAGTGTATCTGCTGCCGGAGATGTTCCTAAAGGCCGAGGCATATAAGTTACACAAAGACCTTCAATTGTATAGCCTCGATCTAGCTTGGCACCGCCTACTAGAATCCAATATGGCGTTGCTTTCCAGTCTATATTCTTTTCAGCATCCTTAGTGCCATTAACTACGACGTGATTTAGTTCGCTGAAGACTTCATCAACCATCGCGCCAACTAAATCTTTCAATGCTTTTATTTCTGGAAATGTTGTTTTGAGAGAATTATATTCTTCCTGAAAAAGCTGAGCCACAGTATCGAATTTTGTTTTATATTGCTTTTCTACATATAATTTTAGCGTTTTTAAAGAATTCTCAAGCCAACCCATATAATGATTATGAGATGAGGTCGCCATCGCAGGGTGGATCATCATTGATCGATTTCTGTCTTTCTTTCGCTCGCGCGTTAACGCATGATGGGCACATGCTAATAAAAAATAACGTAACGCACTCACTAAACTCTTAGGTGATGCTGTCAGTATATTAGTGGGGCTAGGTACTTCAACAGATGGAATGTCCCTGATAAGACTATGGTTATCTACGAAAAATGATTTCCCTCCGGTATAAGCCTCACCTGGCGTCACCAATTCTGCAAATGATGCATTAAGCAGGTCAGTCTGTGCAAGCAGAAGATTAGCCTGAGGAGTAGCCGTGTACTGCAGATATGAATGATGCGGGAAGACATCCCGAAGCTTACAAATTTTTTCGTAAGTCGTGCTTTTTTCTGAGGACGCAGCACTTCCACTACGGATCTTTGCTGACTTCGTATTTAAACTCGCTTGGTCACTTTCGTCATCAATTATTAAGGCTGGGACGTCTGAAACAGATAACCTTTTGGCTAGAGTCGCCAAATTTTCAAGATGTCCTCCGTGCTTGAGCACAGTAAACAAAATGGCTTTTTTTGTAGGCTTTTTTTTCCAAGCAGTGATCTTAGCATCGATCTGTGTTTTTTGGTTTTGTGTAGGGTTAGAATAATGATACCAATTTTCACCATCGTCTATACCGAGATCTTTTTTCAAACGCTTTTCAGATTGATCACGAAGATTGTTCTTTGTCCCTGCCAAAACAATTATGATTCCATACCCATTGTCCCGAGCTAGAGAAATCACTGTCTCAAAGGACATCGTTTTACCGCTTTGTACATAACCGACCACTAACCCCGTCTCTCGACCTGCTGGGTCTGTCGGAGGCAAACAGCGACCGAGAATTCGTTGTGCTTCTTGAAGTACAGAATTCTCTCCGTCTACTAAATCCTCATAGCGAGGACCATTAGGATCATTGGACTTGCTCTGAAGAAACTCTTCTGTGATGTCTTTTTTTTCAGGAACCCAGCGTAAAGCAGGTTGAAGAGTCTTTAGGATTTCTATTGAAGTTGACATGTTTTATCTCACCAGAGAGGCTTTCATTAGTGCTCCTCTCATCAAATAGTTAAAATGATAGAGAAAACTTTCGGGCGATTGCCCGGTAACATCTTGTGTCAAGATTAATCCAATGCATATTGCTGTTGAAATGCGCAATAATAATTCAACGTTTTCATTATTTACGCCCAAAAATTCAATTGAAAAAGGGTGAGCTAAAGAAAGATCAATAGTCAAACGTCTAATATCGTCGTTCAAGTCCGTAGACGGCTGTGTGACTCCAACAGATACCCAATCGTCAGTTGCAGGATCTAAGGACGTTCTTAGAGTGATTATCCATTGATGATTGCCATCGTCAATTTCGACAGTGCGCTCAGATGCTTGAAGTTCTCCTGCAATAAGTTCTGAGGGTAATTCTTTAGCATCTATAGGGAACTGATTGGCCTCGACTAATAGTGGAGCAACATCTTTTTCGATGTAGCTTGCAACAGCAGTAGTCGCTACTACAGCTCGCGTCTCAATACTCTTTCTCGAAGGTAGTGCTCGGTAATTCTCGGCTTGCGCAAGTAGATTTAGTGGGAGCTGTTCTATTTGATCTTTCAATAGCTCAAGAAAAATGTCTTCATATTCTTCCCAGCGAAATCCGTCTTTAGTATGGCTAACTTCAAAGCCTTCAATATGCAGCTCACCAAATAATCGCTGATAACGATAACTGTTAGTTTGTTTGAATATATAACTTGGCCGATAAGTCTCGTCAAAGCTACCTTCTATTAACCTATCTCGGCGAAATAAAGCAAAACCGGCTAATGGCGTTGAACCAATTTCTCGAAGAGCAACAAATCCCCTGACGCGCTGCTTTCCACCAAAATCCAGTTCGATGTCTTTACGCCATGTGACAGGCAATACATTATCCCCCTGTGCCTGGACTCCTGGAGATGTATAAGCAACAGCAGTTAGTATATCTGGAATTTTATAAGCAAGCGGAACGTCGTTTAAATTAAGAGAAAGTCTTCCGTCTCTAAGGAATATACGATATATACTTGCTAAATGATCTCGAATCTTACCGACAGTTCGGCCTTGTGGTATGTGATGTAAACCTCGAAGAGTCACCACTGTATAATGTGAAGAAGGATCAACTTCACGAGTTTCAGTATTTAGACTTTCGATCTTATTTTCGACGATGTTTCTCACATCGAAAAACACCGTGCGCTCAATTGATTCGCCAATTGCTTTTGTACGAACACTCCATTTCTCAGCAAACCAGCATGCAGCACTCTTCATACCCATACCGAATTCAGAAAGACCGCTACGATCTTCTGGAACCTGAGCAGCTCTAAAAGCTCTAGGAAAATCAGCCTCAGATATTCCAGCAGCATTATCACTGATAACAATTAGCCCAGGGCTGGAGGTATCAATTCTGACATCCACCCTTAGTTGAAATTTATCACCATGCAATACTTTCAACTGCTCGTGGTTTGCTATTAAGCTTTGTAGTGCGTTGTCGACAAACTCAGCTATAGCAAACCATGGTTTGTAATTTAGGTGCCGTAGCACCGAGAGCATAGTAACTTCTGGGCGGATCTCAATTGATGATAATTTATTCGGCTTCCGGCTATCCGTCATGCATCGACCTTTTCATGGCTAATTTTGATATCTCCATCTGCCGGAAGTTGTCCTATAAAATCTTCAAGTAGAGCGCGAGCAACACGCTCTACTACAGTCGAATTGACAGCATTACCGAGCGCATGGAAAGCCTTCGTAGGAGTAGATGGTAGTGCCTTCAATTCGTCTAAACTTTGCAAACGGGCACATTCTTCCGGCGTCATGTACCGCTGTTGCCATGCGATGATAGGCACTTGAGTGTCAGTCATGGCAATTAGGCTCGGGGCAGTGTTACGGCGTTTCACTCGCACACCTGATGCACGGAATTGCAGAACATATTCCCACAGATTGCGCTTCCCACCTTTAACATTCCATTCTAGTTTTTGAAGACTAGAAGGGAATTTTAAGATACTTTTTATCCAAGGATCAATCCATTCTTTATTATCAGCATAGAATTGCCGGTTCTGCCTAATAAAATCTATCTTCCATTTGGGAAATTTTCGCTGTGGTGTGCGAGCATGACTAGGCAATGCCGACCAGCGTTCTTCTATCGTGCGTAGATAGCCGATCTTGCGTCCGTGACTGCCAGAAAAACCCTTAAGGCCATTAATACCATAATCCTCCTTTAAGGCGTAAGGTGTATTCTTTTCATATGGGTATGTCGCACCCCATTCCATGGACCATAACGGATAAGAAGGCAATTCAACATCTGCAGGGCAACGATTCAAAAAATCCGCCCAAACATTAAGGCACTCAAGCACCTGTGCAGATAGGGGTTTAGCATTAGCGGGATAATCATCAAGGATGTTGTCTATTGATGTCTCGGCCGGGCTTCTTTGAGGCCAAGAAAAATTTTCAAGAGGCTTTCGTGACCCAATAATATAAACACGCTCTCTAATCTGCGGTATACCAAAATGATGCGGCGAAAAGCGTTCTGCGGCAATATGATATCCTAATCCCTCTGGCCCCACGCCTAAGATATCTTGGATAGCTTTCCAGGTGCGACCTTCATCATGCTTTAACAAATTTGGAACATTCTCAAGGATGAAAAAACTTGGTTTTTTCTTCTCGAGTATAGCTGCTACATTGAAAAATAAGTCACCTTGTTTAGTACATTCAAATCCAAGCTGCTCGCCGGCTTTAGAGAATGGCTGGCAGGGAAACCCCGCAGTTAGCACATCGTGTGCAGGCACATCATTGGGAGATACAAGGGTGATATCTCCCTCGGGGCGTAGATTGAAGTTAATTTGGTACAGTTCTTGCAGATGTTTTTGCCACTCTGCTGCAAAGACGCACCGCCCGCCTAGCCTATTCAACGCAATGTGAAATCCGCCCAAGCCAGCAAACAAGTCGATAAACGTGAACGATGGTGTCTTCATATTTTTTAGCCAATATCTAGTTGATGGAAGCAGCCATCGGATGGTGTTGTTACAACCAAAATCATACTACGATGCAGCATTTCTATTAAGTAAGCTCTCTCAACAAACACCGTGTCCTCGTACGACTAAAGCCGCTGTGATCTCATCGCTTAAGTTACATTCATTAGCGTTTTAAAAGAGATACTTAGAGTTCTCAAATCCACCTCTACCACTTGACGGCAAAACCCTACCCGCGCACACTGTACATAAGCACAGTAGTAAGCTCAAGTAAAGTTATTCATGTTCATTTTTTCATCAGATAACGGCTATTGACCTGTATTCTAATTTTCTTTTAATGACGAATAGAAAGCAAGCTAATGACCCTAATACCTATATGTTTAAAACATTATTACATTAAGAAGCTTACTTGTATGGTTGACTTCACGAGCGATGCATAGCGGGTATAGACGCATGAGGATTTCAGCCGTTTAAGTCATGTGCATTCTAGATAGCACAGCATTGTTTCATGACTACACGGCTACAAAATGAACCGATTAGAATCTGTAACTTAACCAAAAACTTACTGAAAAAAAAGGAAATTTGACTTAACGAAGACTTACGGTTTACCTAGCGAGATAAGCCAACAAAGAACGAATTTATAGCCTTGCCAGTGTCTGCCGCGATGAATACTTGAATTAGTACTGATGCAGCAATTTTGTTCATAGCAGCGAAATCATTGAATTGGGGGCAAGTTCACATCGAGTCTATTTATACACAGCACTAATTCTCAGACATCGTTTGAGTAAGCAATTCGATAGATAAACTGGAAATTAGATAGTAATAGAACAGACATTACTAACTGACTTCTGTATAAAATACCGAGGTAAGCTAAGTGAAAAAATTGTGGCAAGTTTAAGGGCACCCAATCCCAGACACAAAAAAAGCCGCCCTTGAGCGACTTTAATTTCCATACCTGGTGCCGAAGGCCGGAATCGAACCGGCACGCCTCGCGGCGGTTGATTTTGAATCAACTGCGTCTACCGATTTCGCCACTTCGGCACTGAAGGGTATGCGGAAAACGTTGAGGATTATACCGTTACCCCCTGTTTCCGCAACCCTTATCAGCATGCGAACATGCAACTGCTGAAAAAACCGTCTCTTGGGTTCTCCGGGACACTGCGTGACATCCTTGTCAGAAATTCTTCACTCACCCTCGCCCGCCGTAAAGCAGTCGCTTCAGCCATCATGTTTCACTGGCATATCAAAAGCTTAACCCGAAACAGGCTTCACATCCGTTACCAGCGTGGGCAGATCCCAGGTACCACCTGCATGGATGTAACGGCACATACCAGTCCCACCGTCATAACTTTTGCGGAAAGCCTGGCCATCCCATACCCAGCTTTCCTGACTCATGCAATCCCCGATACCCCGGCCTTTCTGCACACTGGTAATCTCGCCCTTGTCGTAATCCGATCCGGAAATCGTCACCAGCTCAGGTTTGCCTTTTAGCTGGTTATCAATGACCCAGTAGCCATATCCTTCGTTATAAGCGGCACGCCAGCAGAGTGCTGAAAGCAAAGCGTGTGTGTCATCCAGTGGCGTAAGCGTGAGTCCGTCAGTTTCCGGATCGCTGTTTTCTGCAGGTGAATACAGGCTGTCGCACGTGTCATCGTCATTGTGATTGACCGTTGAAAGCAGTCGGGTTTTCAGCGCGTCGATTTCTGGTGCGGTCAGCAAACGGGGTTCGCCGCTGAGGGTTTTCGCTGCCTGAATAACCGGTGCGGGTACAGCCTTAGCTACATTGCTTTCCGGCTTATTGCCCTTTTTGGTGAGCGCACCTGGCGTGCCGATACGGCCCTGTACGTCGTCCGCTTTCAGCAGCACGGCATAAGCGCCCTCGCCAGAAAGCAGGAAAGGCTTTGTTCCGCCTTTAAATTCGACTTTACCGCTGCCTTTGACGGCGCTGATTACCGCAGAGGTCTGGCTGGCCGAAAGCCGCCAGTTGTCATCAGCCGCTACCAGATCGCCTGCTGATTTCCCGTCGATCCACAGCGTCAGCTTTTCCGCTGGTTCGCTGTCATCTTCGGTGTCGCCCAGCGTCACCTCTCCCACTGGCTCCGTTGCAGGTCCAGCGGCACGGGTGAGCAGAATGGAGCCGGACGGATCCTCTTCTTTGGCATAACCCGCAATGCGACAGGTC
>Ga0308162_1002736_pt1 | contig 10893 bp, 10 predicted proteins | sample PhySR2_FD_201370 | JGI IMG/M metagenome (GOLD analysis project Ga0308162, IMG submission 201370) | Phyllosphere microbial communities from UC Gill Tract Community Farm, Albany, California, United States - DLSLS.R2 | ecosystem: Host-associated > Plants > Phyllosphere > Unclassified | place: USA... | reverse complement strand
ACCACAGACACATAATATTTTCAGCATGGTTTTTCCTCACACTATATTGAGTTGTTTAGCGAGTTTGTAATGGTGCCCGTCAATATCGACCAGGCGTTTTTGCATGCTTATTAAATCAATCGGGATTGGTTTATTGCTGCCATTAATAATGACCGCTTTATTCCGCATGCCTGACTGAATACAACGCACCACTTCACTGGCTATAATGGTGCCCTGAAAGATCTCTTCGCAGGTGGGATCACCATTGCGCAGCCCGTAACCCATAATGGTTTTACGGATGCGCACGCCAATGAGAGGTTCAAGCTGTTTGATTAAGGTGTCGATCGCCCCCTGAAAACCGGGCGAATATTCACGGGTGTAGCCTTCCGAACAGAGGATGACTACGCTATTCTGCGCTGCCAGCCGCCCGGTGATGCGCTGCGCCAGTTGTGGCAGCGGGATCTGGCACTCCGGAATTAACGCAATATCTGCGTTAGATTTAATCGCGGATTGCAGCGTTAATTCGCCGCAATAGCCACCGAGCAACTCCAGCATAAAAACCCGGCCCGGTAAGGCGCGGCCGGTATTGCGCAGTTTCGCCACCTCTTTTAATACCTGCTCGCAGGCGGTGGAGAATCCCAGCGTGTAATCACTGCCGAAAACATCATTATCGATGGTCATGCCGACGCCAAAACAATTCACGCCATACGCCGACAGGGTATGGAGAAATTGCAGCGACCCGTCTCCGCCCGCCATAATTAATATGTCAATCCGGGCACTTTTCAGCTGGCGTGCAATTAACTCATATTCGCTGCGCACCAGTTTCTTTTCAGTGCGCCCCGATTGCATAACCGGAATAGAGGCGATGGAAAAGTCGAGCAGATCGCGCTGGCTGATCTCACGATGATGATTTTGCAGCAGGCCGGGAATACCGCCATCAAATATCACCATCTCCGCCTGTGCCATACGCCCAATCTGGAAGACAAAATTATTAATGCCGGTCACGTCACCGCCACTGATCACCATTCCAATTCGCATCACCCTCACCTCGCTGGCTTACTCTGCTGAAGGTTATTCTTCCGGTTAGCGGGGTTGCTATTTGCAGAGGAGATCACAGTTACGCGCGGTTTTTCTCAAACAGGAATATTGACAGGGCAATTCACACTCCTTTATTTGTGATTTAACTCACACTATTCCTACTTATTGCGCTTAAGGCGAATCGATATAAATCATTGGGTTAGCGGATGACGGGGGTGAGCTGGCCAGAAAGCAGGAGGAGGTAAAATCGGTCATTCACGTGGCGTTGCAGATTTGTGACTTTCACCTCATTTTTCCCGGTTTCACAGAACAGAAACCGCAATTAAGATGCAAAAAGAAAATCTGCAAGCCGATTCAGCATCGCTGTTGCGAACAAGTCGTACTCTTCGGTATAACCTTTCTATGTAGACAGAACAGGTAGCCTGACGATAATGATTTTTAAGGAAAAACCTCCACGCTTTTTCTGAGGGGTGACTTTCTCTTCTGCGTCCGACGCTGCTATTCCGCACGGCAAAACCGACGTTCACCGTGACGACAAACCGGTTCTCTGTGACCCCATTTAATCAGGATCAGACGCATGGAAATAGCTATCCGTACCCCTCTCATTCACTCCCTGCCACTGAGTCAGCTCAGCGGCAGCAACGTCTGGCTGAAAATGGAATCGGCGCAGCCGACCGGATCCTTTAAGCTCAGAAGCGCAGGCCATATCTGTCAGTACTACGCTGCACAGGGCGCTAAGGCGTTTGTCAGCTCCTCCGGCGGCAATGCGGGTATTGCTGTGGCGCACAGCGGCCGCAGGCTGGGGCTCCCGGTCACGGTGGTGGTACCTGAAACGACCCCGGCGCGCGCCAGACAGCTTATCGAACAGGAAGGTGCCAGGCTGATCGTACACGGCAGCGTCTGGAGTGAGGCCAACGCGTACGCGTTATCGCTGGCGTCGCAGGAACAGATCTACATCCATCCGTTTGACAATCCGCTACTGTGGGACGGTATCAGTACGCTGGTCGATGAAGTGATTGATGAAGGGTTACGTCCCGATGCGGTAATCCTCTCCGTGGGCGGAGGCAGTCTGCTCTCCGGCATTGCCCAGGGTCTGGAAAAGCATCAGCTCAGCCATATCCCGATTTATGCGGTTGAAACTGAGGGAACCGCGTCGCTTAACGCTGCGCTGGAAGCCGGGGAGCGGGTCACGCTGGACCGGGTCAGCGGTATCGCCACTACGCTGGCAGCCAGTCAGGTGTGTGAAAATGCGTTTAACGTGGCACGCCGCGCAGATGTCAGGGGAAAGGTTGTGAGCGATGATGAAGCTGTGAATGCCTGTCGCCGCTTCCTGGACGATCATCGTGTTCTGACAGAGCCAGCCTGTGGCGTCTCATTATCGATGCTGTATGACGGGAAAATCGGCTTTAAATCGGATGATAACGTGCTGGTTATCGTCTGTGGCGGGGCGTCTGTCACGCTGGAGAGTCTGCAGAGCTGACGAATTAAAGGGAAAAACGATGGCGCAGCCAGAGGGGCTACGCCATCCGTTGATTACTTCGCGTAAGCTTCGGTAGACAGCGTCAGCGTAACGTCGTCGCTTACCGCAGGGACATATTTGTCCAGCTTGAAGTCAGAACGCTTGATGGTGCCGGTGGCGTCAAAACCAATCGCCTGCTTCTTGACCATCGGATGCTCGCCCTGCTTGTTCAGCGTCGCGTGCAGCGTAACCGGTTTGGTGATCCCTTTCAGGGTCAGGTTACCTTCAACGTCAAATTTATTGTCGCCCTTCGCCACCACTTTGGTGCTGTGGAAGGTCGCTGTCGGGTATTTGGCGGTGTCGAAGTATTCGGTACCTTTGAACTCTTTGGTCAGCGCCGCGACGTGGCTGTCGATTTTGCTGACTGGCAGGGTCACGTCAACGCGTGAGGCCTCCGGATGATCTTTATCGAACACCAGAGTACCGGTTGCGTCCGGGATATCCGCGGTAGGATTTGAGAAGCCAAAGTGGTTCCAGGCAACAATTACCGACGTATGCTCAGGGTTCAGCTGGTAGTGCATCGCCTCAGCCTGAGATAACGGAGCGTAGAGGGTAGCAGCGGCTAACAGGGGCAGTGCAATACGTTTGAAGTTCTTCACGGTCAATTCCTTATGCGGACAAAAGTGAATTGAGTGTGGTCCAGTTTTCCCGGAATAGACAGTGAAGAGATTTGTCGGTAATTTTCAAATAAATTCAGCAACCTTAAAACCGGTCACTACGTATTCCCGCCGGTAAACAGCACCCGCCAGCGGCGGCGATCCTGAATCAGCGTGCGGTGCAATTGCAGTAAATCTGCAAGGGTCAGCGCCGCAATCTGCGTCGCGTCCGGTTCTGCCAGGCCATTTTCACGGCGTAGCAGGGCCAGTGGCTGCTCAACCTGCTGGCTCAGCAGTCGCGCTTTCAGGGCCACAAGATCACATTCCGCCAGCGTCTCGTTCAGTGACCGCAGGAAGTTACGGCAGTAGCGCAGTAGTGACAGCGCACTGTAATCGGGCGACTGTAGCGCAAATAACACCCCCTCTTCATCAGCGCAGCGCATGTAGCGGCTGCTGACCACGTAACCTATTGGCTGCTCAACGCGGTAGCGCTGGAAAAAGCGTGGCTCGTAGATGAGCGCCAGTGCGCGCAATGCAGCCAGCTGTTCAGGACGCTGTAGCGGAATAAACAGCAGCAGCGCGTTGTCTGCACTGGCGTGCGGAAGGCGCGTCATGCCGGTCTGCGTGGTCATACGCTTGGGCGGCGTGTCCGGGTTAACCGGCAGCGACAGCGCGCTCAGCCGTCGGGCAATGCGTGAATGCAGCGCGGCGTTGCCGCCCTTCAGCGCCGCCCGCCAGCACCCTGGCGTAACATTGGCTGCCAGCTGATAAGGCAACTGTCGCAGCAACGCACGGATAGCGATGCTTTCGACAGGCGATGGCAGATTTGCCTCAACCGGCAATGTCAGGGCAGAGACAATCTGGCTCAGCGTCTGGTCAGTTACCGCCTCATCCTTTGTCAGGCGGAGCGTCAGTTGCCACACGCCCTCTGTTTCCTGCCAGCTGCCGTGCCCCCCCTGATGACGCAGCGCCGCAAATAGCGGACGCAACCGCCGGCCCAGCGTTTCTCCCGCCTCCGCAGTAAAGGTTGACCAGAACTCCGGTCGCAGGATAAGCGTTGCCTGCGGGTCATCTGACTGATGATGCGGCAATGCCACCACCTGCGCGGGCAGCGGCGCAGGCGTCGCAGTGATGTCGGGCGGATAGAAGGTGAAACGGGCAGCGGGCAGCGTCTCATCCGGGGCTGGCTCACAGGCCGTCAGCGCCAGAGTGAAGCCCTGCGTGACGATGTGTTCCCTTGCCGGTTGTGACGTACAGCACAGCACGGTGCCAGACGCATGGGTGAGTTTCTTCAGCAACGGCTGCAGCGCAGGCAGCCTTTCATCAGGTGCGAAGCCGATAGCGCGCTGACGCAATTGCTCCAGTGGTGACAACGTCACAAAGTAGTGATGTGCAAGCTGATGATAGTGCTGATGTTGCTGATTATTCGTCTGGCGCAGCGCATCGATGTAACCATTAACCAGATGATTTACCCTCGCAGGCTCGCTGGTTTCGATACCCAGCGCCAGCCAGCACGCATCTTCAGCCTGATAAATCCATTTCAGCTCCAGCGCCTCCGCCAGTCCCTGCTCACGCAGAGTAGCCAGCAGCGAGCCGGGCGCTTCATCCAACAGAAATTCACGCCATAACGTGACACCGTCACTGTTATCCAGCAGCCAGGTGCGCCATAACGCTGCCTGGGCAGTCTCTGCCAGCTGCCAGCAGATATCGCTGTTGAGCTGCGGCGGTGCCAGATCCTGCTGCCACTGACCGGCAGGCAGCGCGGCGGCAAACTGACGCGCCAGCTCTTCCAGCGCATCCAGCGACTGCGGTCCCTGCAGCCAGAGCCGCATATTGCTGGCAACGTAGTAGCGCTGGTGAAACTGGCGCAATGCCCGTTGCAGCGCCGACAGCTCATTGCCAAAGCTCGCCCGGCTGCCAATATGAAAGCGCTGAAATTCAGCGGGGGTTGCTGCGGCGTGCAGCAATGCCGCTTCGATGCGGGATGGCTCATGACGCTGCAACAGCCGATATTCCGCGTCGATGACCGCCACTTCCTGCGCAATCGCCTGATTATCAAGCAGCGGAGAGACCAGCATATCCTGCAGTCTTGCCAGACCGTCTGCCAGCAGTGACGGCGTGGCCTCAAAGAAGTACGCGCTGCGCCGGGCCAGCGTGGTGGCATTAACCCTGCCGCCCTGCGTCTGGATCCAGCTCATCAGCCGGCCCTCATCGGGCCAGCCGGTGCTGCCGGTGAACAGCAGATGCTCCAGCAGATGCGCCAGTCCGGGCCAGCGATTCGGCTCGTCGTGACTCCCTGCCCCTATCTGAATCAGGGCGGCGGCCTGGCTGGCATCAGCCTGATGCACCAGTTCAACCATCAGACCGTTTATCACCAGGCCGCGCGGGGTCATCAGAGGTTCCGGGTTTTGTAGATCAGTTGCGAGTTGCTGCGGTTGCGGAACTGCAGCTGACCAATTTTAATGTCGCTGCAATCCGCCTCACGCCGGGCCTCAAGGATTTTGCCGTGATGCGGTGATTTGCTGCAGACCGGATCGGTGTTGTCAGCATTACCGGTCAGCATAAACGCCTGACAGCGACAGCCACCAAAATCTTTCTCTTTCTCATCACAGGAGCGGCACGGCTCCGGCATCCAGTCAAAACCACGATAGCGGTTGAAGCCGAACGAGTTGTACCAGATATCGTCCAGGCGCTGTGTCAGTACCGACGGAAATTCTACCGGCAGCTGGCGCGCACTGTGGCACGGCAGCGCGGTGCCCTCTGGTGTGACGCTGAGGAAAATGGCACCCCAGCCACCCATGCAGGGTTTAGGTCGCTCTTCGTAGTAATCCGGCGTGACAAACAGCAGATTGGTCAGATTGCCGGTGGTGCTCATCCGCTCGCGGTAGCGCCTGACCACCGCTTCCGCCTGAGCGATCTGCTCACGCGTCGGCAGCAGGCCTTCGCGGTTGAGCTGCGCCCAGCCGTAGAACTGACAGGTTGCCAGCTCAACGTCATCCGCTTCCAGCTCAATGCAGAGGTCAATGATCCTGTCGATCTGGTCGATATTATGGCGATGCAGCACAAAGTTCAGCACCATCGGATAGCCGTGCGCTTTTACCGCTTTCGCCATCTCCAGCTTCTGCTGAAACGCTTTCTTCGACCCGGCCAGCGCCGCATTCAGGGTTTCGTCACTCGCCTGGAAGCTGATCTGGATATGATCCAGACCGGCCTCGCTGAACGCATCCAGCTTCTTCTCCGTCAGGCCAATGCCCGACGTGATCAGGTTGGTGTAGAAGCCGAGATCGCGCGCCGCTTTAATGAGCTCTGGCAGATCTTTACGCACCAGCGGTTCGCCGCCGGAGAATCCGAGCTGGACGCTGCCCATGGCGCGCGCCTGACGAAAGACCTCAATCCACTGTTCCGTGGTCAGCTCCTTCTCCTGCTGTGCGAAATCCAGCGGGTTGGAGCAGTAGGGACACTGCAGCGGACACCGATAGGTCAGCTCTGCCAGCAGCCAGAGCGGCGGATTCACGCCAGGTTTATGCGGGGTCACGGAACTGTATCCACTTCTGTTCATGGGCTGACTGCAGGAACTCTAAAACGTCCGGCCCCACACCGCCCGCCTCAGGAAACCGGCTATCCAGCGTTGCGATAATTGCGGCGATATCCTGTTTGCCATCCACCAGCTCAAGAATGGCGGCGGCGGTTTCGTTCAGCTTCGCCATGCCTTCGGGATAGAGCACCACATGGGTATCCTGGGCAGCTTCCCACTGCATGCGGTAGCCGCGACGAAACGCGGCAATCGAGTTTTCATTCATCTGTTATACCAGTCGGGTGGTGTGCCACGCCGCCTTGTCGGTGACGGTGTGATAAGGCGGACGTTTCAGCTCATAAGCCATGGTCATGGCGTCAAGCATGCTCCATAAAATATCGAGCTTAAACTGCAAAATTTCCAGCATCCGGTTCTGCGTTTCGGCGGTGGTGAAGTACTCCAGCGCCAGTGCCAGGCCATGCTCCACATCGCGGTTCGCCTGACCCAGGCGGCTGCGGAAGTAGAAGTAGCCCTCTTCTTTGATCCACGGATAGTGCTGCGGCCAGCTGTCGAGTCGTGACTGGTGGATCTGCGGGGCGAACAGCTCGGTAAGTGAACTGCAGGCCGCCTCCTGCCAGTTAGCGCGGCGGGCGAAGTTAATATAGGCATCGACCGCAAAGCGTACGCCCGGCAGCACATGTTGCTCAGACAATAATTCTTCGCGCGTCAACCCGACCGCCTCGCCCAGCCGCAGCCAGGCCTCAATGCCGCCCTCTTCGCCGTTACTGCCGTCGTGGTCAAGGATGCGCTGCACCCATTTACGGCGGGTAGCCGGATCGGGGCAATTCGCCATGATCGCCGCATCTTTCAGCGGAATAGTGGTCTGGTAATAGAAGCGGTTCGCCACCCAGCCCTGAATCTGCTCGCGCGTGGCCTGACCGTTATGCATCGCGATGTGATACGGGTGATGAATATGGTAGAAAGCGCCTTTGTCGCGCAGGGCCTGTTCAAAAGCCTGCGGCGACAGCGTGTCAGTAATCTGCATGATTTAGCCCTGAAGGTGGATCGCCATTCCGTCCCAGCTCACCTCTATTCCCTGCTCCGTCAGAAACTGACGCTGGGGTGACTGCTCATTAAGGATCGGATTAGTGTTGTTAATGTGGATCAGAATTTTACGTTTTGCCGGCAGCGACGCCAGCAGCGCCATCAGCCCTTGTTCTTCCGCCAGCGCCAGATGCCCCATCGCCTTGCCGGTGTTGTGACCCACCCCGGTGGTCAGCAGTTCATCATCCTGCCAGACGGTGCCGTCAATCAGCAGGCAATCCGCTTTTTGCAGCCACGGCAGGATCACCGCATCCGGTTCGCCCAGACCTGGCGCGTAGAGCAGCGTCTGCCCATTCGCCCGGTTTTCAATAAACAGCGCCACGTTATGACCGGGCAGCGGCCGGTCGCGATACGGCGAGTAAGGCGGTGCATTACTGATAATAGGAATCGCGGTGAACTGCAAATCGGTGCAGACATCGACGCTGAACGGGGTCAGTGGCGCAATCGGCCGGTGCTGTAAACCGCCGTTCCAGTGGGTCAGCATCGGAAAGATCGGGAAGCCGGTGCTGAGGTCGGCATGCACTTCCGGCGTACACCAGACCTGATGCGGGCAGCCCTCACGCAGGCTCAGCAGCCCGGTGGTGTGATCGATCTGGCTGTCGGTCAGGATAATTCCCCCGATCGCCGTGCCGCGCAGTACGCCCTTGCGGGTCAGTTCTGGCGTGTGCAGGATCTGCTGGCCGATGTCAGGTGACGCGTTACATAACACCCAGTCTTCGCCGTTATCACTGAGGATAATGGACGATTGTGTGCGTGCCTGAGCCTGAATGGTGCCATTACGCACGCCGTGGCAGTTGGCGCAGTTACAGTTCCACTGCGGAAACCCGCCACCCGCGGCTGAGCCGAGGATTTTGATAAACATAGAGGACAACCAGAAGTTGAAAAAAATGCCCGCTCAGAGGGCGGGCAGAACGATTAACGGTTGGAGATGTAAAGAGTCACTTCCAGACCGAGACGCATATCAACGAAAGTTGGTTTTTTCCACATGAGTTACTTCCTCTTGGTTAACAGTAAATGTGCTGTCTGAAATCGGCGTGACGGCTGTTAAATGAGAACACCGTCACAATTTCCAGGCAGATGTTGCGCCAATGGCGCGTCGGGATCAAGCCCGGAACATAAGGAAATTGTTATCACAGCCCGGTCAGATGTAAAACCCGCTGCCAGTTTCCCCATGCCAGCTTCTCTGTCAGTCTCTGATCATAGCCCGCTTCCTGAAAAGCGGCGAGCAATCGCGGCATTCCGCTGACATCGCCCAGCGCGGCCGGAGGGGTAATCCCGTCGAAATCAGAGCCAAAGGCCACATGGTCGCTGCCCATTATCTTCAACAGGTGATCACAATGCTTAACAATTTCTGTTAATGGCGTTTCAGCGTCGCGTTTTCCATCGGCGCGCAGAAACGCATTGCCAAAGTTAATGCCAACCAGACCGCCGCTGTCGCGGATCGCTACCAGTTGATCGTCGGTCAGATTGCGCGGCTGTGGGCAGAGGGCGTGCGCGTTGGAGTGGCTGGCGACCAGGGGCGCACGGGAAAGCCGGGCGGTGTCCCAGAACGCATTGGTATTCATGTGCGACACGTCGATCATCATCTTCAGGCTACTCGCCTGCTGAATCAGCTTTTCACCGACGGCGGTCAGCCCCGGCCCGGTATCGGGCGTGCCGGGAAACGAGCCACTGACGCCTTCACCAAAGCGGCTGCGCAGATTCCAGAATGGCCCGATACTGCGCACACCCGCCTGCCAGAAGGCGTGCAGCTGCTCGCCCTCTTCGTCCAGCGCATCAGCACCTTCAATGTGCGCCACCATCGCCAGCACGCCTTCCGCGCGGCAGGCGGCAATCTCGTCACTGCTGAGACAGAGTCGCGCCCGTCCGCCTGGTGCCTCGGCCAGCTGCCTCAGGATATCGAGCTGCTGCCACATGATTTGCAGCGGTTCATACGGCTCATCGGCGCGGGCCGGAACAGTGCTGGCAATGTACGCCTGCGGCGGCACAAAAATCGCAAACAGCCCGCCGCCCATCTCGCCCTGCTGAATGCGCGGATAGTCGAGGTGGCCCCGTTCAATGCCCTGATAAAACGCCTGCACGGGTGCATCGCGATGATGCAGCCAGAGGTTAAGCAAGAGATCATTGTGGCCGTCAAAAATCAGCATAAGTGTTCACCCGGATAAACAGGCGACCATGCTAACCCTGCCCGGCGGATTCACCAAACCAGAGCGCACGCAGGGCAACACAGGTCATGCAGGTCATGCAGGTCATGCAGGTCATGCAGGTCATGCAGGGTATTGTCACTTTTGCGCGCCAGGTTGTCAGCCTTGCGCGCGCGGACCCGGAGCCGTGTCGGCAGACTGATAAAAAAACCACAGGAGACTCCTATGCTGACCCGACCCGCTGATAAATATCGTCCCTCCCCGCTGATCACCCTGCCCGATCGCCAGTGGCCCTCACGCCAGCTGACCCAGGCGCCGCGCTGGCTTTCCACCGATTTGCGTGACGGCAATCAGGCGCTGGCAGAACCGATGGATCGGGAACGCAAAATGGCCTTCTGGGATCTGCTGCTGCGCTGCGGGTTTCGGGAGATCGAGGTCGCCTTTCCCTCTGCCTCGCAGACGGATTTCGGTTTCGTCCGCGACCTGATTGAGCAACAGCGTATCCCGGAGGATGTGACGTTACAGGTACTGACTCAGGCGCGGGAAGACCTGATTGCCCGCACGTTTGTGGCGCTGCAGGGCGTCCCGCGCGCCATCGTGCATCTTTATAACGCCACCGCGCCGCTGTTTCGCGAGCGGGTATTTAAGCAGAGCAAAGCGGAAATCGTGGCGCTGGCCACCGCTGGTGCACGGCAGATCCGCGCCGAATGCGAGGCGCAGCCGGACACCCACTGGACCTTTGAATATTCACCAGAGACCTTCTGCTTTACCGAGCCGGAGTTTGTGCTGGAGATCTGCGAGGCGGTAGCCGATGTCTGGCAACCGGACGCGCAGCGCCCGATGATCATTAACCTTCCCGCCACGGTAGAGGTCAATACCCCCAACGTTTATGCCGATCAGATTGAGTATTTCTGCCGTCACTTCAGCCGCCGTGATGCCGTCTGCATCAGCGTGCATCCGCACAACGATCGCGGCACCGGCGTCGCCTGCGCAGAACTG
>Ga0308162_1002723_pt1 | contig 10966 bp, 6 predicted proteins | sample PhySR2_FD_201370 | JGI IMG/M metagenome (GOLD analysis project Ga0308162, IMG submission 201370) | Phyllosphere microbial communities from UC Gill Tract Community Farm, Albany, California, United States - DLSLS.R2 | ecosystem: Host-associated > Plants > Phyllosphere > Unclassified | place: USA... | reverse complement strand
CGATGGTTAAAGCTAGAGGAAACGTGTCTCCTAATGATGTAAGTGCTTTATTTAACATAATAAGTATTGCGCGCCCATTAGGAGCAAGTATTTCTAAGACAGCACAATACTTTTATTTTTAATAACGACAAAGTTTGGTAAAACCGGATACTGCGTGCTGACTGATGGCGCCAAGATTGAACATTGCCACGTATAAAAGTATCAACCATATTAAAACGGCACTAGAGATCCCCATCAAATTCTGGCGGTTCCACGGATGTCATAGACAGTGATAAACTTGATTAAAATCAATGAAACCCTAAGGTGATATGATTTTGTTTAGAAAATATTGCTTATAACAGTCGCATAATACTTTTCGTGAGTGCGACCTCACTGCAATGTAATCTGTCTCTATACTTCATCGGAATTCGGTGGCGCCCTGTAATCGGGCGTTTTTTTACCCAAATTTGTATGCTGTATCGTGATACTGTGTAGCTGTTTTTAGGACTTTTCTGTTTGTCCTCTGCTTCAGTGGCTGATTTTAATTCCCGAAGAGAGTACAGCCGCTGCCCATGTCATTGCCGCCGTAAGGGTTCAATAGTCCAATCCAGTCATAACGGGGTATTAAGCACTGGTTCATCTTGTGATTATTGAATTATGTATACTCTTGTTTACATATTAAATTTCCATGCCGTCTATTAAAGTCTACAGAATTTTCCGTACTAGTAGGAGCAGCCTGGATATCGATAACCATTGAACTCCAAGGTTATTTTTTGACTACTTTGACTTTAGCAGGTCTCAGGCGACGGGCTTACCAGAGTTCGTTATCCGGGTAACCTTCCAGATAATAGTATCTGTCAGATTGATGTGCTCCCAGCCTAACGGCGACAGAGGTGAAAGAAACTGTTTGTTGATCTTCAGCCCTTTGCACTTGACGGCATTGCTCGCTATTTCAATATACACGGTATTCTAGAATGAGATCGCAGTCCCCAGCAGTGTCAATCCGTTGGTGCATTAGCTCGGATTTACCTGTTTCCGGTCTCTGATTTACTCACGCCGGTGCATAAATATCCCCCCGTGCCAGCGCGTGACGGACCTTACCTTTATTCAGCCCTGCATTATACGCCGCCCCTATAACAGCCATCAACAATATGCTTATCATCCTTATGGACACGATGTTGCATAAGAACTGGCTAAGCCGCAGCCAGAGGCAAAAAAAATTGTCCGGGCGTATACGCTGGGGAGATTTTGTTAAAAGCAGGCCGTTCGTGAGCAGCACAAGAATGTCCTGTATTATCTGCAAGTTAAAAAACTGATTATCCAGTATGCTGCGGATGCGACAGGCTTCAGCTCTACGCTGATATGTCGTATTTACGCACGGTATCAACAGGACAATCAGGCTTATTATGCCATTGCTAATTCAGTTTAGGTGATTTATTAAGTTACAAGTGAGTTTTTATTTTTTTGAGAGCGCAGCCACAAATATAACCATAAGTTACCGAGTTAATTAAATTATTTACTTTTTGTTGATTCAGTCTGGAATTAAATGGATTTTTCTTTAAATACAGGCATTATTATGATTAAACTTAAATCCAACAATGTTCTTACAATTGAAGCCACATCAGGCGCCTCAGCAGATGCTTTATCAACCAGTGCGATTACAGCCTCCCTCTTGAAAGACAATATTCCCGTCTCTGGCGAGCCAATTGATTTATCTGCAACTTCATTAACAACTGCCTTTCCCACTTCTGTTTTGAATCATACTACCGTGGTCACCGATAATTCAGGTGTGTCAACCGCAGCACAGACCGGCACCCTTGAGGAAAATGTTAAAATTAATGGAACGTTGCTCGGCGACACATCCGTAACCGCACAAACTACCGTCACTTTCGGCAATATCTGGAACAATTTCTACAGGCTTGATACCTTAAAAGTTGACTTCCGAAATAATTCCTCTGCCCGGAATGCAACAATTTTTGGAAATGGGAACAATCAGGTTGCAGTACTTGCCCATGTAAAAATTCTTGGGCCAGATGCGAGTACAGTGCTGAGCATTCCTGAGGACGAACTTAAGCAGCAAATCTCACTGATTAACTACGGCACAGGAGAGAAACTTAACTATAACGGTAATTCTCCGGACTGCAATAAACCCTGGATATATTCGGATGAGGATAAAGGGTTTGCTGATGCATTTCAGTATAACAGTCCGTTACCTGTGAATGAAAAAATGGCCAACTCGGATGTTTCAATCATTACCTTTTATGTTTCAGCAGACGACCTTGCCAGTGGGCTGGATATAGGTCTCAGCATCAATGTACCTGGTGTTGGAGAATTCAATACCACAAGTAATGGCACATCAACTAAAAATGGCCCTAAAGGTGAAAGTGGCTCCGTAATAAAGTTGCCATCATTTGTTCATTTAAGTGCTCTATCCCGTATTGACTATACTGATGTAACCAATTTGCACATAAGCGGAATGCCATCAAGCTATAATGATTTTAATGTCATTTATGATAATCAAGATGTTTTTTACTTCGAGATAGACCCTGTCAGAGACGACCCTTATATTGATACATTTACCTATGGGGAAAGTGCAAGATCGAAATTTACCATACGGCCACAAAATAGTAATTTTTTATTTAAAAAAATTGACGTGCAAAGGAAGTATGCAAAAGTTGATGAATTAGTAATTATTGGTGAAAAATCTGCAGCTGATCTCATCAGTTTCAACAATGTTTTTGAAACAATAAATAATGATGAATACGATGTTGGTCATCTGCAGTTGATATTTGTCAATCAGAAAAGTGGGGGCATTGAGGATGGTGTAGTGAGAACGCAGGGGGCGAGGACTACAACATATTATTCTTATTATGGCTATAATGTGGAAGGGGGTGACTTCTATGTAATGGATATCCCTGTAGGGATTATTACCGTATGCATTTCAGATTTTATAATAATTAAAGTTACAACTTCTGGATACGCGCCCGGAACAAAACTTGTCGCCCCTTATAATTGGTCAGTACCATTTGACTCTGTTGCGATTAATGTATCTGACTATTATGGTAACAATGGCGTTATTACTCTTAATAGTAGCGAAAGCCAATGGCCTAAAATTCTTATCAATCAGTGATATTATAAAAATTACAGTAAACAAGTTTAACTTTTCATTACTTCCCCTTCGCATGAAGGGGTTCAGGAAAATAACATATGAATGAAGTATTCTCCACTCAGGCCGTTAATTTTATTAACGCCCTGCAGACTGATGTTGACCCCCGAACCGGCCAGTTTATGGTAAACCTGCCGCTGGCAAACCTGACCGGTAATAACCTGCTCGGCCCAGGATTGTTTCTCTCCCTGAGTTATTCTCCCCTAAGTACTGATAATTATGGTTTTGGTACGGGCTTTTCCTTGGGCATCACCCGGTTCAGTAATAATACAAACTATCTGGAACTTAGCAACGGCGAGAAGTACCGGGTAGCCGCTGGCTCTGATACCGTGAGAAATCAGAAACTCAGTAATTTCCGCTTCGCCTATACCAACGGCGCAGATGATGCTGACGGCTATACCGTATTCTGGAAAGAAGGGAAGCAGGAACTGCTTACTCCCGTCGGCGGCGGCATATTTATCGCCACACAGATAACCTCTCCGCTGGGGCGTATCCTGGCGCTGTCCTGGGACTGGGATGGCCAGCATCCCCTGCTGAGCAAGGTGAATGATGAGTCTGCCGTTCTGTGCCAGCTGACTTACGCCACCACCACGGTTCTTACCGTGTGGCCGGATACAAAAGATGAATATCAGATCACCTTCGAACTTATTAACGACAGCCAGCTGGACTCAGTGTCCCGTCAGGTTTCTGAAACAGAATCGATGGCCTGGTCTCTGAGCTATGATGCGGTGGATGGTGCATCTGTGCCCCTGTTGACCGGCATTGCTTATCCTACCGGCATGGCTGACCGCGTGGAGTATAGTCAGGTATCCGGGCATCAGTTTCCTGATGAGTCAGGGGTGAGTTCCCGGTTACCCGCAGTTTTGTCTCATACACGCAGTTATGGTGCCGCACAGCCTGATACCGTAAGAATCTTTGAATACACGGAACAGAATTTCCTGGGCTATAACGGCAATTTTGGTGACTGGTCTGTGGACAGTGACTATCTTTACACAAGGCTGACAGATTACATTTACGGCTCGACTGAGACTGTATCTGACGGCGATGTCACCATCATCACTGTGCGGACTTACAATAACTATCACCTTCAGGTCAGTGAAGAGGTCACCCGGCAGGGTTGTGCTTACCGGACCGATTTTGAGTATTACGCTGAGCAGGGCATCTTTATTGACTCCCAGCCCGCTCAGTTTCAGCTTCAGAAAACAAAGCAGGAAACCTGGACTGACGCCGCTGGCAAAACCCGCACACAAGCCACACAGACCGAATTTGATGAAAGCGGGAACCCTGCCCGACAGGTCTCGCCCGATGGTACCGAGATGGTGATGACATGGTATGCCGCCGCAGGAGAGGACGGATGTCCGGCAGAACCCAACGGGTTTGTCCGTTTCCTGAAAACGCAGACCACAACACCACGTCAGACGGATTATGATGCGCCCGTTACGGCCACCCGTTACACCTTTTTTTCACCAGCGATGGATACACATGTCATCCAGGAAAGCGTCAGCGACTATGCGGACGAAACTTTGCTGAACCGGAGGTTGTTTGAATATAACAATGAACCCTCTGACGCTGAATATGGGCGAGTGACCGCTATTAGCGACGTAAAGTATGACATGGAAGAAAATTCCACTACCTATACGGGGCGAAAGGATCTTGTCACCTCCGTAAGCAACGGACAGATAATACAGGAGAGCACTTTTACCGGCTATGATGGGCTGAGAACAGTATCAACCCGGAAGCAGTCTGCCCTTTCAGGGCTGTTGCTCAGTGAGACCGATTTTCTGGGTGTCGCCGTCGAGCATACCTACGACAAAACCGGCCGCCTGCTGAGCCGAAGCGTTGCGCCTGGCACGAAATATGAGAACGTCACAACGTGGGTCTACAGTATTGATCGGGACGGGCCAGTAACAACAAAAATCGATGCAATGGGTAACCAACTGAAAACCGGCTTTGATGGCATGGGCCGGAAGATCAGTCAGCACCGTCTGGATCGAGACGGTACACAACGCTGGTATGAAATAGCTTCATTAAGCCACAATTCATTGGGTGAGGTTATATCAGGGATTAGCAGCGACTGGTTAACAGGAGATACCGAAGAACAATATGCCGTAAGTACCCGATCAATACGCAGTGGATGGGGAGAGTTGAGTTCACAGTCTGTTTCAGATGGCACGAAAAACCAGCAGGATTGCAATCCGGTTATCCTCAGTCACTCTCTGTCAGTAAGTGGTGAGAATAATGCTGAAAAAGTAACCTCGGGCATTTTTGCTACGGTGTTTGACCAGCAAAGCCGCTTGCCACTTACGGATACTCGCACGGATACTTTCGGTAAAACGCAAGGAATACGTCGTTATGAGTGGGATGGTCTCGGCCGCCTGCGACTTGAAACAGATGAACTGACTCATACAACCAGCCGAACCTATGATGTCTACGGCAGGGTGCTGACGCAAACCCTGCCTGATAAGAGTGTTGTTACCCGAACCTATGCCCCTCATCTCGCTGGAGACCAGGTAGCCAGCATAAGCGTTACCGGTCCCGATGCGAACGGAAATACGCAGACCTGGCTGATGGGCACTCAGGTATTTGACAGTCTGGGACGGGCGACCACACGAACCTCCGGGGGGAGGACGACAAGGTATACTTACGATGGAGCATCCCCTTCACCTGCCACTGTTACCCTACCCTCGGGAAAAAACCTGCAGTACACCACTATTCCTGAGCTAGGCAACGTGGTCAGCAGCCTGACAACCGATGATATGGTCCAAAACTTCAGCTATGGCAGCAGCACTGCGGACCTACTGACAGCTAAGGAAGGCAAAACTGAAAATAACTACACTTGGAATGCCTCCGGTAGTCTGAAATCAGAAACGTTCACTTTAGATGGAACCAGCCGGAACGCAACATTCGCCCGTACGCTGGGGGGAGAGGTCGACTCATACACGGATATCACCGGGAAGGAAACTAGTTATGAGCGTGATAAGTTCGGGCGGATTATTGCGATAACTGATGATGCCCTGTCTGTCAGCCTGCAATATGATGCTCTGGGACGTCTGAGCAAGCAGTCAGTGTCAGACCCCACCGTAAAGAACTCGCTGATTACCATGCTGGCGTATGATGATTTTGGACAGGAAATCACCCGTACGCTGACTGACAGCAATGGTGTCACGCTGACCGTATTGCAGACGTGGCTGCAGAATGGTCTGATGTCGGGACGCACCACCCGGCAGGATAACATAACGGTAAGAGAGGAAATTTACGGTTACGACGTCCGTAACCGCCTGACAGACTATCAGGTCAGTGGCAGCAGCCTGCCTTCAGATGCTTATGGTCATGAAATGACAGAACAAGCCTACCGTTATGACGCCCTGAACAATCTCACCATTGTGATAACCACGATCAGTGATGGCAGCAGCGATGTTGCGACCTACCACTATGACAATACTGACGATCCGACACAGCTGATGTCGGTAACGCATACCCATGCAGATTATCCGAGGACCATCACGCTGAAATATGACGCAGACGGACGCATGACGACCGATGAGGCCGGGCGCACGCTGAAATACGATGCGACTGGCAGGCTGGTCAGGGTCAGCAGTGGAGCATACGGTTATGATGCCCTGAACCGTCTGGTAAGCCAGAACATTAGTGATACGGACAGGCGTCAGCTTTACTATCGGGACAACGAGAGAGTCAGTGAGATCAGGGTAAAGGAAAATCTGATAACCCGGCTGATAAAAAACGGACATAACTGTCTGGGCGTGAGTGATGAGAACAGCATGACGCTCACGGCGTGTGACCACAACGACAGTCTGTTGTGGTCCAGGAAAGACGGTCAGAAAGACGGTGAACTCCATATCTGGTCACCGTACGGCAGCGGTAACGCTACAGATATACTGCCGGGTTTTAACGGTGAACGTGTCGATCCGGTCAGTGGAATCTGGCATCTGGGCAACGGTTATCGTGCATACAATCCCGTGCTTATGCGATTTAACTGCCCTGATAGCCTGAGTCCATTCGGTGCTGGCGGCATAAATCCTTATGCTTACTGTGCAGGAGACCCGATTAACCAGACTGATCCGTCAGGGCATATCAGCTGGGGGGGAATATTTGGAATAATCGCCGGCGTCATCGGCATTGGCATGGCTATATTTACTGCCGGTGCTTCTATTGCGGGGGCAGGTGGAGTGATAGCCGCCATATCTGCGGCTTCGGTCCCCTCGCTGATTGTTGGTGGACTAGGTGTGGCCGCGGACGTCACAGCCATAGCCAGCGGCGCAACGGAAGAAGTGAACCCCCAGGCCTCCTCTATTCTGGGCTGGATTTCTCTGGGTACTGGGCTTGTGGGAGCATTCGAAGGAGTGGCCAGATTGACTTATAAAGGTGTTATGCGGTCTACGGAGGGGATCCGGCAGAGAGCCGCCACTATTCTTGAGGTCGGGCTATCAGGCAGGGGAGCCGTGAAAGCCGGAAGAGTATGGGCTGAAGAGGGGCAGGATGTCATGACGTTTTTAAGAGCCGATGACCGTGCCCCAACTGAGATAAAAAAATACGGAGGATTTACAGCCAGAAGTGCAGACTCGCGTGAAAATATACTGTCCCGATTTAGAAAGGCATTCAGTGAAGATGCCGCAGGTCACTCACAAGCGCATGTTCGTCAGGGAAACCCTGATTATATCTCTTTTGGCACTGACCTTGAATCTGGTGGTTTTGCTGAAACCCGCTCACATCTGTACGAGGTAAAAATAAAAGGAATGAAAGTTACAGATATCACAGGTGACACAATGGGAACTGCGACGGTGAAAAAAGGACCGAAAGTCAGTGCACCACGATTGCTATTAAGTGGAGAGTCGGTCGATGCTTCTGAATTTGTCGCAATGATGCCAGCGCGAACAGTTGAGGCTACCTTTATTACGCCAGTACCATTGCAGAATATTACCCGTTACAGATATATGGGGAACTGGCATACCTTCGCCTGATAACTCAGGTATAGGTTACAGGGCACATTCACCTATCTTCTGTTTAAGGAATGATAGGTGTTTACGCCATTATCATAAGCATCTGCGTGAGATGAGACAGCGTGGGCATAACGATTAGCCGTCGAAAAGTTCTTCAGAGAAGGTTAAAAATGAAAACAATTTCGGCAGTCTCGGCCACTTTATTGCTTACTGCCCGTGTACCCACGATAACAGTCAACATGCCGTCGGCATGGCAAATACAGTCTCAGTGTATTGTGAAAACATCAGTGGCAAGCTGGATACAGTTAAAGGCCCGATGGTAAATAAGGTTAGTGTACTCTATCAGGCGGGGAGCATATCGAGGAGTGGGCGCTTTATAAAAGAAACCATAAGTTTGCCTCACGCAGGCCCGCCGCAAAACCAGCAGCATCCTGAGTGTAAACGTTGACCGGGCCGTGGATATTGACGGAGTAATCGTCTTTATGCTCAACCGTCGTGGCTTTCTCTCCCGATTTATCAGTGACGGAAGGGTCATGAGTACTGAAATTTTTACCCGCCGCACCGGATGCCGCCATCGACGGCTTGATTTTTAAAGCATGTGACTAGCTAATAATGCACTCACCTACTGGAATAAAATATGCACTTCAAATAGGAAAGTCAGCAGAAACGACATGAGCGCCATCAGCACACCTTAGCCACACAGCAGCAATGCCAGCACCATAAAAATATCGACATAAAACGACATAATTTTTTCAATTTCGAATGTTTTTTATCAACCACTTAATCTGATTACATTTTATAATAATCATTCAGCATAAACCTGATGAAAACAACGTTCCGGTGTGCAACATGTAGAACACAGCAACCTGTACCCTGTTTTATTCACCAGGTATATCCTCTTCAGGATCTCATCCGACTCCCTGGCAGCCTCATGCAACTCTATCTACTTTTCAGGGGGGAACACCAAACACTGTGCATGGCGCAGGTTAACTCTGGCTTCGTTTTACGCAGAGGCTTTAAATGAGGGGCATCCCAGTTCTACATATTAAAAGCCCGCAATCAGCGGGCTTGATAAAGTGCACAACACCGAATCTCAACTGGCTGGTTTCACTTTTTGAGCATCTTCAGCATAAGAAAATACAGCATTATCGTTTATTCTTTTAATCGAAATAATGGGAATCCACTTACCAGAAATATCATAATAAATTTGCTGCTCTTTCTGAGCCCCCGCTAACCCAACCATCCCAGCTTCAGGGTTGTACCATAAAGCCTGAATATGGTCTTTTGATGGGTCATTTACGTCCCAGAAAGGTGGGGCTGTGTTAACGATTATTTCATTATTAATATCTACATATTTATATTTTTTAAAAATCTTTATGGATGTTTCCACAGACGCATTAAAGTATTTTGCTTTATGGGAGCTGAAAGAACAAAAATCCCCAACCCCCCCCGCAGCGTATTTACTTATCCAGTCATCTGATGTAAATACTCCCATAGACTCACAAGTGCTGTTATCTTCGTCCTCATCACGCAATTTATTCGTGGTTTTAAAAGCTCCACAGCCATATGTTTTTCTCCGTGAACTACTCGCATTTACAGGATAAATGCAGCGACTTTTAAAACTATCAGCCCCTCCGCTTTTAAGCACTATGCCAAACCCTGTTTCATCGTAATCCCATACTGTATATTTGTGAAGACCCATATCTTTACGAAGATAACTGAACTGAAGACTTTTGTCATTTACGTCTTCTTTTAAGTAAGGTAAGTAAGGCTTCCAGGTTGGATACTTTCCATTAGTTTCATTTGTCCTGATAACCACCCCGGAACAATAACTTGCAGGGTCGCCATCACAGTCAGTTACCACTTTTTCATATCGACTATTTAGCGCAGCAGCCACATCTTCGCCGATCGTCATACCAGCATAACTTACTCCCGCAGGCAGACAGGTCAAAAGCAAACCTGAAGCTAAAAGCTTAGGGAAATTCATAACTCCTCCATGTTTAAGACAAAGAATAAAACGGAACTCATTAAACTTCAGGTTATCCTTTCCTTCTATATTTAACTGAAACTCACTTAATAAAAATCAATTTTTGTTTTATTCATTCAAATTTAACTGGCTTGTTGATCATTAATTGAAGTTCCGTGATATCGGTTTTCAGGCATGATTTTTTCTGTTTCCTTTTTATCTGTCTCCCTGATGACATCATTCAGCGCCAACAGGTCCGGCAGGGTGTAGCATATCATTACCGCCGTAAGGGTTCAGCGCGTTACCGCTGCTGTCGTACAGGTGGAGCCAGAACGGCAGGCGGGTACGCTTCAGCACCGGCACGCCGCAGACAAGGGTATAGCTGCTGATTACCTTTATCCACCGCTTTCGCCGCCTGTTTTACGGTGCGCCCACCGGTTTTGCCCTGTGACGACACCTTCAGGCCACTGGCAGTCTGCGTGGTAGTGATGAATATTTCACGGCATTACAGGCTGAACGCCGCTGGATAGCCAAACGCGTAGAGAAATTCGTCAATTAGTGCCATAATCAGACTTTATTTATCTAAGTTATTATTTACATGAGTGACAAATAGATGCCGGAACACAGCCGCAAATCAAGGACCTCGGAATGCAGTCGCAAATATATTTTTTTTGTCGCAATGAGTTCATTCGCTGCGCTTATTTTAATTTTTGGCGTTGTGATGGTTATTGAACATCGGGATTCGGTAAACAACGCGTTAGACACCGGAGAGTGTCTGATTGACGGGGAATTTCATAACGTGATCGATAGGCTAAAACATCTGCTGCGCATAAGTTATCGCTTCATTTTTAAAGCATGTGGTTAGCTAAAAACGCACTAACCAGTTGAATAAAAATA
>Ga0308162_1002719_pt1 | contig 10979 bp, 4 predicted proteins | sample PhySR2_FD_201370 | JGI IMG/M metagenome (GOLD analysis project Ga0308162, IMG submission 201370) | Phyllosphere microbial communities from UC Gill Tract Community Farm, Albany, California, United States - DLSLS.R2 | ecosystem: Host-associated > Plants > Phyllosphere > Unclassified | place: USA... | reverse complement strand
GTAGAGCACCACGTCCTGACCGGTTTCGATACCGTAATAGACGGGCACCACGACCGGGGCCTCGCCGGATTCGACGTGGCCCTGGTTGAGGCCACCGGAGTGGTTGGCGGGAATGCCGGGCGGTGACAGGGTGGGCGTGATGAGATGGCGCGCGCCCAGAGTGCGTAAGGCCGAGGACGCGTTGCGGTTGAACAGTTTGGCCAGCAGTGCGCGGGGCGGATTTTTCACGATGGTTCACCTCGGAGAAGTTGAGGGAGTATCGAAAGTGTGAGGAGCAGTGCGATAAATCAAGTATCGCCTGGTGAAGAAAGTTAGTCTGAGTGCGCAATAAGCGCAAACACAGTCAACAGTAATAAGGTAGGCGAACTAGTATGGATAACCGTTTGTAATGCAACGGATTTCCCGGAGAGAGGGCGTCGAGCCTGGAAAATCATAATCAAGTATATTTTTGTACGCGACAGGCTGTCAGGAAAAAAACAATTCAAACTTGCACGTCATGAATTCGTGAAATTCTAAAATATTTAATCAGCTGTTTGATGTTGGCGGGTTTATAACGATGCCAGGTGTCCAAGTAAAGTCTTCTGTTCCCAGCGTCCATTCTGCATCCTTCATCGTGTGGGCTGTCGCGTATGCCACTGTTTGCAGTCGGTCTGGAAGGGAAGCATGAGTGCCCCCCTCCCAGCGCTGAGTCACACCGTCGGAATCGTGCAGTAGCCCAGAACACGCACGCTGACAATCACGGGTGAGCGAGGTGAAGTGGCTGAACCCGTGGCATTGGTCAGGGTGATGTAACTGTTGGCCGTCAAAGAGCAGATGGCTTTGAGCTCATCTTCAGTGATAGGGGCGTCCCAGTAACCAGCGGCCAGGTCTTCGTGCTTCAAGGTTCGCGTGACAATTACCTCCGTTGCAGGGATCTCGGCGGCAGCAGGGTCGGTAAGATGGTTCACCGCCACAAACCGTACGCTCGCATGGTCACCTACCGCCACGTTCTCAAGCGGGGCTGCCGACGGACCAGGACGCAGCAACGGCACGCGGATAAAGGTGCCATCCACGCTCGCTGCCTTGTTGATGACCCAATGCCCCAGGCTGATGAACGCTTCCGGATAGTTCGCCAGCGGAACCCCGGCCACACCGCCGGGCAGTGCGGCCAGACTCACCACACGCACCTGCACCGCAGGTGATTGCGCTACGCCGAAATGTCCGCCGCCCAATGGGCGCTTGATCCGGTAGAACACACTGACAGGACCGGTGGGTGCTGGCTCGATCACCTGGCCGTGATCAATGACAAAGCGGATATCGCTGTTGTCACCCGCGAGCCTGCGTCCCACCGTAATGCCTGCCCAGTGGATTTCCAGCTCATCGCCATCCTGCCAGACGGCGACGCCAGCCGCATCGAGGCGCGGAATCACCATGACCGCATCAGCGCCGTAGTCACCGGCAGGAATTTCGTCACGTACGCCGCTGTGACTGAAGACCTGGGGAGCTTGCAGGTTGTCGTGTTCCGGCGTCAGCGGGTCGGGGTCCACGCCCCCCGGGGTGCGCAGATCGACCTCGACAACCGTTGCCGGCGATGGTCCGACGTGTACGCCATTGCGCATGACGCAGTAGGTCACGGCGACGGAACCGTTGCCTTGCAGCTGAACGAGGGAGCGGGGCACTGGCACATTCATGAGAGGGTCTGGGTAACCGCCAACGGGTTTTGGTCCGAGTGTCAGAACCACAGCGTTCTGATCGCCCCAGGCGACGCCGATGACGTCGCCTGGAGTGGCGTTGTCGTAGCCAGGAATGCTGACCGGCACGCCTGGCCGCGCGTCGTCCCAGGTCACCAGGCCATCGTCGAAGGCTGGCACACGGGGCGGGCGCAGGTTGCCCGGAGCCTCGTTGAGCAATACGTTGAGCGGCGCCGAAAAGGCAAGATTGCTGCGACGATTGCCCGCCTTGTCCCGCACTTTGTAGCTGAAGGAAATCCAGCCGTCCCCCAATGCCTTGAGCTCATGCTGCGCAATGTTGAGGATCAGCCGTCCACCCGCTTCCTTCACCACCTGCTCGTAGGCAGGCATCTCGATGAAATCGCTAGGTGCGGGGTAACGCCCCTTGGCGACCCACGGCGTAGCGACGTCTCCCACCTGCTGAGAAATCCAGCCGGGAACGAAGGCGCGCAGGGCCCCGTCCACCAGGTTCTGCTCGATCACACCCTGGTAATGCTCGGCGGCGAACAGCAGGGCGCCCAGGTTGTTGGAGCCAGGGGCGGTCAGGTCGACAATCACCGGTCGAGCTTGTTCGGCCTTTAGCGGGTTGCCACCAAAACCATGGTAAAGCACATAGTCCAGGGTGTGCCGACCTTCAGCTTGCAACAGCGCCTGGGGCAGTATCAGCCGTTGAATCATGGACGTCCCATCAATGGGTACCTGGACACCCAATGGTTTGTCATTCCACATGAGGTCGAGCCTGTCAGTCAGAGGGTCGGCATGATCAGGTAGGGGTATTTCCACGATCAGGTCTTGACCCCGCAGAGCGATGGGCAGGGTGCCATCCTCAAGCAGGCCAGGGACCTCGAACGGCGGCAGCCCCGTGGATCGAGCGGGAAGAGAAGAATCGGTCATCATCAAATGCTCCAAGTGGATACGTCTGTGAAGGCACAGAGGTCGATACCCATCTTCGTTGCAATGATGTGGTTGAAGCAGGGTGCAGCGCTTGTAACGTCTGCGCGATACATCTCGACAAGCGCGAACACGGGTGCGGGCAGATCCGCCGCTGCAGCAGCGGATCCGTGGGGGGCGGGTAGAGGTCTAGAAGTTGTAGCGTACGCCTACGCTGGCGCCCCAGGGTTGTTCGATGTTCTTGCCTTGCATGCAGTCGAAGTCGGCGTGCACCTGCAGCCTGTCGCCGATCTGGGCAGAGACACCCAGGCCAATTTCGCCACGGGTGCCCGACAAGTCATTTTCGAAGCGGTTACCGTTGACGTTGACCTGGTTATGGTTGGCGAATTCGTGGGCCACTGCCACCTTGACATGGGGCTGTATGCTGCCGCCATTGGCCAGGGGGAAACGCCGGCCCACCTGCGCCCCCACCTTGCTGACCAGCGAGTCCGCGTTGTTGCCTTGGGCATGCAGGCCGTTGTCCAGCGAATAATCACCCGCGGTGATCCACAGCCCGGACAGCTGGGCGTAAGGCGCGACGAAGCTGTCTTCGCCCAATGCAATGCGTTTGCCCACCTCCACCGAGGCGCCAACACCGTGCTGGGTGTAGCGACCCTTGCTTTTCTGGCCATCACGCATGATCACGTCAGTGCGGTTTTGCAGGCGGTTGGCCTTGAGCAGCGCATCCACGTAGAACCCGTTGTCAGCCAGCCAGGTGCTGTAGGCACCGATATGGAAGCTGTCGACTTTGCCTGAGCTGTCGGCCTTGAGGTCCAGGGTGGAGTTGCTGTATCCCCCCATCACACCTACCAACCACTGGCCATTGGAGGTAGGCAGCGGCACGTCGGCGCCGAAGGAAATGCCTTGCTGACGCTGGGAGTAGGCAAACTCGCTGCCGCCCGACACATTATGCTTGCTGCCATAACTGCGTAACCAGCCACCACCCTGTCCTGTACCGTTGCGCAGTTCACCCATGCGGGTGCGCAAGGTGCTGGTTTCACCGTACCAAACGGTCGGCGCGGCGCTGAACAGGCCAACGGCAGCGCTGGTGCTGCGCGAAGCCTGCTTGACCTGGACCAGGAACCAGTCGTTGGCGCCACTGCCGTCCGAGCGTTGCTCCAGCCGGTAGGTATAGGCGCCTGCGTCGACGGTCTCGCCCACGACGGCAAAGTCTGCGTCTCCGCCACCGGTATGCACCACACGCAGGTCATCGGCATTCCTGCTCGGTTCAACGCCGGTGTTTTCGACCAGCAGGGAATAGCTGCCGGTGGCAGTGCCGCCGACATCGAGAAAATCGCCCAGACCTGCGGCCAGATCGGTACCCAAGGCAAAGGCACCGCTGCCGCTGAGCTCACCGACCTGCAAGTGGGCGAAGCTGGCGTTGCCATCGATGCCGCGCAGGTCGACCATGCCGCTCAGCGTCAGTTGGTCGACCTGACTGTCGCCAGTGAGGGACCAGCCGGAACTGGCGTCGATGGCCAGTGTGTCGGCACCTTCGATACTGCCGGTGAGCCAGGTAGCGTTATTGAACGTCAGCGCGAGGTCAGCCACTTCATCGGCGACAATGTTGCCGTTCAGTCGGCTGTTGTCCACGGTCATGGCCACCACGTTGCTCTCCCGGACCTCCAGGATTCGGCCATTGCCACCCACCAGACTTGAGCCATTGGCCACAGTGATATCAGCAGTCAGCCCGGAGCCGGTAACACCGATTCCGGCGCCACCTACGGTGATGGCGCTGCCAGCCTTCCCTTGCACGGTTGAATGCTCCAGTACCAACTGGACGGTGTTGCCTGTCGTAACGCTGGTATCACGTATCAGCACCATGCCAATGTGATCGCCTGTCACGGAACTGTCTTGCAGTGATGCACGGGCGCCCAGCAGCATCGCCCCCACCCCGCCCTGAGTCACATTGCCTGTACCGTTACCGGAGCCCCGCACGTGGGTGTTTTCCAAAGTCAGCTGGGCATTGGCAGTGGCGCTGATGCCCCTGCTCACACCTTCGATCTGACTGTTTGTCACTGTCGCCGTGGAGCCACCACCACTGCCCCCACTGCCATCGAGTTGAGTGAGCATCTCAAGGCCATAGCGCTGCGTGGAGCGCATGCTCGAGTTCCGGATAAGAGCGGTACTGTCGATCAACAGGAGGGCAGAGCCGGTATCGGTGATGGTCGCGCCGCTGGCGTTTACGACAGAGGCGCTGTAGGCAGCGATCTTGTTGCTCTCGGCGCCGGGGGTGAGGGTGACGCGAGCGCCGTTCATGAGGGTCCATCTTTCAACGGGAGAGGTTTCGTCCACGGTGGCAGACTGACCCGCGCCCAGATCACCCGCCAGAACCGTGCTGGACAATGTCAGAGCCAAGCCTGTGGCCATGGTGATGGCCGTACAGGCGAGGGGGGTGAAGCGATTACTCACAATCATGTAGTTGATACGCCTTATGTTATCGATGAGGCGTATTAGAGGTGAAGCTCCAAAATTAGACCGTCACCTCCTTCTTTGATTGCTGTAGGAAATATCCTAGATCTTTAGAGGTATACGCGGCCCTACCAGCTGTAACGAAGCCCCAGGTTGACGCCCCAGCGCTGCTCCACGGCGTCACCGGAGGAATAGCTGGTATCGGCATGAACCTGGAGCACATCGGTGATTTGCGCGGCCACCCCGGCACCCACTTCGCCGCGGGTACCAGACAAGTCATCGGTGAAACGGTTGCCGTTGACGTTCACCTTGTTGTTGCGCGCAAACTCGTGAGCAGCGGCCAGCTTTATGTAGGGCTGCACGAACCCGCCATTGGCCAGTGGCATGCGTCGTCCCAAGTGGCTACCTACCTTGCCCAGCATGGAATTGGCATGGTTACTGCGGGCTTCCAGGCCGTTGTCCAGGCCGTAGCCTTCACCCTCCACCCACAGCATCGAGCCTTGCACGAAAGGCTCCAGGTACCAGGCGTCGCCCAGCTCGATATGCTTGCCCACTTCCACCGAGGCACCCACGCCATAGTTGTTGTAATCGCCCTTGGCCTTGGCTCCATCGCTCATGCGCACATCGGCCTTGTTGCGAAAGCGGTTGGCTTTGAGCAGCGCATCCACGTAGTAACCCGCGGGGTTCATCCACGTGCTGTAAAGACCTGCGTAATAGCTGTCGACGGAACCGGAAGTGCCACGCTGCAAGTCCAGATCCGACTGGCTGTAGCCTGCCATCACGCCCAGCAGCCATTGACCTTCCTGGGTAGGCAACGAGGTATCCACGCCCAGCGAAACACCGTACTGCTGCTGGGTGTAGCTGACCTGATCCCCTGCCGAGACGCTGTACTTGTTGCCGTAAGTGCGCGCCCATGCGCCGCCTGCAGTGTGCCCGTCACGCAGTTCGCCCATGCGCGAAAGCACGGTGCTCTGTTCCCCGTACCACACAGTGGGGGCTGCACTGAACACGCCGACCACGGCGCGAGTGCTGGGGCTGATAATGGGTCCCCCACCATCGCCCGGATTGGTTGGAGTGGTCGGTTCCGTGGGATCGGGTGGATTCGTAGGATCTGTAGGGCCAGGGTCCGTAGGATCAGTCGGGTCGGTAGGGCCAGGGTCTGTGGGAGTGGTCGGATCTGTAGGATCTGTAGGATCTGTAGGTCCAGGGTCCGTGGGAGTAGTCGGATCCGTAGGATCTACGGGGCCAGGGTCCGTAGGGTTGGTCGGATCAGTCGGCCCCCCCGTAGTCGCCTGCACCAGAAACCATTCAGTTCCCCGCTTCTCGAGCTGGTATTGGTAAGTGCCGACATCCACTACGCCTCCCACAACCGCAAAGTTGGCCGCACCGCCGCCGGTGTGTACCAGACGCTGCGGCCTGTCATCGGCCGCGGGCTCCACCCCGGTATTGCGCACCCGCAGGCTATGGCTGCCTTCGGCGGTGCCACTCACATCGATCAGATCGCTCAGATGCCCAGCCAGGTCAGTGCCCATGGCAAAGGTCCCGGTACCACTCAGGCTACCCAGACTCAACACTCTGAAATTGCCATTGCCTCCCCCCAGTTCCACGGTCCCGCCATCAAGCGCAAGTGCACCGACAGTGGAATTGCCGCTCAGTGTCCAGCGTGAAGTGGCGTCCAGACTCATGGTCTGCACAGCGTCGGTGGCGCCAGCCAATGAACTGGACAACAGGGCGAGGGCATTCACATTCCTGATGTTGCCCGTCATCGTGCTCCCATCGAGTGAAAACGCCTGGACATTGCTGACGTCACCGGCAAGGGTGGAGCCGTTCGACAGCTTGGCCGTCGTCACGTTGCTGATAGTGCCGGTCTGCTCACTGGCATCCAGCGTCAAGGTGTCTACATCGCTCACCGCCCCAAACAGCGAGGATCCGTTGCGCAAGTCCACCGTCGAGCCGCTGCCTGGCAGCGACGTGACATCGCCCGTCATCGTGCTTGCATCCAGCAATACGCTGTCGGCATTGGTCACATTGCCGGTCAAGCTTGCGTTGTTGCGCAGATCCACGTTCAAGGTAGCGATCTCCACAGCCTGGATGTTGCCGGTCAATTGACTGTTATCCACAGTGAATGCAAACGTCGCCTCCACGGGTATATCGAGGATCACGCCATTGCCACCGGTGAGCGTCGAGCCATTGGCGACCCGTACCGTGGCGTTGGCCACACCATTGGCCACTGTGGAAAGTGCACTGTTTCTGGAAGCCACGACCGATGAACCATTGTCCAGCGTCAGGCTGACATTGGTGGCGGTGACACCATCGGCCCCGATGAGGACGCCGACGTTAGGGGCGGTAACGGCGGTATTGTCCAGCACCGCAGTGCTACCCAACACTGTCATGCCATACCCGTTGGTGGCGGAGGCACTGACCGTAGAGTCCCGTAACGTCAACTGGCTATTGCGCGTCATGTTGATGCCACGCGAGGCGCCGGTAACACTCGAACTGATCACGGTACCGGTGGAGCCGGGCTGACTGCCGCCCAGATTGGTCGTGAGGGAAAGGGCATAATTGCCGGTACTGGTCAGTGTTGCGTTCTGCATTGAAACAGTGCTGTCATTTGCGTTTATGCCTATGGACGTGCCGCCTTGGACACTCCCGCCATCGACCGTCAGCGTCGACGCCGCCCGTAATGCGATCGCAAGTGTGCTCCCGCCTGGAAGAACATCGAGTACAGCGCTCTCGAGCCCCCAGCGTTCCGCCGGCTGGCTGGCAGTGACGGTGGCCGATTGGCCGGGTCCCAGGTCAGCGCCTTGAGTGGGCATGGAACAGAGTGCCAACAACGAGGCTGCCAGTGGTGCGGGGTAGGCAACTAAAAGCCTGGGGCATTTGATCATGATAACTCCGCTGCGTAACAGGTTACTCGTGCCACACGCCCTCCAATGGCCGGTGACAGAACTCTACGGGTGATGGGTTATATAACTAGTTTGCTGACGGCTCGTTGTCAAACATTGCGCTTGTAAAGTCTGCCGCTGTAAATATATTTACAATTACGTGTCCGTGAAGAAAAATATTTATCACGGTGCGTGATCAGTGCATTATTTTTTATATATGCCGCTTTGGCCTGCAGGTAGGTATTCGATGAATAAATACAATGCCAGCTTGGACTTTCATTAAAAAATCTCTGTAATCAAAAGGTTGCGCAGTTTATCGATGTCTTGATCATAACGCCGTCTCCAGTCGAATGATTAAAGGGACTGGCAAGCATTACAAATACGGCGCAATACTTTGCCGGGCACGAGTGCCGACAGTGGGCATCTCTTTCTGGGTCGTCTCTTGGAGTCGATCTGTATCTGGAGTTATCACGGAGTCAGAAAATGGCCGGTAAAAAGAAAGTCATCGAACACCCCGCAGCCGAACTTCCGCGGGTAAAGATACTTCCCATTCCTCTCTCAGCCGACACCCTGCAGCGTAGAGGCGTACAAACACGGAAACCACCTTATAATGACCCTGTTATCGACCGACGATTGCCTGACGGAACGATACCGAGCGATATGCTGGACAAAGACATCATCGTAAAGGTTCTGGCCTGGCAAGGAGCGGACAAACAGTTTGATAAGGTCGAGCTCATGGTTGACGGCGTGCTTACAGGCATCATCGAGCCCATCGTCGAACCACCGGATTTTACAGAGCTCACACTGACACCTGCGTTGATCCCTGACGAAAGACGTTATGTGATCGACTACATGACGTGGCAAGCGATCGGAAATAATGCTGAGCCAGCGGAAGCCCCAATCCCCGTTATTGTCGACCGCACTCCCCCTGGCTCTGCTGACTTGGGAGCCATGTCGTTTGCCATCGAACATTTGGATGGTGTCACCCCAGGGGAGCTGGATAACAACGATGAGCTGATCACCGTTCTTCCAGGTTGGTATGATGAGGCTACTGGTGATGTAGCAACACTTTTTTACTCAACGGACGAAAATCCAACCGACTCAGACTATCTAGCCTTCAACCCCAATCTGTCACTCACCGTTGGCGATCCCAATGATCATTACGAGATCGGCATTCCAAAAGCCAGTCTCGTGGCCATGGGCGACGGCGACCGTTGGTTTTCTTACCAGATCAGGGATCAGGCCGGGAACGTCAGATCCGCACTGGCACCCGGAGTACGGCTCAAAATCCTGATGAACGCTCCTTCGACACTGGCCGCCCCGCTGGTGCCAGCCAACGATGACGGGTTGATCACTTGGGCAGACGCCGCTCCTGGCTTTCAGCCAGACGGCTTGCCTGTCCAGATCCCGCGGTATACCGATCCGGCGCCTCAGGATCAGATTCTTGTTTATTGGGGAAACTCGGCCATTGGCCTGACGGGGGAGATCGGCACCCCCCCAGGTGGAACCTGGAATGACCCTATGATGGCCATCGGCGTGCCCTTCACCTATGTGAATAACGGCAGCACTTGGCCGGCAACCGTCGATGTCACGTATTCCGTCTTGCGAGCCAGCGTACAGATTCCCAGGTCAGCAGCTACAACCGTGCAAGTGAACCTTACAACGCCAGGTGGCATTGTCGATCCCGAGCCAGGTACGCCTGTACATGAGAACCTGAGGCCTTTGGAAGTACTGAGCAGTGGGGGCTCCTCGAACATGATTCCCGCCGACGAATATGGAAACGACGCCACTGCGATCATTCCGTACACAGGCGCGGATACCAGCCCGATCTGGGCGGCTGGCGATACCTTGGCGGTAACATGGGGGAGTAGGACAGTCACCAGGCCCATTGAAGCCACCGATACCAGCGACATTTCGTTTACCGTCGACCATGCCTCAGTCATTGGCGTGTCCCCCAGTGGAGAGGTTCCGGTTTCCTACTCCATTCGCCGGGTGCTTGCAGGTTCTGCTATCGGTGAGGCGCTTTCACCCGCCACCCCTGTGCAGGTGGTGAATACCGCATCGCTGCCAGGTGGCACAGCGGGCTTGCCGCTGGCGCTGTATCCGGAGGCATTCCAGTCGGGGCCGTATCTCGTGATCAATCGGGCCGCTGGCGCCGATGGCACAAAAATCAGAGTGCCGCTCATAGATGGCGCTGGTACCCCGCTGGCAAACGTGAGTGCTGGCAATACTGTCAACGTCAGGTTTGTGGCGGTGAATAGTCGTACGGATTCTAACGCTGCGGAAATTCCTGCCACGGAAGTGAAGCGCAATCACACGCTTGAGGCTGCCGATTTGACTGCAGGTTACTGGGAGGCCGATATCACGGAAGATGAGTTGAAAGCGATCTGTTATTTGACAGCCAACGCTTACATCACCATCACCAACGCGGTCGGCCCAGCGGTGTCGGCGAAGTCTCCGGTCGTTATCAGTGTGCGCGTCGAAGGGTATTGCACCGTTCCCACACTCCCCTGAAAAAGAAGCGGTGCCGCGCCTGCTCTCCAGTGGAGCAGGTGCGCCACAGGCCTTCACTGGTTCATTTCGGACGCTGACCTGCCTGAGTACTTTCGCGATGAAAAATCCGCCACGCGCACTGCTGATTAAACTGTCCACATTTCCTCTGTAGTAACGCACCCCGCAACGTTGGCCATCGGGTAACTGCAGGCACAACGCACGAAGGCCGAGGCGCGGCGTGCGCCAGCCTTGCCCCGGTGTTGGGCGGTGGGCAATTACGCTATAATCCTCGCCTTTCGCCGCCCGCCGCCTTGAAGGCCCGCGGGCGCATCTACCCGTTCAAAGAGGCTAGACCCTTGGCATTGACGATTCTTGGCCTGTCCGGCGCCCTTAGCCATGACCCTTCCGCGGCCCTGTACATCGACGGCAAGCTGATTGCCGCCGCCGAAGAAGAGCGCTTCGTGCGCGACAAACATGCAAAGAACCGCATGCCCTACGAATCGGCCAAGTTCTGCCTGGAACAGGCCGGCATCAAGCCGTCGGACGTTGA
>Ga0308162_1002718_pt1 | contig 10983 bp, 10 predicted proteins | sample PhySR2_FD_201370 | JGI IMG/M metagenome (GOLD analysis project Ga0308162, IMG submission 201370) | Phyllosphere microbial communities from UC Gill Tract Community Farm, Albany, California, United States - DLSLS.R2 | ecosystem: Host-associated > Plants > Phyllosphere > Unclassified | place: USA... | reverse complement strand
GCCCAGCGCTTGACGGGCATCCATGCCCGTCACCTCCCTCCGCAAGCCCTGCGCTCGGCCTCCTGAAGTCGCGATCTGTGTTGCCTGGGCTACCGCGCGCTTAGAAGCAAAAGCAAAGCAACGGCAACGGCAACGGCAACGGCAACGGCAACGGCAACGGCAACGGCAACGGCAACGGCAACGGCAACGGCAACGGCAATATAGGGGGTTACCTCAAAAAAGGTATCTATTTGTTCGATTAAAAAAAGCCGATATTTACGCTTATTTTAGATGTTTCATTAGCGCATGATGGTCCCATTCCACCCCTTGAAGGAGTCCGATCATGCTTCAACTACGACCATTCAACACCCTCGGCGCCGCCAACCACGGCTGGCTCGATGCGCACCACCACTTCTCATTCGCCGAGTACTACGACCCAGCACGCATGCATTGGGGCAACCTGCGCGTCTGGAACGACGACATCATCGCCGCTGGCAGCGGCTTCCCGCCCCACCCTCACCGGGACATGGAAATCATCACCTACGTCCGCGAAGGAGCCATCACCCATGAAGACAACCTGGGCAACAAGGGCCGAACCGAGGCCGGCGACGTGCAGGTGATGAGCGCCGGCACGGGCATCGCGCACAGCGAGTACAACCAAGAGGACAGCGACGCGCGCATTTTCCAGATCTGGATCGTGCCCGAGCGCAGTGGTGAAGCACCGTCCTGGGGTACACGCCCGTTCCCCAAGGGTGAACGCGGCGAAGGCTTCGTGACCCTGGCCAGTGGCAGGGATGGCGATGAAGGCAGCCTGCCGATTCGTACCGATGCCCGCCTGGTCGCCGCAACGCTGCGCGCCGGAGAAACCGCCGAATACCGGTTCGGCCCCAAGCGTCGCGGCTACCTGGTCCCGGCCAAGGGCCGCATCGAGGTCAATGGGCTGAAAGCCAATGCCCGAGACGGCGTGGCCATCGCCGAAGAAACGCTGCTGCAGGTCACAGCCCTGGAAGACAGCGAAATCGTGCTGGTTGACGTTGCCTGAGACAGTAGCACCCAGCCGGGCCAGTCCCTCAAGGATTGCCCGGCTGGGCCAACTCAGCCAACACCTCGGCGGACGTGGTGACCTGGCGGAAATGATGCGCCCACAAGGCGATGCCCATCTTCGCCGAGCGATCCAGCGAGGAGCCGACCGTCATGTCAGTCACCAGTGTCGGCATCAACCCGGCGTCGAACAGCGCGAAACCGGCTGCCAGCACACAGGTGTCGGTCTGCAAACCGCTCACCAGCACACGCTGCACCCCCAGACCGTGCAGGTACTTGATCATCTCGGTACCCGGCCCGTAACCATGCTTGATGAACACCTGATCGGCTTCGATCAGGCTTTCATCCTGGGCAGCCGGATGCCAGCCCAATTGCCGCTCGAACGGTGTCACCCGCTCATCGTGCAACTCGACCGAGGCGATGGTAGGTATATTGGCCGACAGCAGTCGCAGCCCGTCGATCAACCATTCCGGCGGGCTGAATGTGGACTGGACGTCCACGATGAGCAGGACCTGACGCATGAGCACCTTCTGTCATGAAAAAAGCCACGGAGTATACCCGCCTGGGCCTAAAGAGCGCGTTGAAGCCAAACCTGCTGGTGCGGGACAGTGCTCGGCAAGGCTGATGAACAAATCTTCATGCAGGCCTGAGCCCCACAGGCTCGGGCGGCCTGGGCCTGGGTCTGCTCACCATGCGGCTACGCGCCTTGAGGCAGGCATGCAGCTTGCGTAGCATCACTGCCCCATCCGGCACCAGGCAGGACCCACGCCTGCGCGCCCAGCCTTCTACAGACAGAGCCCATGCCCCAACCGATCCCCCTCAAGGACCATGAAAAGGAAAAGCACCTGGTCAACCGCCGGCTACTGGCCTGCGCTGCGCTGGTCTTCAGCCTGGTCGCCATCCTGATTGGTCGGTTATATGTGCTGCAAGTCATCCAGCATGACCAGCAAAGCGCCGTCTCGGAGAACAATCGCGTCCATGTACTGCCGATCGCACCCGAGCGAGGCTTGATCTACGACCGCAATGGCACCGTGCTGGCCGACAACAAGCCCAGCTTCGACCTGACCATGACCCGTGAACGGACCGGCGGAGACAGCGCCAAGGTGCTCGACACCCTGACCCAGGTCCTGGGACTGGATGAGGAGGACCGCAAGCAGTTCGACAAGGATCTGCGACGCGGGCGCAAACCCTTCGAACCGGTCACCTTGATGGTGGGCTTGAACGAAGAGCAGATTGCCTTGATTGCCGTCAACCAGTTCCGGTTGCCGGGCCTTGAAGTCGAGCCGCAATTCATCCGCGAATACCCGCTGGGCGAGCACTTCGCCCATTCGGTCGGATACGTAGGGCGCATCAACGAAAAAGAAGCCAAGACCCTGGACAGCACCGAGTACCGGGGTACTCAGTCGATCGGCAAGACGGGCATCGAACGCTTCTATGAAAGTCAGTTGCACGGCCACGTAGGCTATGAGGAAGTCGAGACCAATGCCCAGGGCCGGGTGATGCGCGTGCTCAATCACAAGGCCCCTACCCCAGGCCAGGATATCGTGCTGACCCTCGATGCCCACCTGCAATTGGCGGCGGAAAAGGCCCTGGGCGAGCGCCGTGGCTCGGTGGTGGTGCTGGACCCGGCCAACGGCGATGTGCTGGCGATGGTCAGTAACCCGGGCTTTGACCCCAACCTGTTCGTCAAGGGCATCAGTTTCAAGCAGTACGCCCAACTGCGCGACTCCATCGACCGCCCCCTGTTCAACCGCGTGCTGCGCGGGCTGTATGCCCCAGGTTCGACGGTCAAGCCCGAGGTGGCCATTGCCGGGCTGGACAGCGGCGTGATCACGCCGGGCAACCGGGTGTTCGACCCGGGTTACTACGAGCTGCCCAACTACGACCACAAGTACCGTAACTGGAACCGTAGCGGTGATGGCTGGGTGGACATGTACACGGCGATCATGCGCTCCAACGACACCTACTTCTACGACCTGGCGCACAAACTGGGTATCGAGCGCTTGCACGACTACATGGCTGAGTTCGGCCTCGGCCAGAAGGTGTCGCTGGACATGTTCGAAGAAGCAGCCGGGCTGATGCCTTCGGCCCAATGGAAGCGCGAGACACGCCGACAGCCTTGGTTCCCGGGTGAAACGTTGATCCTGGGCATTGGCCAGGGCTACATGCAGGTCACGCCGTTGCAGTTGGCCCAAGCCACCAGTCTGCTGGCCAGCAAGGGCGTATGGCACCGCCCGCACCTGGCGATGACCGTCGGTGGCGATGCGCCCGTCGACCCCAACCCCATGCCCGATATCGTCCTGCACGACAAACGCGCCTGGGACCAGGTCAGCCAAGGTATGCAAATGGTCATGCACGACCCGCGCGGCATCGCGCGTGCTGCCGCTGCCGGCGCGCAATACCGCATTGCCGGCAAGAGCGGCACAGCCCAGGTCGTGGCCATCAAGCAAGGGGAACGCTACAACCGCAACAAGACCCTGGAACGGCACCGTGACAACGCCTTGTTCGTCGGTTTCGCTCCGGCCGAGCACCCTAGCGTGGTCGTGGCGGTGATGATCGAAAACGGCGAAGCCGGTGGGCGGGTCGCAGGTCCGGTAGTCCGCGAGGTCATGGACGCTTACCTGCTGGACGATCAAGGTCATCTCAAGCCCGAGTACGCCGGCAGCTCGGCGGTCAAGCCACCTGCCCACGGCTGAAATCGGCCATCCGTTCAGAGCGCGACGCGGGGCATCAGATCGTAGGGGTGCTGCCAGCCTGGCAACGCCTGCAGGCGGGCTTTCCAGGCTTCGATGTGCGTGTACTGCTGCACGTCCATACCGGTGTCCTCGGGCATGAACACATAACCGGCCAGCGACAAGTCGGCGATGGTCGCCCGCGCGCCGACCATGAATGGCGTGCCGGCCAGGTGCCCATCGACGATGCGGTAGGCTGCGGCGGCGCGCTCGCGCAGAAACGTCGTCACCTCGGTTTCGCCCGTCTTCTTCAGGCACAACAGAAAGCGCAGCGCCGCGTAATAGCTGGTGAACTTGTGGTTGTCGAACAGCATCCAGCGCCAGATCTCACGCCGATCTTCTTCATGCTCCGGGCCGAACTGGCCTGCCTGTGCGCTCAAGTACTCGAGGATCAACGCCGACTGGGTCAAGCAGGTGCCCGCATGCATCAGCACCGGCACCTCACCCTGCTCGTTCACCTCATCACGCCACACCGGGTCGCGGGTCTGGCCGTTGAAGAAATCCACGAACACTGGCTGCCAGTCCTGGCCGGTCAGCTCGAGCATTAGCGCAGCCTTGTACGCATTCCCGGATTCGGCGAAGCAATGCAACGTGTATTCAGACATGGTGCAGCCCTCGATGGCTGTCAGGGTGGGCCCCTGAGCAGAGCACGCGGGTGGCGGTACGGTCAACCGGGCCTGGCGTCGATGGTTGCCAGGCCGGTTGACCAGCCCCATCCTGTCCCGTATGAGCAGACCATCGGCTAACGCTTCGGTGATGGAACTCCACCCACCTGCGTAGCCTCTCACCAATAGTGGTAATCCCCTGGGCTTCACCTATTGGAGAACACGACATGCGCCAACTTGCCCTCGTACCCGCACTGCTGCTTCTATTGCCTGCCGGCGCTGCCATGGCCCGCGTCGACGGCCGCGACATTGCCACCTCGGCCGGTGTCTCGGCTTCGCTGTACTCAACGTTCAAGGATGACAAGCGCATCATTCCTGCCCGTGACGAGCTGTCTGCATTCGTCGCCAGCGGTGGTGCCATTCGTGGTGCCTACGTGGAAGCTGCCTTGCAGCAAGCACGCAAGGACCACCCCGGCCTGCAAGTCAACGATGAAGAACTCGCTCGCGCCATTCTCTCCCAGGACGACCCTCTGGTCGCCCAACAATGACTGCCGCCGGCGTTGGCTTTCGTAGTGGCCAACGCCGGTCGTAGCCCGCCCTGCAAGCCCTGGGCCCGAACTGGGGCTACACTCGTCATGACCCCATAAAAACAAAGCATCCAAGTGAGATGGCGATGTTGTATGACGAACGCGTCGACGGAGCGCTGCCAACGGTTGACCGCGCGCTTTTGATCCAGTCCCTGCGCGATGCACTGCCCGATCTTCAATTGCTATGCCGCGATGAGGACCTCAAGCCGTATGAGTGCGACGGTCTGGCGGCGTACCGCACGGTCCCGTTGCTGGTGGTGTTACCCGAGCGCGTGGACCAGGTACAGGTTGTGCTGCAGATCTGCCACCGGCTCACCGTACCTGTCGTGGCTCGCGGCGCCGGAACCGGGCTGTCTGGCGGTGCCATGCCCTTGGCCAAAGGCGTGTTGCTGGTCATGGCGCGGCTCAATCGTATTCTTGAAGTCAGCCCCCAGGGCCGCTTCGCCCGCGTCCAGCCGGGCGTTCGCAACCTGTCCATTTCCCAGGCCGCCGCCCCTTACGGTCTGTACTACGCCCCCGATCCCTCATCGCAAATTGCCTGCACCATCGGCGGCAATGTGGCTGAAAACGCAGGCGGCGTGCATTGCCTGAAGTATGGTCTGACCGTTCACAACATCCTGAAACTGGAAGTGCTTACCGTGGCAGGTGAACGGTTGACCCTGGGTAGCGATGCGCTCGACAGCCCTGGGTTCGACCTGCTGGCACTGTTCACAGGCTCCGAAGGCATGCTGGGGATCGTCACCGAGGTGACCGTACGGCTGCTGCCCAAGCCACCCGTGGCACGGGTCCTGCTGGCCAGCTTTGACCGGGTCGAGGACGCCGCACGGTCCGTCGCCCACATCATTGCCGCCGGCATCATCCCCGGGGGCCTGGAAATGATGGATAACCTGGCGATTCGCGCTGCCGAGGACTTCATCCATGCCGGGTATCCAGTGGAGGCAGCCGCCATCCTCTTGTGTGAACTCGACGGCGTCGAGGCCGATGTGCAGGAAGACTGCGAACGGGTTGCCGCGCTGTTCACCCAGGCCGGCGCCTGCGAGGTGCGGCTGGCGTGTAACGAGGCACAGCGTGCACGGTTCTGGGCGGGACGCAAGAATGCCTTCCCTGCCGTAGGCCGCCTGTCCCCGGACTATTACTGTATGGACGGTACGATTCCGCGGCGTGAATTGCCTTACGTGCTGGTGCGGATCAGTGAAATGGCGCGCGAACATGGGCTGCGGGTGGCCAACGTGTTCCATGCGGGTGACGGTAATATGCACCCGCTGATCCTGTTCGACGCCAACCGGCCTGGCGAACTGGAGCGGGCCGAGTCCCTGGGTGGAAAAATCCTTGAACTGTGCGTGGCCGTGGGGGGAAGCATCACCGGTGAGCATGGGGTTGGCCGGGAGAAGATCAACCAGATGTGCGCCCAGTTCACTCATGACGAGCTGCGCGTGTTTCACGCGGTCAAGGCTGCATTCGACCCGCAGGGCTTGCTCAACCCTGGCAAGAACATTCCCACGCTGCACCGTTGCGCCGAATTCGGTGCGTTGCACGTGCACCATGGGCAGTTGCCCTTCCCTGCCCTGGAGCGGTTTTGATGGACGCGGACCAGGATGCAAGCCAGGCGCTGCTCGACCAGTTACGCCAAGCGCTGGATGCAGGTACGCCCTTGTGCATACAGGGCAGCGGCAGCAAGGCGATGATCGGCCATGCCGTCCACGGACAAGTGCTTGATACACGCGGCCATCGCGGCATCGTCAGTTATGACCCCACGGAGCTGGTGCTGACGGCTCGCGCCGGTACGCCTTTGCGCGACATAGAGGCCGCGCTGCAGGATAACGGACAAATGCTACCGTGCGAGCCACCGCACCTGGGCCCGGGTGCCACCTTGGGCGGCATGGTGGCGGCTGGCTTGTCCGGGCCCCGGCGGCCCTGGGCAGGATCAGTGCGCGACTTCGTGCTGGGCACACAGGTAATCACGGGCCAGGGCAGCTTGCTGCGCTTTGGCGGCCAGGTAATGAAAAACGTAGCCGGGTATGACCTTTCACGGTTGCTGGCAGGCAGTTTCGGCTGTCTGGGCGTGTTGACCGAGGTATCGCTCAAGGTCCTGCCCGTGCCGCGGCACTGCGTAAGCCTGCGCCTTGGAATGGACCGCAGCCAGGCCTTGGCCGAGCTCACGCGCTGGGGCGCGCAACCGCTGCCGCTGAGCGGCGCCTGCCACGATGGCCAAGCGCTGTTCGTGCGCCTGGAAGGTGGCGAGGGTTCGGTAGCGTCGGCCCGCCAGCGCCTTGGCGGCGAGTGCGTGGACGGCGAGTTCTGGACGCAACTGCGTGAGCAGCGCCTGGCATTCTTCACCCAGGGCAGCGAACCTTTGTGGCGTGTGTCGGTACCTCTCGCGACAGGAGAACTGGACCTGCCAGGGCGCCAATGGCTGGACTGGGCAGGCGCTCAGCGTTGGCTGCGCACGGATGCCCCAGCCCACGTCATTCACCGCATTGCCGAGCAGGCTCGCGGCCATGCGCTGTGCCTTACCCCAGGCCAGGCCCACTATCCGCCGTTGTCGGAGCCGCTGATGCGCTACCACCGTAGCCTCAAGGCCCAGCTGGACCCCAAGCGCATTTTCAACCCTGGCCGTCTGTACCCGGACCTTTGAGGGCAGCCTATGCAGACCAACTTGAGTGACAGCGCACGCACGCTCGAGCGCGCCGACGAGGCAGAACGTATCTTGCGCGCGTGCGTACACTGCGGCTTCTGCACAGCGACCTGCCCCACCTACCAACTGCTTGGCGATGAGCTCGATGGCCCGCGTGGACGTATCTACCTGATCAAGCAGGTGCTCGAAGGCCAGCCCGCCACTACCAGCACTCAGGCTCACCTGGACCGATGCCTGTCGTGCCGCAGTTGCGAAAGCACTTGCCCGTCGGGTGTGCGTTATCACGACCTGCTGGACATCGGCCGGGCCGTCGTGGAGCAGCAGGTGCCACGGCCAATGGGCCAGCGCCTGTTGCGTCACGGCCTGCGCTTTACGATGGTGCGCCCCGCTGTTTTCAGAGCCCTGCTCCGAGCTGGCCAAGCCCTGCGCCCGTGGCTACCGGCGCAGGCCCGGGAAAAGGTTCCGCTGCGCAAGGCAGCCGACCTGATGCGCCCTGCCGTACGCCACCGGCGACGCGTCCTGATGCTCGAGGGGTGCGTGCAACCGGCATTGTCACCGGCGACCAACGCCGCGGCGGCGCGCCTGCTCGACCGCGTCGGCATCAGCGTGACCCCTGCACCGGCCGGGGAGTGCTGTGGAGCCATCGATTTCCACCTCAGTGCCCAGGAGCAAGGCTTGCAGCGCGCACGACGGCGCATCGATGCCTGGTGGCCGGCCGTCGAGGCCGGCGTCGAGGCGATCGTGATTCCAGCGAGCGGCTGCGCCGCGTTCGTGCGCGAGTATGCTCACCTATTGGCCGCTGACCCGGCCTACGCAGCCAAGGCGGCACGGGTCAGCAGCCTGTGCCGTGACCTGGTGGAAGTCCTGGGTGATGCGCCTATCGAGCAGTTGGCGGTACCCGCCGGGCGGCGCCTGGCGTTTCATTGCCCATGCACGCTGCAACATGCCCTGAAACTGGGTGGGGCTGTAGAAGCGCTACTGATCCGGATAGGGTTTACCTTGACGCCGGTTACCGATGCTCACCTGTGTTGTGGCTCGGCAGGCACCTACTCGCTGACCCAGCCAGGGATGTCCAGGCAGCTGCGCGATAACCGGCTGGAGGCCCTGGAACGCGGGCAACCGGACGAGATAGCCACCGCCAACATTGGCTGTCAGGTGCATTTGAATGGCGCAGGGCGCACTGCGGTTCGGCACTGGGTAGAGATCGTCGAAGAGGCAGTCAGGCACGCAGAGGACCACGCCGGGACGCACAAGGAGTAGGCGGCCCTGCTGCCGTGAGCATCTCGATCACTGCACGTTTGAGCGTTGCCCATTCATGTGATTGGGATTTTTCACCGGCCACCTTAGGAACCGTCCTACTTGTCGCTTGGCATGGCAGAAAACATGATCGGCGCAGTCGCCCCTCACTCAGGACGCTGCGCATGCTCGACACTCCGCACCTTCTTGCCGAACTGCGCAGCAACCTGCGCGAACTGCTTACCCATGATCTGACCAACCCGGACCAGGACCCTCATCTTTCTGGTGTCATGTTCTTCTGCGTCACCGATGAGCAATCCAGACAACTGATCGAGCGAATCGAACTGCTCGCCAGTGAAGCGTTCTTCGACGTTCGGGGCCGAGCCATCACCCATCACATGAAGGCCGTCGCACAGGAAGGCGTGCTCATCAAGCGCTGCCGCAGCGCCCCTGCGGACGAAACACGCATCCGCATCATCCTATCGGGCAAAGGCTATATCACGGTGAGCATGGCCAGGTCGTAAGCGATCTTGCTACTGCAGGAGCAAGCGCCTTTGCCGTACGCAATCCGCTATCCTGAGCGCTCTCTTGCTCTGGAATGCCCCATGGAACTGCATATTCGCCTGGAGGGCCGCAAAGGCTTGGCTGCCCAGCTCTACGCGCAATTGCGCGCGGGGATCGAGCGTGGTCACCTGGCCGCTGGCAGCCAGTTGCCGCCCAGCCGCCTGTTGGCCGAGCAACTGGGCGTGTCGCGCAAGACCGTCGCGGACGCCTATGCACGCCTCACCCAGGACAACCTGCTGAGCGCGGTGGTCGGCCGGGGGACGTTCATCAATACGCTTGAACCCAAGCGCAGCGCGCGGCCACGTGCCTTGACCCTTGCCGGCGATGCGTCGCTCAGGCGCTGGCAATCCCGCGCCACCGTGCTAGGCCAACGCCAAGCGCTATCGACGGTGCGTTATGACTTCATCGGCGGCGTGGCGAGCAAGGCACTATTCCCGTTCGACCTGTGGCGCAGTTGCCTGAACTACGCCGGGCGGCGGAGCCAGCATCACCCCCAGCGGCACTTCCCAGCCCAGGGCCTTGCGGAGCTGCGCGAGGTCATCGCCCACCACATCGCCTACGCCCGGGGCGTGCACTGCACGGCTGACGATATCCTCGTCTGCAACGGCGCACAGCAGGCCCTGGACTTGATCGCCAGGGTGCTGGTGGAGCCTGGCTGCAAGGTCGCGATGGAAGACCCGGGGTACCCGCCGGCACGGCAGTTGTTCCTGGCCTTGGGCGCCCAGGTGCAGGGGGTGCCGGTGGATGACGAAGGGTTGTGCGTTGACCAGATAGCCGAGGGCGCGCAGCTGATCTATGTCACCCCTTCGCACCAGTTCCCACTGGGTATGCCGATGGGCGAAAAACGCCGGCGAGCGCTTCTGGCCCGGGCAGCCGCATTGGGCGCACTGATCATCGAGGACGACTACGACTGTGAATTCCGCTATCAAGGGCCCAAGGCCGACGCGCTGCAGCGTCTTGACTCCCATGGCCTTGTGGCTTACGTCGGCACGTTTTCCAAGACCTTGCTTGCGGAGCTGCGCCTGGGTTATGCCGTTTTGCCAGAGGCCGTGCTCAAGGCCAGTTGCGTGGCCAAGCAACTGAGCGACTGGCACAGCCCGACCCTGCTGCAGTGGGCCCTGGCCCGTTTCGTGGAACAGGGGCATCTGAACCGGCACATCCGCCGTTGCCATGAAGTGTACAGCGCACGCCGCGATCGCTTGTTGCAGCGGCTGGACGACGACCTTTCCCCTTGGCTCAGGGTCATTCCCGCCGAGGCCGGTTTTCATCTAAGCGCCTTGGCGCAACCAGGGGTCGATGTGGAGGACCTGGTAGAACAAGCCCGCAAGGTCGACCTGGGCATTTACTCACTTGCCCCGTTTTTCAATGAAACGCCAGTGCGCCCAGGGCTGTTGATGGGCTTTGGTGCCATTGAAATGCTCGACATCGACCCGGCACTCGACCGGCTGCGCGATACCCTGCGGCGAATCAGCTGAGGACAGCGACGCTATCGACCGCGGCGGGTCGAGCCAAGGCCTTCGCGTAGCTTTGCGGGCTGAAGGCCAACGTCACCAGCAGCATCGTCACCACGCTGGCGATGAGCACAATCCAAGCGCTTTGAAAAT
>Ga0308162_1002710_pt1 | contig 11012 bp, 8 predicted proteins | sample PhySR2_FD_201370 | JGI IMG/M metagenome (GOLD analysis project Ga0308162, IMG submission 201370) | Phyllosphere microbial communities from UC Gill Tract Community Farm, Albany, California, United States - DLSLS.R2 | ecosystem: Host-associated > Plants > Phyllosphere > Unclassified | place: USA... | reverse complement strand
GCCAGACTCAGCAGCGTCAGCAGCAGCAATGCCACTGGCTGATCAACCGGACGGCGTATCGCTTCCCGCGATATCTGCATCGTTTACAGCAGCTTTTTCTGCTGCAGCCACTCGGTGGCTACACTGCTGGCATCCTGACCGTCGACTGCGATTTTTGCGTTGAGCTGTTGCAGCGTCTTCTCATCAAGCGCGCTGAACACCGGCTTCAGCCAGTCGGCAATCTGCGGATAAGCCTTCAGCACAGATTCGCGGATCACCGGCGTCGGTGCATAAATCGGCTGAACGCCTTTGGGATCGCTGAGCGTCTGCAGACCCAATGCCGCCACCGGACCGTCGGTGCCGTAAGCCATCGCCGCGTTTACGCCGGAGGTCTGCTGTGCCGCCGCGCTGATGGTGACAGCGGTATCGCCGCCCGCCAGCGACAGTAGCTGATCCTGCTTAAGATCGAAGCCATACGCTTTTTCAAAGGCCGGTAAAGCATCACTGCGTTCAATAAATTCCGCTGAGGCGGCCAGTTTGAAGGTGCCGCCTTTTTTCAGAAAGGCGCTGAGATCGGCCAGCGAAGTGAGCTGGTTTTTCTCCGCCAGGTCCTTACGCACGGCGATAGTCCAGGTGTTGTTGGCCGGCGCCGGTGTCAGCCAGACCAGGTGGTTTTTCTCCGCATCCAGTTTCTTCACTTTTTCGTAGCCTGCGGAAGCATTTTTCCAGGCGCTGTCTTTCTCATCGTTGAAGAAAAATGCGCCGTTACCGGTGTATTCCGGGTAGATATCGAGTTCACCCGCCGTGATGGCACCGCGCACCACCTGCGTCGTGCCAAGCTGGATTTTATTGACGGTTTTTACCCCATGCTTTTCCAGCACCTGAAGGATTACGTTGCCCAGCAGTGATCCTTCAGTATCAATTTTTGAGCCGACCCGTACCGGATCGGCCGCCTGTGCCATCCCCATGCTGAGCAGCAATGCGCTGACTCCCATCCAACCCCGAATTCTGACCATGGCCTTTTCCTTATCGCATCTCTTTAGTGCGTGATGTGTTCGTGTTCGTGTGGTGTCGTTCAGGCTGTTCTCCTGCCCCTGAGAGAGGCGGGAAGAACAGGCAGCGGAAATAATCTGCCTTAAAAGCGTAGCCTGGCGCGGCGGCGATGCAGCTGACTTTATCGCAAATTGATAACGATTTGAGATGAGAAAATTATTATCTATAACTGAAATGAATTTACGTCTGGGCGTCTAAACGGCTATCCTCGAAAACCTGTTTTTATCATAAAAGACGTACAACATCATGTCTGACCTGACCTCTTCCGCCCATGTAGCAACAGCAGGGAGTTCGCCCGGCGGCGAAACACAGTGGATTCGCAGCGCAGCGGATGTTTCCCGATTGGTGAACAGTGGCGACAGTGCCCGAAATAATGCCCGCATCGTGGTGGCGATTGCGCTGGGCGGCGTGTTCCTTGACGCTTACGACCTGGGTGCCCTGGCGTTTGGCATCAAAGACATCACGCGCGAGTTTACTCTCACCCCGGCCGGCACCGGCATGGTCGCCTCGGCCATTACCTTCGGGGCGATTATTGGCGCGCTGATTGGCGGCTACCTCACCGACAAAATTGGCCGTTATCGGGTCTTTATGGCCGATATGTTATTTTTCGTGGTGGCGGCTATCGCCTGTGCGTTTGCGCCGAATGAGTATGTGCTGGCTGGCGCACGCTTTGTGATGGGACTGGGTGTCGGGATTGATCTGCCGGTGGCGATGGCCTTTCTGGCAGAGTTTTCAAAGCTGCGCGGCAAGGGGAATAAAGCGGCCAGCGTGGCGATGTGGTGTCCAACCTGGTACGCGGCGATCAGCATCTCTTATCTGCTGGTGCTGCTGCTCTATGCAGTGTTGCCCGAAAGTCACACCGACTGGCTATGGCGGCTGATTCTCGGATTTGGTGCCGTTCCGGCGATTGTCATCATCGCTATCCGCAGCCGTTACATGAGTGAATCCCCGGTGTGGGCAGCCAATCAGGGGGATCTGAAAGGCGCCGCGGCGATTTTGCGCAGTGCGTGGAATATCAATGCGCAGGTGGCTCCCGATGCCGGGCTGACCGCTGCCACGCCGGTGCGCAAGGCGAGCTGGCGAAACTATGGTGCGCTGCTGCAGGGTGTCTATCGCCGCCGTACGCTGCTGGCGACCATTACCTCTATCGCCTCGTCGTTTGCCTATAACGCGGTGGCATTTGGTCTGCCGGTGATTATCTCCAGCTTCTTTGCCCAGTCGATGCTGACCACTATTCTGGTGTCGCTGGCGCTGAATCTGCTGTTCGCCTTTGTTGGCGGGATTCTGGCAGTGCGGCTGGTGCCACGTCTGGGGGCGTGGAAGATGTCGGTAGCGGGTTATGGCTGTCAGTGTGTGGCCCTGCTCGGGCTGGCGCTTATTGGTCGTCCGGAAGGTGGTCAGGAAGCCGCGCTGGCGATCGGTATGCTGGCGCTGTTCCTGTTTGGTCAGGGATTTGGGCCGGGTTCGCACACCATGACGTTTGCTTCATTAAGCTACCCGACTTCGCTGCGCGGTGTCGGTGTGGGCTTTAACCAGACGCTGATGCGCGGCAGTTCGACCGTTTCGCTGTTCCTGTTCCCGGTACTGGTCGCGGCGCTGGGCACCGGCGTGTTCTGGGTCATCTTCCTGGCTCCGCTGGCCGGACTGCTGGCGCTGCTGGCAATTCGCTGGGAACCATCGGGTTATGATGTGGATGCAGAGGATTTTGAGCTGCCGCGTTAAACAGCGGTCAGGGCGCTGAGCGCGCGCAGGCTCAGAGAACAAACGTCCTTCGCAAAGACGCAAAAGACGCCCTCTAAGGCAATGCTCAGCGCGGGCCAGCCATGGCCTGCGCTGCTGAGCCAGGGACATTGGCTCCCATCGCGTTGAATTTTAAACCGTCTGACCGCACCTTAATGCGGTTTTTTTATGCCGTAACGGCCGGGAAAGGAAACTGCTCCAGATAGTCCGGGATGCGCGGGAACGTGTGCAAAAACCAGGGCGTGAACTGTTGTGGTTGCTGCTGCATCTGCTCCTCAATCAGCGCCATCGGGCGATAATCAAAGGCGTCTGCTTCCTGCGGATTCAGCTGCGGCAGCGTGTCGCAGACAGCGAAGAAGACGTGGCCATATTCATGCTCGGTCAGGCCATTACTCAGCTTCAGGTTATAGCTCAGCTCAAATACCGGCGTCAGCGTCACTACCATCCCCATCTCTTCACGCAGACGGCGTTCGGCGGCGTCGCGGGTCGACTCATGCGGATAAGGATGACCACAGCAGGTATTACTCCACAAGCCACCACAGTGATATTTATCACTGGCACGCCGCTGCAGTAACAGCTCCTGCCGGGAATTGAAGACGTAGACCGTCACCGCGCGGTGCAGTAATCCTTTTTCATGCACTTCCAGCTTTTCCATTTTGCCGGTGGGACGATCGAGGTGGTCAACGAGGATAACTTCAATAGCAGACATGGCGTTTCCTTGAGATTATTCCCAACTATTCTGGCACAGAATACGCAGTTTGGGCGGATCATCGAGGATTTTTTACCCGTGTCGGGTGGAGATAAGCGGATGAAGCAGAGAGAAAATCAGGCCAGCAACGCTGGCCTGAAGGAGGATTACAGCCGGAAGCTCTGAACCACCTGCTCAAGCTGGGTGCTCTGCGATTCCATCGCCTGTGCGGCCGCAGAAACCTGCTCCACCAGCACGGCGTTCTGCTGTGTAGTGCCATCCAGCTGGGTAATCGCCACGTTAACCTGTTCAATACCCAGGCTCTGCTCGCGGCTGGCTGACATGATTTCACTCATCAGAGTCGTCACACTGCTCACGCCCTTCATCAGCTCATCCATCGTCTGACCCGCCTGCTCAACCAGCGCACTGCCGGTATCGATATTCGCCACGGACTCTTCGATTAACTTCTTAATCTCTCGCGCCGAGTTGGCTGAACGCTGTGCCAGGTTGCGCACTTCCGATGCCACCACCGCAAAACCGCGACCCTGTTCACCGGCACGCGCGGCTTCTACTGCCGCGTTGAGCGCCAGAATATTGGTCTGGAATGCGATGCTATCGATCACGCTGATGATATCGACCACTTTACGTGACGAGTGATGAATCTCACCCATGGTGGTGACGACCTGACGAACCACTTCTGTGCCGCGTGAGGCAACCTGTGAGGCATCGGCCGCCAGCTGGTTAGCGTGCGTTGCGTTGTCGGCATTCTGACGTACGGTGCCGGTCAGCTGCTCCATTGACGCAGCCGTTTCCACAATCGAACTGGCCTGATCTTCAGTACGGGAAGAGAGATTGGCGTTGCCGCTGGCGATTTCGCGCGATGCGGCGGTGATCGCCAGCGCGCTGTCACCCACCTGCTGGAGCAGGCCCTGCAGATAGCTGATGAACTGGTTAAAGCTCTGTGCAACGGCGTTGAATTCCGGGCTGTTGCTGGCTGGCAGACGCTGGGTCAGATCGGCACCACCGGTCGACAGTGCTTCAATGTTGCTGTTCAGCACGTTAAGACGTTTCATCATGGCGCGAACAAAGCCCAGTGACACCAGCAGCAGGATCACCGCGAGTGGGATCTGCACCAGGCCCAGACGGGTCAGCATGTTGTGCGACTGCGCTTTCAGCAGGCTGGTTGGCAGGCTGCTGGCGAGATACCACGGGCTGCCAGGAATGGCCTGCAGGAACAGCGTCTGCTCGCCTTCACTACTGTCGTAGGTGGTTTCCAGCGGCTGATTGCCCACACCGTTCAGCAGCGTTTTCAGCGGCGCGGCCATCGGCATCTGCACGTCAGCCAGGTTTTCCAGCTTCGGAGCGGCATTCACCAGCGCGCCATTGCCCACGACTTTACCGTCGGCTTCGACGATCAGCACGTTGCCCTGAATGGTTTCACCCATCTGCTTCGCCAGCTGGTTAAAGAACCCCAGGGTCACGTCGATGGTGGCGACACCCCAGGCCGTGCCGTTTTTGTAAATGGCCATAGCACAGTTGGTGCGCGGCTGCGGGCTGGCGGCATCCTGATAGGCTTTTGCCCAGGCACACTGCCCTTTCGGCGCGGCCATGCCATCTTTGTACCAGGGTTGCTCCCAGTATTTGTCAGCTGCGTCTGAGTTCCAGTAGGTGTTCACCTGCAGTTCGTTGCTGGCATTACGGGCAAAGAAGCTGCTGTCTTTCTCTTTGGCCGGATCACGACGGTTAGGCAGTGGCCAGATACCGCCACCAAACACGTTGCTGTCCTGATACTGGTTTACCAGTGTCGGTAACAGGGTGTCGATAGTGGCGCTGTCCATGACGGAGGCCGCTTCGGTAATCGCACGCTGCTGAGCCTGCACGCGGTTCATCTGTTCAACGATACCGGAGGCCAGTGAATTGACCTGATAGCGAACCAGACGGCTTTCGCTGTCGACGAGCTGTGGTGCGACAAACTGATTAATCACCCAAACTGTAACGAGTAAAAGCGCAACAAAGAACGCAATCATTGTTGCGGTAAAGCGGGATTGTGTTGTTTTGAACATCTTTGTTCCCCTGAACCTGGTGCGGCGCGATTGCCTGATCGGGTTAACGGCTCGCTTAAAGGGAACTTGAGATGGGCGGGATCACATATTTAAGAAATGTTTGATTTTTGTAAAAATTTAATTTCACTGCGGGACTATCACGTCCCCGGCAGGCACCGGGGAACAGGTGAAAAGGCGCGTCAATTCTGGGCTACTCTGCTGAATCAACGACCTGCTGACGGGGACGAAAAACGTGATCGTTGCCATCCGCTGTTAACAATTCCCGTAACTTCTGGCCGCCATGCTCATCGGCCTGCGCGAACTGCCGCTCCGCTTCGGTGATTGGCGTGGTCCAGAGTAATGTCGGGCGATCGCCATCGCGTTTTGGCAGTGTGAACTGCGCCTTTTCGGTTGCCAGCTCATTGGCCAGCAGGAAACTGTCAAAGCCGACCGGTGCCACTTCTGATGCCAGCGTATGGCCCTCACCCAGCCAGGTCAGACGTGCCCACGGCAGATGCACGAACTCTGCCAGCGCGCTGGCCATCTGCACCGCGTTGCCTTCCGTCATGATTTCACCGTCAACCGCCATACCCAGTTCAATGCGGCGATACTGCGGTGCCAGCTCATCAAACAGATAATCGACCTGCGGCATGGGCCGGATACTCATACCGAGCGTCAGGAAAACCCAGACGCCCTGATGCCAGTGCTGGGAGATCGCCATCGGCGGCCAGCTACCCTGATCAATGGCGTAATATTTCACCGACTCACCGAAGCGCGCCTGATAGCAGGCCATCAGATCCTGCTGCACGTTGTCCCACTCGCTGCCGTCGTGCCATTCACGCCAGAACTGACGCTGATGCTCCGCACGGGCATAGTAGTCATTGGTCGATGCCGACCCCAATGGGGCCGTCAGCCGGTTCTTTTTAATGCAGCCCGCAGAGAAGCTCACCTGCTTTTCCTGATAGAGGCTCCAGCCGGGTATCACCGCCAGCAGCTGACCGTAGTACCACAGCGCCGCCCCATCATCAGAAGGCTCCCACAGAATCTGCAGACCCGCCGGATCCAGCGCAGGCTCCGCCTCCAGATTACGGCAATATTCGGCGCTGAGCAGCGGCGCTATGCCCTGCTCCATCGCCTCGCGATCTTCCTGAGCCGGTGCAGGCAGCAGGTTTCTTAGCCAGCAGCCGCGCACCGCATACTGACTGCGGAACAGGTCGGTTGGCCAGATGTAAAAATAGGCAGTGCGCTCATCCTGTTCGACAATCGCGGTCAGGGTGCGCTGCTGATTGTGGACTTCAGCAATCAGGGATTTGTACGTCATAGTGCCTCGACAAAGCCTGGAGGAATCCATTTTCCCCGAGAATAGAGCAGGATCCTGGCTGTGGCGATCTGAGACAAGGGTAATAGTCTCAAAGTGTGGGAGTCAGAGGGGGTTGTGAGGGCTCTGATGAGATGGGAATTTTGATAATATCAACTTTTTTGGTCTCCAGAGCCTTTTTGAGAGAAAGCAAAGCTAAAGTAGTTCAGGCTAAAGTGCTCTTCAATCTACTCAGTGTTAACGAGCAATCACGCTAGGTCTTTTTTCAACCGCCAGTAGCGCCATGACTTCCAGGCCAGCACTGGCGGTTGAATAAACGTCACTATGACTATCCCGATAAGTAGTGACATGCCACCGCCTAAAATGTAAGGCATAGTTGAGAAGCAGAGAAGAAACACAAATACTAACGTGCAGGCTGAAACGATCCATAACAGTACTCTAAATCTGTTCTTCAAATCCACTACAGCCTCTTCCAGCGTGCCACCGTAGCTTTCAGGATTATTTTTGATTTTTTTCAAATCAGCATCAGTAAAGCCCGATTTCAACAGCTCTGATTCATTAGCTTTCATGGTGCGTTACCTTTTATCCTTAAACGTGCAGTCATTCTACCGCGATTAGATACGTGCATGACTCCCATGCGGCAACTTTCTTCGTTGGCACAAATGGGACATTAATATCTGTCCCCATCACTCCAGGGTGACTAACACCATTTAATTAACTGTCTGAACAAAAGCCCTTACCCAAAACCCTTATTAACTACTGCGGTTAGATGTTTTCTTTATGAACAGCAATAACCCTCTTTTTTCTGGTGAACATCTCACCTTACCGCCCGTCTCATTCATACCATCGCCCGATACCACGCACCCCGCTGAATCGACCACCTTAATCCTACTGCAATCGCAGTAATCTTCTGGTCAATCATCGCCTGCTCAAAGCGGTCAGTCTCATGTCCGGAAATTGCCTGCGCCCAGCGCTTGGGCAATCAACGCTGCTTCCTGATAGTACTGATCCTGTTCGGCGCGGCTGAGCTGCGGATTTTTGTAGCGCAGATGAGCGGCCAGAAAACGGCTGGTCTCCGCCACATGCACCCAAGTCAGCAGATGCGGATCGCTGGCGACATAGGGTTTACCTGCGCTGTCGACGCCGCTGACTTTCAGATGAACGCGTTTTACGCGGTCGATCAGCGTCTGTGCATCCTGTTGAATGACCGTAGGTGGTCACGCCAATAAACTGGCTCGTACGCCGCAGACGGCCCATCATCTCTTCACGGAAACTGGAGTGATCCAAGAGGCCCACCAGCGCCGTCGCGCCATAACTGACGCTGATGATCCGCGCAGGTATGATAGTTATTGAATGACAAAACCACTATCTCGTTAAAAAACATGAGTAATCTTTCTGATTCATGTCAGTTTTTTAAGCTGTTACGCCAAAAAAACCCTGTCCAATCGGCACAACATGCACTTTCTGCAAAGCAAATCATTTGAATGTGAGAAATAAATTAAACTTGACACAAAGAGGTTAAACTGTAAATTAGGGCAAGTGCTCTAATTTTACTTTTATAATAAAAATTTGTTTAGTTTATGTTTATTTTTTCATATCTTAAATTAAGGGGTACAGAATGAAAGCTGAAAAATTCCGCGGCATAAAACGTCTGTGCAGTTTTTTCTTTAACTCATTAGTGATGGCATCCTCAATCGGATATGCGCCAGCAACCTATTCTAACGAAACAAAGCCCGTCAGTATCGCTGTTTACAGAGGAGAAGCTGGCTGCGAAGGCTGCTCAGAAATGGTTGTAAAATCGCTTATTAACACGGGATTAAACCTGTCTGTCAGCTATATAGGCGAAAATGAAATGTTAAAATTAAACAGCAGGAATCTGGATAAATTTGATCTCTATATTCAGCCCGGGGGCGGTCAGAATATTTCTGCGGCTTATAATGCTTTAGGCGATGAAGGGGCTGAAGCTATCCGGAATTTTGTTCGCTCCGGTAAGGGATTTCTGGGCCTTTGTATGGGAGCCTATCTTGCTGACAAAGACTGGATAGGTCTGATTGACGCGCCTCTTGATACCGAAGCAGGAAGACTGGGCGCAGAAGCCACTGATGAGGGCGATTACACGCTATCAATACTGTGGGGAGGAAAGAAAGAATCAGCTTATTATCAGGATGGTCCCTATCTGAATAACAGTTCAACCAGCAAAGGATTTACCCCTATATCCTATTACAGCAACGGCGATGTTGCCATGGCGGCCTATACCTATGGAAAAGGTAAAGTAGTACTCACCGGACCTCATCCTGAAGCAGACGAAAGCTGGATCGATGCCAGCCAGCCAGGATTTTTACCAGCACAACGCAAAATGACAAAGTTACTGAAATATTTTGATGTGACTAATCATTGAACTCTGACAAAGCCTCAACGCCTGAGTGCATCTTTATTTCAACAGTTGAAGAGAAAAATCAAAAATCTCTGCAAGAAAAAGGGCTCGTTTTTCCTCAGAATAATCAAGTATGATCATGCTTGAATAACCATCAAGTACGGCAGCAATTTGCCGTGCTGCAACAGTGCTATTTGTAGAGGTAAACTCTCTGGCTTCTGTTCCACGCGTGATGATATTTTCAACAATTTCATTCCATTGCATTAAGTTACGGTGGATGAGATCAGCATAACGCTGATCTCTTGCTGAAAGAGGCCATATTTCAAGATATAAGATCCAGTGAGAAGAAGGGGCATCTGGCAGGAGGTAATCTAAGAAAAAGAGTAGCTCCTCAGGGGCGCCTTTTAGTTTCTCCTCATTTTTCCTGATAAAATAGTCATTGACATCATCACCCAGCATTTTTTTTATTGCATCCAGCTTAAGCTCTTCCCAGTTGCCGTAATAATGATACATATGGCTTCGGGAAATATTAAGGCGGGAATTTAAATCACGTGTTGAAACATTATTCAGGCCCTTCTCTTTGAAAAGGTTCAATGCTGCTTTCCTGATGATATCTTTGAATGAATCGACTTTCATTTCCAATAACGGCTTTTTTTAATTTTTCATTTTCGCATAATACCAGTTTAAGAAATTCAACGCTAATGACCATAAAATGAAAACAGCGTCTTAGCTCTGACTAAACAGACCTGCGACCTTTGCCTGTAAATAGCCGCTGAGATAAACGGTCTTTTCCAAAGCCAGGCAGATACCGAAGCGGCAGTAAGGCTGGTTATAACCCAGCGTCTCAACCCGGATCCCTGCCCATCCGCACCATTGCCTGATACCAGGCACCGCGCTGAATCGACCATCTCAACCCGACCGCAATCGCATTAATCTTCTGGTCAATAATCGCCTGCTCAAAGCGGCCGGTTTCACGGCCAGACATTGCCTGCGCCCAGGCTGGCATCAGCCCGAAGCCTGACTTAAGCATGATTTTCATCACCGGTTTCGCCTGCCAGCTGGGTGCAGGGGCATTCATCAGCAGTCGCGTCACTTCGGCGGTGCGCTCATCGAAGCGCAGCTCCGAACGCATCTGTTGCAGATAATCCGCCACATCAACGACGCTTTTCGGCACCTTCTCCGCGCCCAGCGCTTCGGCAATCTGCGCCGCTTCCTGATAATACTGATCCTGTTCGGCGCGGCTCAGCTGCGGATTTTTGTAGCGCAGATGGGCGGCCAGAAAACGGCTGGTCTCCGCCACATGCACCCAGGTCAGCAGATGCGGATCGCTGGCAGCATAGGGTTTTCCCGCGCTGTCGACGCCGCTGACTTTGAGGTGAATGCGTTTTACGCGCTCGATCAGCGTCTGTGCATCCTGCGCATTACCGTAGGTCGTCACGGCGATAAACTGACTGGTGCGACGCAGACGGCCCATCATATCTTCGCGGAAATTGGAGTGATCCCAGACGCCCGCCAGCGCCGCCGGATGCAGCATCTGCAACAGCAGCGCGCTGATCCCGCCGCACATCATAGCGGTGAAATCACCGTGGACGCGCCAGATCACGCTATCGGGGCCAAACAGACCGGGATCGCCAGGCGGTTGAGAAAGGTCAAATTCATTCATCGACAGGCCATTAAGGCGGAAGACCTGCTGCTGAATGCGGTCACGCAGATTAATCATAGCGGCTCTGATAGTGGATATGATGCGGCGCGCGGTAGCAGGACGCTCACGACGCGCCGCATCACCTTCCCCTGCATTCAGGGGAAAGGCTGACGGTT
>Ga0308162_1002708_pt1 | contig 11018 bp, 6 predicted proteins | sample PhySR2_FD_201370 | JGI IMG/M metagenome (GOLD analysis project Ga0308162, IMG submission 201370) | Phyllosphere microbial communities from UC Gill Tract Community Farm, Albany, California, United States - DLSLS.R2 | ecosystem: Host-associated > Plants > Phyllosphere > Unclassified | place: USA... | reverse complement strand
TCGTGCCGCAGTGGTCATAAATCAGCGTCTGCATGTCGCCATACATCTGTTTGCGTTTTGCCTGATCGCGTTCACCGCGTGCGGCGACCACCAGCTGATCAAACTGGGGATTTTTCCAGCCCGACTCATTGTTCGGTGCGGTAGAGAGATAAAACTGTGAGAAGAGCATGTCGAGCGTCGGACGCGGGTTTATCGAGCCATATCCCACCGGATCTTTCATCCAGTGCGAAGACCAGTAACCGTCATACGGCACGCGTCGCACTTTGATGTTCAGCCCTGCCCCTCGCGCCATCTGCTGAATCATCTGGCCGCCTTCGTTCGCCCCTTCAATATTCGGCGTGGTGATGATCTCTACTGTGGCGCCAGCCATGCCCGCTTTTTTGATATGGAACTTCGCTTTTTCTATATCAAGCGCACGGGGTTTGAGGTCGGCGTTGTAGAGCGGATGCCATGGCGGCACCGGGGTGTCATTACTGACGTCGCCGTACCCCTGCAGCACCGTTTTCACCAGCATTTCACGCGGCTGCAGATATTTCATCGCCAGGACGAAATCTTCGTTATTACCTGGTTTCACGTCAGTGCGGATAATCAGGTTGGTGTACATGCCCGATTTACTCTCCAGCACGCCAAATTCGCTGCTGGCTTTGATGCGCTTGCAGTCGGCGGCGGTCAGAGTGGAGACCATCTGCAGATCGCCCGACATCAGGGCATTAACGCGTGCCGCGCCATCGGTGACACCAATCAGCTCCACCTCATCAAGATGCGGCAGACCGGGTTTGTAGTAGTTGGGATTTTTGGTGCCGATGGTGCGTGTACCCGGCATAAACGTTTTGCAGACAAACGGACCGGTACCGATGCCTTTGCTGAAGTCGGTAGTGCCGTCCTTCACTATCAAAAACGGTGGCGTCGCCAGCATGTAAGGAACGTCGAAATTGGCGCTGTTCAGCTCCAGCTGCACCTCGTTATCATTGACGGCACTGAAGGTTTTGAACTGATCGGCCAGCTTAAAGGCGATCGAGGCGATGGCCGGATCTTTGTGGCGGCTGAGCGAAAAGATCACATCTTTGGCGGTCAGCGGTTTGCCATCATGGAAGGTGACCCCTTTACGTAGTTTGATATGCCAGGTAATGCCGTCACTGGAGTCCAGCGATTCGGCCAGTGCCGGTTGCGCCATCAGGTTTTTATCCAGCTCGGTCAGGCCGCTGTAGAACATGAACTGGCGGGTGTAGTCTGCGCTGTTGTTACTTTTGGCCGGATCGAGCGTATCGGTGGCCGAGGCATTCGACATCGCCGCCCGCATTTTCCCGCCTTTGACCGGCGTATCATCTGCCAATGCCGCCCCGGAAAAACCGACCAGGCCGCTGCTCATCACCGCACCCGCAGAGAGGATTTTCATCAGGCTGCGACGTGACAGTGAGCCTTCGGTGATCATACGCGTCAGTGCCGGATTTACCGCCTCAGCGTCGTTATTATCAAATTTACTCATCTCTGTACCCTCAATAGTCAGGCGAACCGGGGATCATTTTCTGGCGGTGCTGGACACCTGGCGGCCAGCTCCCGACGGGATGTTATGAAAGGCGATCCTTTGCTTTGTAGTAGAGTCCTGCGAGCGGTAAAAACCATGGCTTGCCGTGATAACCGGGCAGCGCGGGCCATGTGTCGCGCTGCCAGGGATTTTCAGTGCGCTTTTCGGCCAGCAGATCGGCCATTACCCGTCCCATCCAGACCGACATCTGGGTGCCGTGACCGCTGTAGCCCAGTGAATAGAACAGGCCATCCTGTTCACCCGCGTGCGGCAGACGGTCGGCGGTCATGTCGACCATGCCGCCCCAGCAGTAGTCCACCTCTGACTGGCCCAGTTGCGGCAGCATCTGCGTCATCGCGTGGCGCAGGATCTCGCCGCTGCGCGAATCTGATGTCGGGTTGCTGACCGCAAACCGCGCCCGCCCGCCAAACACCAGACGGCTGTCGGCGGTGGTACGGAAGTAGTTGCCGATATTCAGTGAGGTGACGTAGGTTCGATTATTGGGCAGCACCTGGCGCAGCAGCGCCGGGTCGAGCGCTTCGGTCACGACGATAAAGCTGCCAACCGGCACAATGCGACGCTGGAACCAGGGAAAAGGTCCGACGTTGGAGCAGCCGGTCGCCATCAGCACTTTATCCGCCAGAATGGTGCCCTGCGCCGTGTGTATCCGATGCTGATAGCCCTGCAGCCGTTCTAACTTCGTCACGGCGTGGTGCGGAAAAATCTTCGCGCCGCTGCGGGCGGCAGCCTCTGCCAGCCCGACGCCAAATTTACCCATGTGCATCTGACCGCCACGCTTCTGCAGCAGGCCGCCGTGGAAATCGTCGCTGGCGATCTCGTCGCGCACCGCCGTTTTATCCAGCAGTTCGATCTCCGGGTCCACGGTGCGTCGCATCAGCTCATATGCCTCCCGCAGCCCGGCAACGTGCGATGCTTTGCTGGCAAGTTTGAGCTTGCCGCACAGCCGGAAGTCGCAGTCGATCTCTTCATCCTGGATCAGTTGCTGGACGTAGCTCACCGCATCGTCAAACGCCCGGTAGAAGCGACTGGCCTGCTCCAGCCCCTGGCTTGCCACCAGCGAGGCGAAGTTCTGCGCCACACCGGTGTTGCAGTGGCCGCCATTGCGCGCTGAAGCCTGACTCATCACGTCGCCACTCTCCAGCAGCACGACGTTGATGCCGCTGCGTGCCAGGTTAAGCGCGGCCGAGACGCCAGTGAAGCCGCCGCCGATCACCACCACGTCCGCCTGTGCGGGCAGCGGTTCGCGAGCGACACCGGTAAAGGCCGGAGCGGTGGCCTGCCAGAACGATTCCAGTTTCATGGGGTGTTCCTCAGAGTCCGACGACGCCAGGCAGGCCGCCGATATCTTTGATTTCGGTGTACTGGTAGTACGGGTTCGCCGGTTCATGACCGCGATTGACCCAGACTTTGTTTTTGATGCCGAGATCGTGAGCGGTCATCAGGTCATAGCGGAAGCTGGAGGAGACATGGAGGATCTCCTCCGGGCCGCAGCCGAGCTTATCGAGCATGTACTCGAAGCCTTTCATCTGTGGCTTGTAAGCGCCCGCCTCTTCCGCCGTGATGGTCAGGTAAATGGGCGCGCCCAGACGCGGTTCGTGGTGCGGGATCAGGTCTTTCATCGAATTGGTCAGCAGCACCAACGGAAACTCTTTAGCGACTTTTGCCAGCCCGGCGGGCACGTCGGGATGCGGTCCCCAACTGGCGCAGTCGGTATAGATAAAGTCGCTGTCGGCTTTATCCCACTTCACGCCCCACTTTTTGCAGGTGCGCTGAATCGCATTACTGACGACGTCGTAATAAGGTTTCCATGCGCCCAGCACCTCATCCAGCCGGTAGCTTGAAAAATCGGTGGTAAAAGCGTTCATTGCCTCCGGGTCGACGCGGTCGCTGAAACAGCGTTGCGCAGCGCCCGCCATATCGAAGCGAATCAGCGTGCCGTAACAGTCAAACGTGATGAATTTCGGTTTAAACAGTGCCATGTAACACCCTCGTTTTTGTCAGTTGCGCTTAGAAATCGATGAGTACACTCTTCTGGCGCTGGCAGGCCTGAAACGCCTGACGCCCTAAGTCTTTCCCAATGCCGGAACCGAGGAAGCCACCGGTTGGAATGATGAAGTCGCCGGAGCGGCCATAGCGGTTGATCCAGACGGTGCCTGCATCAATGGCGCGCATCGCACGCAGCGCGCGCGGCAGACTCAGGGTGTGGACACCGGCGCAGAGGCCATAGGTGTCATGGGCAGCCATCGCCAGGCCCTGTTCTTCATCATCAAACGTCTGAACCGTCAGCACCGGACCAAAAATCTCCTGCTGCACCGCCGGATTATCCTGCGCCACGTGGCTCAGCAGCGTGGGCTGCCAGAACCAGCCGTTGTCGGTGTCGGCAAAACGCTCTCCGCCCACCAGCACCTCTGCGCCCTGCGCTTTAGCCGCCTCAATCACCGAGCAGACTTTGTTGCCCTGGCGTTCGTCAATCAGCGGCGCGTAGCGGCTCTCTTGCTGCCAGGTGACGCCCGGTTTGAGTTCGCGGCAGAGCTGTGCCAACCGCTCAACCAGCGGATCGGCAATATTACGCTGCACAATAAGACGGGTACCCGCCACGCAGGCCTGGCCGCCGTTGGCGGTGAAGCCGCGCAAGATGCGCTGAGCCAGCACCTCAAGGTCACCCGCATCATCAAACACCAGTTGCGGACTTTTGCCGCCCAGCTCCAGCGTTACCGGTTTCATGCCGTGCTGCGCGGCATCGCTCATTATGCGTTTTCCTGTCACGGTCGAACCGGTAAAGGAGACTTTGCGCACCAGAGGATGTGTCACCAGCGCGCTCCCGGTCACCGCACCGCTGCCCTGCACAATATTCAGCACACCCGCCGGTAAACCCGCCTGGATCGCCAGTTCAGCCATACGCACGGTTGAAAACGGGGTCAGTTCAGAAGGTTTCAGCACCACTGCGTTACCCGCCGCCAGCGCCGGTCCGCATTTCCACGACGCCATCGACAGCGGGAAATTCCACGGGGTAATTGCGGCGATGACGCCATAAGGTTCGGCAATTAGCATGCCGAGGCTGCTGTCGCGGGTAGGAAAGAGATCGCCGCTGTATTTGTCGGCGCATTCGGCATAGAAGCGAATCGCTTCGGCGGTAAACGGGATTTCGTGCAATACGACGTCGCTGATTGGCCGGGTGGAGCCCAGCGCTTCGAGCTGTGCCAGTAGCGTGTCCTGCTCAATCAGATCGGCCCAGCGGCGTAACACACGGCCGCGTTCGCGCGGCGGACAGGCTGACCAGCCGCTGGTTTTCAGCGCCTGATGCGCGACGGTAACAGCGCGATCGACGTCCTCCGGCGTGGCGTCCTGCAGCGTGGCATAGACTCTGCCATCAGAGGGACGTTTAACCTCAAAGGCTGCGCCCTGGCTCTGATAGTGATGGCCACCAATATAATGGCCAGCCGGAAGAGAAACTTTTTCAGGGTCGAAACTTAACATGGAAGAATTCCTTATTTGTTACACCCATCAGTTGCTGAGTTATTAGCGTTTTCAACGGCCGATTTCTGCGGTGTTAATAAGCTAATGCAGAAAGTATGCCAGCCGGACAAAAAATAAAAATGCGTTTAAAACAGCGCAAAAAAATTTTCTGCCGTATTGCCGGGGGAATTTTTGCGGAATTGCCGAACAATTAAACAGATGATTTACTTCACAAAATTTATGCGCCCTGCTGGTGCAACCTGCACGGAAATTGCACCAAAGCGGATATTACGGGTCAGGCTGCTTATCACAGTACCAGGCACCTGCCGATTTACCGACCCAACTCACATCCCTGATAAATTCTTTCGTTTTTAAACACTATTATTTGACGCCGAAAGATTTATCCTGAGCACCAGGCAAAAAAAACGCCAACCGGATCTTCCGGCTGGCGTTCTATTAATATTTAACTACAGGCTGCCAATGTGAAATGTTTTTTGTTCCAGATATTCATCCATTCCGCAGCGTGAACCTTCCCGGCCAATACCGGAGAGTTTGACGCCGCCAAACGGCGCGACCTCCAGGGAAATAGCCCCGGTATTAAAGCCGACCATGCCAAACTCCAGCGCTTCAGCCACGCGCCAGGCCCGCCGGATGTTCTCGGTAAAGAAATAGGCTCCCAGGCCGTAAGGCGTGTCATTTGCCATCGCGATCGCCTCCTCTTCATCATCAAAGATAAACAGCGGCGCGACCGGGCCGAACGTCTCTTCATGAGCGATCCGCATGCTGGAAGAAACGTCACCGAGTACCGTGGGCTGCACGAAGGTGCCGTTACCCTGGCTGATGCCACCCGTCAGCAGGGTTGCGCCCTGACTCAGCGCATCGTCGATGTGACCATTCACTTTCTCCACTGCGCGACTGTTGATCAGCGGGCCAATGGTGCTGTCGGGCGCAAAACCATCGCCCACTTTCAGAGTGGCGACCGCCTCAAGCAGTCGGGCGGTGAAGCGCGGATAGATACTCCGCTGCACCAGAATGCGATTGGCGCAGACGCAGGTCTGTCCGGCGTTGCGGAACTTGCTGAGCATGACGCCGGCGACCGCTATCTCAATGTCGGCATCATCAAACACGATCAGCGGCGCGTTGCCGCCCAGCTCCAGGCTCAGGCGCTTTATACTGTTAGCACTTTGCTGCATTAATAGCTGCCCAATGCGGGTCGAACCGGTAAAGGAGATTTTACGTACCGTGCGGCTTTCAGTCAGCGCCGCACCAATCTCCGTGGGCAGACCGGTCAGCACCTGCAACACGCCTGACGGAAAACCCGCACGTTCTGCCAGCACCGCCAGTGCCAGCGCTGAAAGCGGCGTTAACTCCGAAGGTTTAACGATAATCGGACATCCGGCGGCGAGCGCTGGCGCAACTTTGCGAGTGATCATTGCAATCGGGAAGTTCCACGGCGTGATGGCGGCGGCAACCCCCACTGGCTGTTTCAGCACCAGAATGCGACGGTCTTCGCTGGGCGCGGGAATGGTGTCGCCATAGATACGACGTGCCTCTTCCGCAAACCATTTTACAAAGCTGGCGCCGTAGAGTACTTCACCCCGGGCTTCCGCCAGCGGTTTGCCCTGCTCAGCGGTCATGATAATCGCCAGGTCGTCAGCATGTTCGACAATCAGCTGATGCCATTTTTCCAGCAGCGCGGCACGGCTGGCATTGGGGGTTTTGCCCCAGCTGATGCGCACCGTTTCCGCATACGCGATCGCCTGCTCCGTCTCCGCCCTGCCCAGTGCCGGAATGGTGGCCAGTGTTTCGCCCGTGGCTGGATCGATAACCGGCAGCGTGGCGCCCTGATGCGCATCCTGCCAGCGCCCGGCAAACAGCGCCTGCTGGCGCAGCAGATCGCTGTCTTTAAGTTTTAATCGCGACATAGCATCCCCTCGTGGTCAATTAATTCCACTTTATCGCGCCGGGTCAGCGCAGGATGTTGTTGTGCGGGGTGAGAAAGTGTCGTGAAGGAGTTTTTTGCGGTGATTTGAAATTTTATGCCGTGCGGGAATGGGGGCGCATCCGACGGGATGCGCAGTGTGATTAAATCTGGAAGTCGATAACCGGTTCGTCGTCACTGCCGTATGAGAGTGCCTGGCGTTTGATCTCCTCCAGCGACAGGTTGGCGTTGCAGAGTTCCAGGAACTGCCAGACGTAATTGCGCTGCAGCTGACCGCGTTTGAGGCCGAGCCATACGGTGCTGGCGTCGAACAGATGTGTGGCATCCAGACGCTCCAGCTCTTCACTCTCTTCGGTTTCACACGCCTGATCGGCCAGTATCCCGACGCCCAGACCGAGTTTAACGTAGGTTTTCACCACGTCGGAGTCCTGGGCGCTGAGCACGATATCCGGTTTCAAGCCCGCCGTCTGGAAGGCACGGTCAACCCGCGACCGTCCGGTGATGCCCTGCCGGTAAGTAATAAGTGGATAGCGGCTGAGGGTACTCAGTGAGACCGGCTGGTTCTGTACCAGCTCATGCCCTTTCGGTACAAGCAAGGCGTGATGCCAGCTGAACCACGGGAATGCCGCCAGACTGCTGTTATTGACCAGCATTTCACTGGCGATGCCGATGTCTGCTTCACCTGCCAGCAGCATGGTGACGATTTCCTGCGGTGATCCCTGATTCAATTCAAGCCGGACGTTGGGATAGAGCTGCCGGAACGCTTTAATCACTTTTGGCAGGCTGTAGCGTGCCTGAGTATGCGTGGTGGCGATGGTCAGGATGCCGCTGGTTTCATTGGTAAACACATCGGCCAGCCGCCGCACTTTGCCCGCTTCATCCAGGATACGCTCGGCAATGGTGAGCAGCGCTTTGCCCGGTTCGGTCATTCCCAGCAGACGTTTGCCGCGACGGATAAAGATCTCCACACCCAGTTCATCTTCCAGATCGCGGATGTGCCGACTGACACCCGACTGGGAGGTAAACAGCGTGTTAGCGACTTCCGTTAAGTTAAACTCACAGCGGGCCGCCTCGCGGATGATTTTAAGCTGCTGGAAATTCAAGATATTTACCTCCCTTTACACAATCTGATTATCTGATGGTAAGAACTATTATTGATAACCGGAAATACTAAAAAATTTGGCTTTATGACTTTAGGGAATAAAGGGTTTAATTGCGCGAAGGCGCTGAGGGGATTAGCCTGGCAAGCTGGGATTTTGGGTGTACGCTGCGCGAACAGGCTATGAGAAGGTTTCGTTCACGTGGTGAGCTGCCATGTACCTGGTGTTCGTTGCGCGAACGGGCGCTGAGAAGTTTTCGTTCGCATAGGGGGTGCGTGCGCTGAAGCCAGGAGGGTCAGTGCGCGAACAGGCGCTGAGAAGGTTTCGTTCGCCTGGTGAGCCGGGCAGTTTCAGTTACGCCTCTGCAGGCGACCAACAAGGGGGCGCCAGTCGCCGCGCCCCCTTGACCCCGCGCTCCGGCCTGCTTCACCGCCGCTTCGCGGTCCCTTCGCTTCTTCCGGATTTCTCACGGACCGCCGGGACGCGCCATCCCTTGGCGCGAACCCGCCTCTTCGCGGCATCCCTGCCGCTCGTCCTGAAATCCCTCATCCGCTCAGCGGCTCTGACGGCCTCCCTGAACCCCCCTGCTGTTATCTCTTCTCAAAGATTTAGTATCTTATCGCTGAAGATTTTCGGCATGGTCATTGGTTTTCAGGCCAGCAGATGACACTTCATCCCAGAAAATAAAAGATATTAAAGGCGGGGTTTGGGAGAGGCGTCCGCAGCGCTGAGGAACAACCGGAGGCCAGGATGAGCCGACAGGACGTCGGCGAAAGGACGGCTCGCGCCAGGGATGGCGCGTCCGGACGGTCCGTGGGCCGCAGGACGTCACGAAGGCATCCCGCGCAGCGGGGCGCGCAGGCAGCCGGACGCCGGCATTGTTAAGGGGCGGGCGTCCGCCCCTTGACGTGTCCGCCTGCACGGGCAACCTGAAACTCCCCACCGTTTGGCGGGCGTAACCCGCTCAGAACAAGACCGCAGCACAGCGAAACCCGTCCAGCCCTTCCCCGCTTTCAGCGGCCTGCATCTCCAAACGGTGCAAGAATCCCACCGGCAGAGGTTCCCCAGAGGCGTCCGCAGCGCTGAGGAACAACCGGAGGCCAGGATGAGCCGACAGGACGTCGGCGAAAGGACGGCTCGCGCCAGGGATGGCGCGTCCGGACGGTCCGTAGGCCGCAGGGCGTGACGAAGGCACCCCGCTCAGCGGGGCGCGCAGGCAGCCGGACGCCGGGATTGTTAAGGGGCGGGCGTCCGCCCCTTGACGCGTCCGCCTGCACGGAGAACCTGAAACTCCGCATAGCCTGGCGGGCGAAACCCGCTCAGTGCTAACGCGCTGTAATGAGAAACCTTTTAATTTCCAGCCCGCTGCAAGCGCCTCCTCTAACCGACTAACATCAACTCCCGCTCCTCGCTCAGCGGCTTATTCAGCAGCGACAGCAGAATATTTTTCACTGCCTGTGCAGAAGGTGACAGCGGCAACCGGGCAGAGATATTCAGCGACAGCGGCAGACTCAGTGACGGACTGTTGATGCGTGACATCCAGGCATCAGTCGAGCCTACCAGCGAACGGGCGGCGGATTCGGGTAAGACGGTGACACCCATGCCGCTGGAAATGGCCGAGGTCAGGGTTGAAATCGATTCGATCTCACCGATGATACGCGCACTCAGGCGACGCAGTGAAAACGCCTCATCAACGCGCTTGCGCACTGCGCTGTAGTCGCGAGGCAGGAACAGACTCATCTGTGCCACATCGGCCAGATCGACGCTGGCGCCAGGGTAATCGGTAGCCCCCACCAGGAAGAGATCCTCTTTCATCAGCGGCATGCTGTTGATACCGGCAGTGGGTGCGCGATCGTACAGCACCGCCATATCCAGCTGACCATTCATCACTTTCTCATTCAGTATGCTGCCACTGTTTTCGTGCAGGTAGACCAGCACTTCTGGAAACTGATCGCGGACGGTTTGCAGCAACGGCATGGTCAGCGAGGATGCCGCCGTGCCCGGTGCCAGACCAATCGACACCTGGCCGCTCAGCACCTGACCAGCATTAATAACTGCCGTCTGAGCCTGCTCACATTGGCGCAGAATAGTGCGCGCATGGCCATAGAGAATCTTACCGGCTTCAGTTGGCGTCACGCCGCGCTTGGTGCGAATCAGTAACTGCTGATCCAGCTCATTCTCCAGCGTCGCAACTTGCTGACTGAGTGCAGGCTGTGCGATGTGCAGCACTTCTGCTGCCTGCGTCAGACTGCCGATATCGACGATTTTCACAAAGTACTTCAGTCGTCTTAAATTCATCCTGCCTCCGTTACTCACCCCGAATAGCGAAATGGGTCTGATCCCATCGCCCTGATAACAGAGATTTTGCAAGATGCAGGCCAGGTTTAAACGACGCCCACCTGCCACCAGCCAGATTTTTCCTAACAGCCCGGAAAATAAGCGTTTCTGATTACCTCTTAAGGGTTAATAAGCATAGGGAATGCCTGAACAGAAAGGGTGACTGTGTCAGACGCACTGTGACAGTGCAGATGCTGCAAGTCAGACGTGCAGAAAAGTGATGACAGGAAGTACAGTTTTAGTGCAGTGGAAACGCATTGCACCTGATGAAAGCTTGCCGCGCCTGAAGCGAAGCGTGAAGAAGGGGTAAGAAATGTAAACGCTATCAGCGGGATTTCTTATCGCTGGCGGAGATAAGAGGGTAAAAAAGCAACCGTTGCCTTCTCCCGCATATGGAAGAAGGCAACGCCTGCTGATTAACGTTTTTTGCGGTTACGGTGCATGTCGATAGAGACCGCAGCCACGATGATCATCCCTTTGATAATGTCCTGAATGTACGCATCGACACCTACGAAGGTGAAGCCGCTTTTGATCAGGCCGAGGATCACTGCGCCAATTAATGTGCCGGTGATACGGCCCACGCCACCCATCAGGCTGCTGCCACCGATAACGGCTGCGGCAATCGCATCCAGCTCGT
>Ga0308162_1002707_pt1 | contig 11021 bp, 10 predicted proteins | sample PhySR2_FD_201370 | JGI IMG/M metagenome (GOLD analysis project Ga0308162, IMG submission 201370) | Phyllosphere microbial communities from UC Gill Tract Community Farm, Albany, California, United States - DLSLS.R2 | ecosystem: Host-associated > Plants > Phyllosphere > Unclassified | place: USA... | reverse complement strand
TCGGGCGGCACTAGCTGGTCAGTAGGTGTACCGGGTGCAACACTCAATTTTGGGGGAAAGAGAGGAGCAAGAGCCACTGTTGGTATTCCAGGTTCTGGCATTTCATATAGCCATAAAATCGGTGGAAAAAAACCAAGCTCTCAGGATGACTCGATCTCTCCAACTGTTTTTTTTGAAACCGAACATTCTCCTCCTCCCTTTTTTGAACATATTGACCTTTCAGTGACTCCTGTGGTGAGCGCCGACATTGATACCATTGGTGAAATGGGAATGTCAGATCTCGCGGATATGATCAATCAGGCAGAAACAACACGTCAGGAAATTTCCAGACAACTCAGAGAATTAAAGAATAAGAAGCAAAAGCTCGACAAGAAGGCCAGATTCTACAGCTTGATTATCCTGCGAAGCCTATTTAGCAAAAAGCTTGGCAAGCTTCGAGACCAGGTACACTCCACTGCCGAATATATTGAGAGCGGGCAGGCTGCCCTAGAAAGCACGGGCTTAATATTTAACTGGGGGGGAGACGAGAAAATTCTTGCACATTATCGCGCGCTCAGTCAGTCATTCGGGACTGTATCACGAAGCAAGAAGATCTGGGACATACTGTCATATCGTGAAACAGACAAGTTCAGGCAGCGCACTCAGGCGGATAAAGAGGTTTCACGTGAAGATGTACGGTTCAGTATGGGGCGACCAAACTGTCTTCCGGCTTCCCAAAATGACGAGTTCAAAATGGTTCCGCATCTGGAAAACCGCAATGGGGGGGATGTTTATATTTTCCCTGGTTTTCTGCTAATCGAAAACGAATCCCGGTTCGCAGTAGTTTCAATTTCCGACGTGGAGTTAAACTTTTCGCGAACACGGTTTGCTGAAACCGAAAGCGTTCCGACAGATAGCAAAGTGGAAGGTAACACATGGCGGTACGCGAACAAAAATGGTGGGCCAGACAGGCGCTTTAACGATAACCATCCGATCCCTTGGGCCATCTACGGAATCTTGTCGATTCGTTTCAGGAACGTGCTTCATGAGGAGTACATGATATCGAATGAAGAGGCAGCGAGGCAGTTTGCAAAGCATCTTCTTAATCTTATTGAACATACAAGACTTAGTACCCTTTGATCAGTACGCTGTTCAGTAATGACTATGAAATATACTTTGAGCCGGGAATTGCAGTGGGGACCCGTTCCCTCGGCATTACCATGCTAATGTGATTTTAACGTCCGCTGTTGGCACAGAGCGGACGGATACGGAGGCTATGTCTGCTATGAGCGAAAAGAAGACGCGCAAAGTCCAACGGAAATAACTCTTCCGTTAATTTAAGTAACTGAAACCTATAATAAAAAAGAGTCATTCGACTCTTTTTTATTATAGGTTTGGGCTATCTTTTGGGGGGATTTATCTTTACCGTGCGAATCTTTTTCTCGAATTTGACCATCTCGTCCATGAATTATCAATTCACTACCTTGATTTTGTGTAATAACACGATCTGCATCAATAGCTTGCTGCTGTGTATCATGTATCGAGGTCGCTTTTATATTACCTGCCCCTTTTACTGTCCACTCACCGTTATGAGGAACCACGTGCTGGTTTTTACCCATTTAATGCCCTCCAGTAATGTGAGGTTGCATTTTAGATCTATTTTGTCTCAATAAGCACAACATATAGTTTTTTAATTGATCATAATCACAATATGTAGACAACCATACTGACCAGCTCCACGTAGTCTAATTGGCATGATAAGGCCTGTTTGTCATACCTAACTGAAAGCCCCCCTGAATTACCCATGCTTAATTAAAGTGAAGAAGGATACATGCTTCATTCTTTGAATGAGAATGCTTATATATTTTTATTCACAATTCATTTTTTTATGATTACTCTTTAAACATGTAGTTAAATTGAAACTTTAAGAGAGTTAGAGAATTCACATGATTACTTCAGAACAGAAAGACCTTGTTAAAGCCACTGTGCCCGTTCTCAAAGAGAACGGAGTCGCGCTGACGGATTATTTTTACAAACGTATGCTGAAAAATAATCCGGATCTGAAGGAAACTTTCAACATGGGACATCAGCGCAGTGGAGCGCAGGCCAGAGCACTGGCTGGTGCGGTACTGGCATATGCGGAAAACATAGATGATCCCTCTGTTCTTATGCCGGTCGTTGAGCTTATTTGTCATAAACACGTCAGCCTCAATATTCAGGCTCCTGATTACGACATCGTTGGTGAGAACCTGCTGCACTCTATCAGCGAGGTGCTCAGCATCTCTATGGACGACAAGCTGATTGCCGCCTGGGGAGCTGCTTACCAGCAACTGGCTGACCTGTTCATTGCCACAGAGAAAGCGCTTTACGATCAGCAGGCTCAGACGCCCGGCAGCTGGCTGGGATGGCGCGATTTTGTCATCGAGCGAAAAATCAAAGAAAGCAGTGAAGTCACCTCATTCTATCTGTCGCCGAAAGATAAAAAGAGTCTGCCTGTCTACAAGCCAGGCCAGTACATCACCGTACGTGTGACCGTGCCCGAACTTGGCATAAAGCAGCCTCGCCAGTACAGCCTGTCAGACAGTCCTGATGGAAAATATCTGCGCATCTCCGTGAAGCGTGAGGATTCACGCGCTGAAAATCAGGATCCCGGCTATGTATCTTCTGTGCTACACAATGTCATAAACGAGGGAGACACGATTGAGGTCAGTGCACCAACCGGCAATTTCTTCCTTGTTAACGCCGATCGTAACAATGTTCTTATCAGCGCAGGTATTGGTCTGACGCCAATGATTGCCATGCTGAATCAGCTGCTTACTGACAAAAGCCGTCCGGATGACCAGCCTTCTTTCTGGGATAAACTCAAATCTCCTTTCCGGCATGCTGAAGAGAATAAAAAGCAGATCACCTTTATACATGCCGCACGCAGTCCGGACGTTCATGTCATGCGTCAGGAAATTCGTGAGCTGGCAGACAGGCACAGCAACCTTCGTGTCTTTGTTGCCTATGAATCTGCTCCTGATGATTACATGCCAGGAGAGGAATATCAGATGCTGGGCAGGCTGAATCTGAAGGAAGTGCCAGCAGACATCCTGCCGGATGATGCTGATTACTATCTTTGCGGACCGGTTCCTTTTATGCAGCAGCAGAATGCCGCTCTTCTTGAGCTCGGCATTCCACAGGACAGGATCCACAGCGAAGCATTTGGTACTGGCGGCGTTTCTCTTTAAGTCATGCATGCTCCCCTTCGGGGGAGCCATTGGGGAAGATATGATGAAGCTGAACCAGTTTACTGATATTGGTCTTCGCACCCTTATCTATCTTACACAACCTGAACGAGCCCTGCCTTTTACTATCCGGCAGGTCGCAGCAGAACTGCTTGTTTCGTCACATCACCTGGTTAAGGTGGTGAATTTTATGGCTAAGCAGGGATGGATCGTGACTGCGCGGGGGCATAATGGCGGTATAGGGCTTTCACGCAGCCCCGCTGAATATCGGCTGGGAACGGTTATCAGAACCCTGGAAGAGCGCGGTAATAATTCATACCAGCTTGTAAACTGTCACAGCATGGCGTGTCCGCTCAGGAGTAACTGTAATCTGAACACTATTCTTCACGGTGCCATGAACGTGTTTACCGAACATCTTGAACAGTACACGCTGGCCGATGCCGTCCGGGATCCTCAGTCGCTGGGCACGCTGATACGTGTTCACATGGTAAATTCCTGACAGATTCAATCCTGCTTTATAAGCATATGAAACTCAGCGCATCCGTGCTGAAGGCATGCGTTTTGACTGCTGCGTCAGCCTCTTCATTCCCTCACAGTTCAACTGACATTTCTCTTATAACTCATACCCGGACACAGGGCTCTCTTCATTCGGCGGCTCTTGTAGGTTCACCTGTGCTCACATACAATCATTTTTTATGAATTAAATGACACTTTCATTCTTTTTATGAGATTTAAAGGCGGAGTTTTATTTCCGTTTCGTCACTTTCGGGAGGGATAATGCTTTCAGCAACAAGATACAGGCCCCAGATCCAGGCTTACTTACTGTCGTTAGCCGCATGTGTGGTACTGGTAATAGGAATGGGTTACGGACGATTTGCCTTTACCGGCGTACTGCCGGTTATGTTACATGAGCAAATCCTCAGTCTGCGAACCGGCAATTTTGCGGCCTCTGCCAACTATGCCGGATATCTTGCCGGAGCGTTGCTGCTGACAAAAGCCCGGCCTTCTGATGCACGTTACCTCTGCTTTGGCTCCGTAATGGCCACGCTGGCGTGTATTGCCGTGCTGGCCTGGCTGCGTGCTCCTGCAGCCATAATTACAGTGCGGGGGGTTGCCGGCATTTGCAGCGCTGTGAGCCTCATTTCAGCCTCTCTGTGGCTGCTTCAGCATATGAGGCACACAAACGGTGCACCCATGATGTATGCCGGGGTTGGGCTGGGCATCTTTATATCGGCTGAGTTTATTTCTCTGGGTAAATTTCTGGCACTGTCGAGCCAGGCTATCTGGATAGTATGCACATTGAGTGCGGCCGTATTTTTTCTGATTGTATTCCGGCTGCTCAATAGCCCACCCGATCTGCTTACCAGTTACAGCCGGCAGGTTCATTCAGGCGGTCAATCAGCCCCATGCACACGTGGCGCGGCCTTCCGGCTGCTGGCCGTATACGGTCTTTCCGGTTTTGGCTACATTATTACCGCCACCTATCTGCCGCTGTTTCTTTCCGGCTCACTGGCCGGTATTGACCCTGTCCAGGTCTGGGCTGTTTTTGGCCTGGCAGCGGTTCCATCCTGCTTTTTCTGGCATCGCCTGGTTCAGACGAAGGGATACCGGGTGAGCTTTATACTCAACCTTTTTATTCAGGCAATCGGTGTCATTCTGCCGGCATTCAGTCACTCACTTATATTCTGCCTGGCCAGCGCTCTGCTTGTTGGTTTCACCTTTATGGGAACAGTTACTATCGCGATCCCTGAAGCCAGGCGCCTTGCGACAGCTGTCAGTTTTAACATGATTGCTGCTATGACTGCTGTCTATGGTATCGGACAGATTGCAGGACCGCTTGCCGCCGGGGCTCTCTACTCTGCTACCAGCTCATTTAACCCCTCTCTCATTGCAGCAGCCAGTTCACTGGCAGTTGCAGGGATCATCATCATGCTTGATACCAGCAATAAAAGTCTGGCTGAGGAAAACATCTTATGAGTCGTTTACTGCTGATCATCGATGTAAGTCATGACAAAGTGACTGTTTCTGGTTTTGATATTCTCCGGTTCAGACCTGTCTCCGTAGCACATTATTCACTCATGGAGTTCTGTGACATCCGGACCGTATTGCAACATCACTTTCGTCAGGGAAGCTCATCTGTATATGAAACGTGCTGTATCGTCTGTGATGCAATATATTCGGACGAATGGATTATTCCTGTTCATAATCCACAAATGCGGCTCTCTGTTTCCGAACTGAAAACACAGGCGGGTATTGATAAAATCTGTTTCCTCTCCCCTTCTGAAGCCCTGGCTTTCAACTCACAGATAAAAGACGATGCCGATTTACAGCATCTGACCGGCCCCGATAATATGGAGGTTAACCCCATCAGATTTACGGCTGAAATCCGGGACCGCTTCAGCTGTAGCCTGTTGACAGCTAAGGAAACTGGCGTCAGAGGATACACCGACCGTATCATCTGCGATGAACCTTTGCTCACTACAGATGATGAAGCCCTTAATGGCTTTATGCACTGCTACGGGAATGGCGCTCTGCTAAACGAAAGAGGGCTTGTATTGTTGTACGGCTATTTCTGCGCCCGTAACAACATACGGGCGGATTATCAGACTTACTGTCACGTGCTGTCAGGTTCGCCGGGCAATGATGAGCCCGTGCGAAAAGCTGCGATGAGCGCTTATTTTAATTTGCTGAATGATTTTTTCCTGCAGGTACAGCAACGGGTATGCGCGAATGAACAGGATGCAGCCTTTGTAATTTATACCACGCAACCTGACCTGTTTGCTGTTAACTTCCGTCAATATACCTCGGCTATATCTGACAGTAATCCGGCTTACTCAGTCTATGTAAATCTGTCAGAGACACCCCGGCTGTATGGTGCAGCCAGACTGGCGGTCAGCTCAAAGTTGTGTCAGTGATTAGCCTGGCCGGTAATGTGTCCCGGCCAGTCTGTCAGACAGATATATTTGATGTGTTCTGCAGAAGCTTCAGCAGGTTGTCCATAGCGGGCGAACTGTAATCCTTGCGCCAGATTAACTGTGTGGTTGCCGTGCCAGCAGGCAGTATGTTCAGACCGTCCGGTATCTGAAGAAGATTGAGTACGCTCTCAGGAAGCACACACATATAGCCCCCTGAAGCAACACAGGCCAGCATCGAGTGGTATGAATTGATTTCCTGAATCTGGATCTGCCTACCGTTTTTAGCCATATCTGTCAGCAGCCGGACAGCAATTTCGCGATAGGTACAGCCTTTAGCAAATGCAGCAAGGCGCCCCTCTTCTATATCGCTAAGTTTTTTAACCTGACCCATCCTTACCGGAAGTACCAGCCTGAGCTCCTCCTCGAACAGAGGCTTAAAATGCAGACTGTCATGACATTCAATATTACCCTGCCTGCCTCTCGGCAGTGCAACCAGTGCACAGTCGAGTTCAGACAGCAGGACCTTCTCTGTCAGAAGTTGTGTGTGATGCGTACTGAGGTTAACCGTGACTTCAGGAAATAACTGACAGAAAGCGGTAAGTGGCTCTGCAAGGCGGCTTGCCGCAGTACATTCCATTGAACCCAGTGCCAGCGTTCCTGCAGGCATAGTGGGATGAAGACTCTGACGTGCCTCCTGTGCCAGGCTCAGAATCTTTTTCGTATAGACCAGAAATTTTTTTCCTTCCGGAGACAGGCGTAATTTTTTGTTTTCACGGATAAAAAGCATCGTATTCAGGTCTTCTTCCAGCAACTGTATGCGGGTCGTCACATTCGACTGTACTCTCCCTAAGCGCTTTGCTGCCTTAACGATACTCAGCTCTTCGGCTACAACCTGAAATATTTCGAGTGAGGAATGATTCATTCTATGTTCTCGTTTAGGAAACAATATTGATTTTTTTATCTCGCCAGGGGATTTTATGGCCTCTCTTTCCCTACATCAAGCAGGCAACATAATGAATAATATCCTGTGTCAGACACTCAATCTCCGTTTTCCGGTTATCCAGGCTCCTATGGCGGGTGTTTCCACACCGGAACTTGCCGCAGCCGTAAGCAATGCTGGTGCACTGGGTTCTGTAAGCGTCGGCGCATCAACACCTGATCAGGCAGAAGCGATGATTAAACGGACCCTTTCAATGACTGATGGTCCCCTGAACGTCAACGTTTTCTGTCATGCGCCGGTAGTGCGCAATCCTGAGCTGGAGCGGGCCTGGATTTCACGGTTCCGTGAAGTGTTTGATCGCTATGAGGCAGAAATGCCTGCAGAGCTGAGTGAGATATATCAGTCTTTTCATGATAACGAAAAAATGATGGATGTTCTGATCGCTATGTCCCCTCCGGTCGTGAGTTTCCATTTCGGTCTTCCATCAGGAGATTTCCTGCAGCGGCTGAAGGCCAGAGGAATTGTTACGCTGGCTTCGGCGACCAGTGTCAGAGAAGCACTGGCTATTGAAGCGGCCGGAATAGATTTTATTGTGGCTCAGGGAATTGAAGCGGGCGGTCATCGCGGCATTTTCAGCACTGAAGATGAGGATCACCAGCTCAGCACGTTTACGCTTGTTCAGGCTATCAGGAAAGTTACCCGGTTGCCGGTCATCAGTGCCGGCGGGATAATGGACGGTGCGGGAATCGGGGCTATGCTCAGGCTGGGCGCAACCGGCGTGCAGATGGGAACCGCATTCATCCTGTGCCCGGAATCGGCCGCAAATAAGGCTTACAGAGAGGCTCTGAAGAGCGAAAAGGCTGCCAGCACCGTAATCACCTCAGCAATCTCCGGACGGCCGGCAAGATGTATTACCAATGATTTCTGCCATCTTGCGCGCCAGTTTACACAGGATTGCATTCCGCCTTACCCCCTGACGTATGCTCTGGGTAAAGCTCTCGCCGCTGCTGCTTCAGCTAAAGGAGCACATGGTTTCGGCGCTCAGTGGGCGGGACAGGGAGCGTCACTCGCACGTGAATTACCTGCAGGCGATCTCGTTCGTACACTTGTAGCGGAATGGCAGAATGGCTGACAGTCATGTCAGCCGTGGCACACAGCAGCATATGAATTGAGGCTCAGGCTTTTTCAGGTTCAGTGAACGGAATAAATCCTGGCAGTGACTCAACCCGGCGTAGCCATGCTGTAATTGCGGGATAATTCATCAGACTGAGTCCGCCCTCATGCGCTGCCGCCAGGTAGGCGTAGCATGCAACATCAGCAATAGTTGGTGATGCTGAAGCCAGCCACATGCGGTTCTGCAGATGATCCTCCATAAAGCTGAACAGCCTCGAAGCAACTTTGCAGGCTAAGTCATAATCTTCATCCGCCCCAAACATCTTTATAAGCCGGGCCGAACCAGGCCCGTAGCGTATTTCTCCCGCAGCCTTACCCAGCCAAAGTTGCACTGCCGCCAGAATATCCGGCTCGGACGGTAGCCAGTCAGAACCCTGTTTAAGCACACAACACAGGTAAACAAGAATGGCATTACTGTCGGTGAATACTTTATCACCATGCTCAAGTACCGGAATTTGTCCGAGCGGATTTTTGGCCAGGAACTCCTTTTGCTTACGTGCATCCGCAGAAACATTTATCAGCTGATAATCAGTTTCCAAAAGACTAAGCAGCAACCTGACGCGGTGTGAATGTCCTGAACCAGGAGAGGAATATAAAGTAAATGATGACATACAATTGCCTCTGAATTTGCTTATAACGCGATGACCGGCTTTTACCAGAAAACTGAGTGTACAGGCGGCCCTTACATATGGCGTTAGCAGCATGGAATCGCCAGTTATTAAATTACCGGCTTACGAGCCCATGCGCCGAAAATGACATCGCCAATATAAATACTTTTTGAAGCATTACGTTCATCATCAAGGCGTTGGTGTAACGTCCCGATGTCGATTTCTTCGGGTGTCGCAACCCCGAGCGCGATAATTCGCGGCAAACAGGCTTTTACGATGTAACCCAGGTTGTAAGCCACATCGGGTGTTTGTACGATGCATTCTGCCCGAACGGATTCAACATTCAGCCCAGCATTCGTAAGTATGCTGTGCAGGTTGAATCCAATATGCAAATCGGCACCTTCAAGGGCAATCATTTGCTGAATCCAGCTCTGCGCTTTTCTGTGTAGCTCGAATGAATCTACGCTGGCAGGAGCCATCGTCGTATCATGTTCCTGAAAGATCATTACTCCATCAGGCCTCAGATGTTTTGCCAGTTTAATGACGGCAGCTACGGTATCAGCCTGATACATAAGTACCCGGCGTCCTACTATGGCATCAAAGGTACCGACAGATTCAGGAAGGTCGAGCAGGCCGCTTTGAATAAAGGTGGGCTGAGCTTGCTTACTTGATGTGACTTTACGTTCATTAGCGATGTTCAATGCGTTGCGATCATGATCGATACCAATGACCTCTCCCGTATCGGTTATCAATTTACTCAACATGAAAGTGACATCTCCGGACCCACATCCAACGTCCAGAACTCGCATGCCCGCGGAAATACCTGCATCTGTCAGAAGCTGGAGTGTGAAATCACGTTTAGCAGTAGTCATTATCTTTTCAAGAGCCTGTGTTTAATGTTGAGCTGATGGACTATTGGGGAGGTGCGCTTGATGTTTATAACATAACATCATGTTCTCAACGTCTGCTTCTGGCACGAAGCGGCCATTCTTATCGAGTCGAAAGTCCGCTATGAGCGACAAGCGGACGCACAGCGTCGCTAATGTGAAGTAGCCAGGTTACTTAAACCGTCTCCCCGCCTCATCAATCACCTTTTCTCCATCCTCTTTGGTGAAAGAACCTCTCTGACCTTCAGGGAGAATATCCAGCACAATTTCTGAAGGACGGCAAAGTCGTGTCCCTAACGGCGACACTACTACCGGCCTGTTAATCAGGATCGGATGCTGAAGCATAAAATCGATCAACTGCGCATCAGAAAATTTATCTTCGTCCAGACCCAACTGCTCATAAGGCTCAACATTTTTACGCAGCAATGCACGTACAGAAATCCCCATTTCTGTAATCAGCCTGGTAAGCTCTTCATGTGTCGGTGGCGTATCGAGGTAATAAATAATTGTTGGTTCGTTACCGCTGTTACGGATCATCTCCAGCGTGTTACGTGAAGTACCACAGTCCGGGTTGTGATAGATGGTAATGTTGCTCATATCAGTATCTCATTACAAAGTGACAGAGAGCCGCCATACCAGCGCGGCCAGAGTGACGAACAGCACGGGCAGGGTCATAATTATGCCTGTGCGGAAGTAATATCCCCAGGTAATGCTCATGTTTTTCTGTGCCAGTACATGCAGCCACAGCAGGGTTGCCAGACTCCCGATCGGGGTAATTTTGGGACCTAAATCGCAGCCAATCACATTAGCGTAAATCATTGCCTCTCTGACGACGCCAGTAGCAGCACTCCCGTCAATGGACAATGCACCAATCAGCACCGTCGGCATATTGTTCATCACCGACGACATGAAGGCAGTCAGGAAGCCGGTACCGAACGTGGCAGCCCATAAACCCTTGTCTGCCAGCATGTTGAGTACGGCAGAAATATACTCAGTGAGTCCGGCATTACGCAGGCCATAGACGACCAGATACATACCCAGCGAGAAAATTACGATCTGCCAGGGCGCACCGCGAAGCACTTTGCCGGTATTAATGGCCTGGCCCCTCTTTGCCACCACGAACAGCACCGCTGCACCAACTGCTGCAATCGCGCTGACGGGGATTCCCAGCGGCTCAAGAACAAAGAAACCGACCAGCAGGAACAGCAGAACAATCCAGCCAGCCCTGAACGTCGCAGGATCCTTAATCGCACTGCCAGGCATCTTCAGCAGTGAAACGTCATATCTGGCAG
>Ga0308162_1002705_pt1 | contig 11024 bp, 12 predicted proteins | sample PhySR2_FD_201370 | JGI IMG/M metagenome (GOLD analysis project Ga0308162, IMG submission 201370) | Phyllosphere microbial communities from UC Gill Tract Community Farm, Albany, California, United States - DLSLS.R2 | ecosystem: Host-associated > Plants > Phyllosphere > Unclassified | place: USA... | reverse complement strand
TTTTTTACTACAGGTGATTTATGACTTACGTAATTGTTCATGCTCTTGCACCGATTTTCGTCATCATGCTGCTGGGATTCTGGGCCGGTAAGGCAAAGATGGTCGATAACAAAAATGTTTCCCTGCTTAATATTTTCGTCATGGATTTTGCACTGCCTGCCGCGCTGTTTAGCGCCACCGTGCAAACGCCGTGGACCGGCATCGTGGCCCAGTCGCCGCTGATTCTGGTGCTGACTCTGGCGATGTGGATAACCTATGCGGCCATCTACTTCCTCGCCACCAAAGTCTTTAAAAAATCTCCGCAGGATGCGGCCGTGCTGACGCTGACCGTCGCCCTGCCGAACTATGCGGCGCTCGGCCTGCCAATCCTGGGCAGCGTGCTGGGTGAAAGTTCTTCTACCTCGCTCTCCGTGGCGGTCTCCATCGCCTGCGGCTCCGTACTGATGACGCCGTTCTGCCTGCTGATCCTTGAGCGTGAAAAAGCGCGCGCCGAAGGGAATAACTCCGGCTCAACCCTCTCCATGCTGCCGGTGCTGATGTGGCGCTCGATTAAAAAACCGATCGTTATGGGCCCGCTGCTGGGGGTGATCCTCTCCGCTATCGGCATCAAAATGCCGGAACTGGTTCTCGCGGCGATTAAACCGCTGGGGCTGTCCGCCACCGCAGCTGCGCTGTTCCTGACCGGGGTGATCCTCTCTGCTCGTAAGCTGCAGATCAACACCATGGTGATCACCTCCACCATCGCCAAGCTGCTGATCCAGCCTGCGATTGCCTGGGGTATCGTCTTAATCTTCGGTCTGCACGGTTCTGTGGCGATCACCGCTATCCTGATGATTGCGCTGTCCGCGGGCTTCTTCGGCGTGGTGTTCGGTAACCGCTTTGGCGTGCAGTCACCGGATGCGGAAGCCGTGCTGCTGTTAAGCTCCGTACTGTGTATCCTGTCGCTGCCGCTGTTTATCTCGCTGACTTCAGGAATGTAATCATGACCACAACATTACGCCCCCACGACCTCATCTGGCTTACCGCGCGTGACGCGCTGGAAGGCATCACCGAATCCTGGGTGGAGGCGGCCTGGCATACCGGCCTGCCGGTAGTGGTGCGGCGTGATGTTGATAGCGAAGGCCGTATTCCCGTTGGCGTGCGCGGATTGCGCCGCGACCAGCGGGCGGCCGGATGGGTGAAGCCAGAACGCGTGACGCGCGTGGTTACGCCCGAATCACTGAGCGTAACGGCCGATCTGCTGCGCTCGCCGTTTGTGACGCAGCCGCCGGTTCAGGTGGCGCTGCAACTTTCCCAGCAGCCGTGGCCGTGGTCGTGGGGCATTACCGGCAGCACCGGCTACGCGCTGGCAACCGGCATTCCGGTTATCCATGCCGACAGCGATCTCGACCTGCTGATCCGCGCTCCGCAGCCTCTCTCCCCCGATGCGTTTGCCGCCTGGCAGGCCCAGCTTAGCCGCGCGCTGTGCCGGGCTGATACGCAGGTGGATACGCCCGAGGGCGGCTTTGCGCTGGCGGAGTGGCTGCGCGACGGCAAAACGCTGCTGAAAACCCGCCGCGGGCCGCGTCTGGTGACGGACCCGTGGCACAGGGAGGCGTGATGAAAATACTGTTTACTTTTCCGGGGCAGGGCACGCAGCATGAAGGCATGCTGCAAAACCTGCCGGGTACCGAGCTGGCTCAGGCGCGCGAGGTGTTGGGGGCGGAGGTTGATACGCTGGATAGCGCTGCTTCGTTATCCCATACCCGCGCGGTGCAGCTTTCGCTGCTGATAGCCGGTGTCGCCTGGGCGCGCGAGCTTGAGCGACGCGGCGTAACGCCGGATATCGTCAGCGGGCTGTCCATTGGCGCATACCCGGCGGCGGTTATCGCGGGCGCGCTGGATTTCACCGATGCGCTTAGGCTGGTCGCGCTGCGTGGCGATTTAATGGAGCAGGCGTATCCGCACGGCTATGGCCTGACGGCGATTATGGGCTTGACCCTGCCGCAGGTGGAACAGCTTATCGAAGGCACCGGAACCTATATTGCGAACCTGAACGCCGAAACGCAGATTGTGATCGCCGGACGTGATGACGGGATGGCGCAGGTAGCCGAGCGCGCGCTGGCGAAAGGGGCGAGCAAGGCCAAACGACTGGCGGTCAGCGTACCATCGCACTGCGCGCTGCTGGCGGAGCCGGCGCAGAAGCTTGTGGCGGCGTTTGAAAAAGTGACGCTCTCTCGCCCACGCTTAGCGTATCTTAGCGGCAGCACCGGCCGCGTGCTGTGGCAGCCGGAGAAGATCGCCGACGATCTGGCGATGAATATGGCCCGCACCGTGCGCTGGCAGGAGGCAGTCATTTCCGCCAACGAACGCGACGCGCGACTGGCTATTGAGATGCCGCCCGGCGGTATTTTGACCTGCTTAACGCGCCAGGCGGCGTGGGAAGGGGAGTCTATATCGCTGGAACGCAGCGGGGTTGAGGTAGCGGTACATTTGGCGGGGCGGCTCCAGCGGTGAGTTTTGCCCGGCGGCGCTTTCGAAAAACGTAAGGTACGATAGGCACTTATAGCTCAGGGTGGAAATCTCCCTGAGCATGCGTCAGCGACGCTGATGACGAGTGTTAGGGTAAACACCCTTTTTTTATTAAATCGATTGCCTGCTCAAGTTGCTGGTAAAACCTATGACGCAAATCTTCCAGCTCGTTATTCTCTTTACGGAGCGGTAGCCCATTTTTGTGAAGAACAATATCGTTAAATGATCCCATTCCACCATAAACTTTTTTTAATGCGAATATTGAAGTTTCACAGTCGACGTCAAGTTCACTACCAAGAGCCTCAAAGGTTTTGGCCCATGCATTCTCATTGTTTGAGCGCAGTACGCTAATAATATTGGTTAACGTTTTCTTTATTTCATTTATCATTTTAAACCCCCACTACTCAGTATTTTAACACCAGGTATTCTCCACGGTTCACGCACGACTACTTGTCGTTTTTTGTGTAAACTGCCAGGTTGAGATTTGACGCATATTAATTCACCGTATCAATTAGTGCGGATAACAATTCGTGAAATTGGTTATGTGATTCTATTACATAATCCGTTGAGACTTTATCACGGATCTGAAAGCAGTCATCAGCGAAACTGTAGACAATAACGGATATACCATCCTCACCAATGAGCACCTTATCAGTGAGATTCTGATCAAGATAGATTTCATCGGTGCGTGTATCAACGTTGCGGATGTAGATATTTGACCATAATGGCACACCATTTTCTGCCTGAACTACGTTATATAAAGTCAGTCCGTTATACTCCAGACCATCCATAATGTTGAACATATTCAGGTAGTCAGATCGGGTAACCATCAGGCGTTGTATATCCTCGTAAACCGTTCTTTTCTGACGACCCCATTCGGCGGGTGGAGCATTGCGCATGAGATCTGCCATTACGGCAGGATTGACAGGATTGGCTATCGGGTAGTTATCAGCAGTCATTAGGGCCTTGAATATGTCTAACAATTCATCGGTATTCTTCATTTCTTCTCCTTAATGCCAGCGGGATAAATTACATCTTTTGGAGCAGGCCATAACACTTTTGCGCTTTCATTATAGGGAAGAACTTTAGTTATCGTGCCCTGGGCCTTTGAAAGCGTGTAATGATAGGGCGAACTTTGTATCAGCGTTAGGTTTTCAAAAATATTTGTTCCTGCGTCATCAAGATTGTTTTTTATTTTCCCATATAGCCCTTTAATCTTTTTACTGTTTGTCTGAATCCTAAATGTTGCAGTTGTCAATACTATCCGCCGCCAAATGATATTCAGCATCCCAATTCCTGTTGAGTGTAAACATCCTGTTCCTGGTTTAAGCCATGTTATAAGTGTGGATATTCAGAGATAACGGATGATAAGTCAAACGTGGCGTTCAGTTTCTGTTGAGCACTTCCCCAATTGTTCCTGCCTCTCACTTCGGTTGGATATAATCTGCCACCTGACTGGGTAACAGTGAAGGCATCGCAATAGTTCGCCCATCATCATCAACAAATTCAACCATATAAGCCAGATGGGGTTTTTCATGTATCAATACTATGGCACCCAGCATACCTTTGGTTAACCCTTCCTCCGGCAAATCTTCCGCTAACACTACCACTTCAAATTCTTCTCTTCTCATAATCTGTATCTCACTTAACAAAAATCGTCGTCATGCGTGGAACGACGGCATCAGGTTCATAAATCCAACCGCTGCGCACTATCACCGTCTCACCGTTAATGCCTAATATCGGCATGTCTACAGCCATTCGCTGCCCGTACTGGTTTGCTTCCAAAACTTTAGCTGGGGTGGTTAATATGCCCTCGCGGATTCTACTGGCTAACACATCTGAATTTGTCGGGTTATAACCCAGCGCCGACTGAAATACTCTCGCCTTATGCCCCCCAATTGGATGGGTAACATCTAAAGAGTAAGTTGATAGTTTTCTGTAATCTACAACGGCGTGTTCGGCATTGATTAATGCTCCTGATTCGGTTGTGAATCCATTGGCATATGGCGATGCAAACGACGGTATTTTGCTGTAGTTTGATAATCCACTTATTGTTCCTAACCGACCCAGGCCAAAGCCAGCGGCAACAGAAGCGCCGGCCATGATAATACCTTTGTTTTCCATCACTTGATCGTAACCTGCTGGTGCATCACCACCAAGTTGTTCCGCTGTTTGCCTAAAGCCTTCAATGTTGCCGTTGTAGATTCCACCTGCCGCCAGTAATCGTCCGGCTGCTTTGCTGTTGATGGTTTTGGTGGCTTGTGCGTGCTGTATGGGAGCATCGGAATCATGCTGTTTAATGGTCGGAGCGGGTTTTCGTCCCGGGTGTGCGTTCAGGCAATGTTCGTAAATATTTTGTACTTCCCGCTGGAAACTGTCGCTATAGCTGTCCATGAAACAGTCATAAACCAGATTACCGTCGTCATCGAAGAAGAAGGGGTTGCGGAAACGGTCCCACTTCTCTGCGGTGTTTACGCCAACCATCCAGCCCTGCTCAAGATTCCATTTTACTTCATCATAAAGGCCGTCGTATTCCGTGTGGTGCTTGCGTTTGTATGGTTGCGCCGCGAAGCGGTGGTATACGCCGTCACGACGTTTGGGGATGGCGAAATGTTGAAAACGGGTTTGAGGGGCATATTTTAGATAATCCAGTTCGTAAAATACGCTCGCCATTTCCAGTGCATCGCGTGGCGTAAGGATGAACTGAATATCAGCCGGTGCTAAATCACAGCCAGCATCCCATTTCATGTAGAGTGTGAACATCCTGTTCCTGCTTAAAGACATGTTATTTTTGTGGATATTCAGAGATAACGGATGATAAGTCAAATGTGGCGTTCAGCTTTAGTGAACCCTGGAACAGGGGGAATGCACCAGGCCTACGGGGCCGAGGTATCTGTTGTGAGGCTTCGCGCATACATCCGTCCTTCGGCGGCTAGTGCGCGCAGGCTGGGATCCTGCTCGCGGTTGCGGGCAAAGACGATGGCGATCAACTGCTGCATCTGATACGGCTGCGCCAGCTTCAGTAGCTGAACCGAGTTCTCATACACTTTCTTCATCCTCCCCGGCATCAGCGTAAAACCGACCCCCGCCTGCACCAGGCTCAACATAGAGAAAATGTCGTTCACGCGCGTGACGATTTCCGGCTCGAATCCGGCGATGTGGAACGCTTCCTGGAACCCGGCGTAGGTGGCGAACCCTTCTGCCAGCGCGACGAATTTCTGATCTTTATAATCACGCAGGTCGGCCAGCTCGCCGGTGTTGAGGGACGCAGACGCGGGTGCGGCAAGGAAAATATCGTCGTGGAACAGGGGAAGCACTTCAAGACTGTTACGATCGATATCGCTTTCGGAAATGGAGATTAAAATGGCGTCCAGCGAGCCTTCGTCCAGCATGTGCAGCAACGTTTCGTTGGAGCCCATCGTCAGGTCCATCTCCAGATCCGGACGGCGCAGCTTCATGCCCATGATCAGGCGCGGTACGGTCTCCAGCGTTAGCGAATAAAGCGTGCCGACGCGCAGCCGCCCCTGACCTATACCGGCAATTTTACGGGACTCTTCCACGCCGCGCGCCATGACCTGCATCACCTCCTGGCAATACTCCAGCAGCGTCCAGGCGGAGGGGAGCGCAATCAGGTTGCGCCCCTTATGGGTGAAGAGCGGGCAGCGCACGTTCTCTTCCAGGGTGTGTAGCGCGCGGTGCACGCTGACGCCGCTGAGGCCCAGAGTTTCGGCGGTACGCGCGATATTGCCCTTCTCCATGAACGTCATGAAGATGCTGAGCTTGCGAAATGTAATGTCGCTCGTGGTATCGAAACTCATACTCCTCCCGGCGGTTTAGTCGGCCTGTAGCATCGCTTCCAGCTGTTCCTGGGCGTCCAGCCACGCCATCTCACACGCTTCGAGGCTGGATTTGGTTTTGGCCTGGGTTTGCAGGCAGTCCGTCAGCTCGGCCTTGCGGCTCTGATCGTACAGCTCGCTGTCGCCCAGCTTCTCTTCAACGGCCGCAAGCGTGGCGTTGAGCTTTTCCATCTCTTTTTCCAGGCGCGCGATCTCTTTACGCAGCGGTTGCGTCTGGGTGCGCAGTTCCGCTTCCCGGCGCTTCTGGTCTTTACGCGCCTGCGCGCTGTTGGCGTTGTCTTTTGCCGACTCGTCCGGCTGGTTTTCCTGCTTCTGCACGTCCGTCAGCCACTGCTGATAGTCTTCCAGGTCACCGTCGAACGGTTCGACCTTGCCGTCGTGCACCAGATAGAGATCGTCCGTGGTGGAGCGGATCAGGTGACGATCATGCGAGACAACCACCAGCGCGCCTTCGAACTCAATCAGCGCTTCGGTCAGCGCCTGACGCATGTCGAGATCCAAGTGGTTGGTCGGTTCATCGAGCAGCAGCAGGTTCGGACGCTGCCAGACGATCAGCGCCAGCACCAGACGGGCTTTTTCACCCCCGGAGAAGCGCTCGGTATTCTCGGTGACTTTATCACCCTGGAAACCAAACCCGCCGAGGTAGTCGCGCAGCTTCTGCTCCATCTCCTGCGGTGCCAGCCGCGCCAGGTGCTGAATCGGCGATTCATCCGCGCGTAAAAATTCCAGCTGGTGCTGGGCGAAGTAGCCAAGCTTAATGCCTTTCGCCAGACCGATTTCGCCGCTGACCGGGTTAAGCTCGCCCGCCAGCAGTTTGATCAGCGTTGATTTACCGGCACCGTTACGCCCCAGCAGACCAATACGTGAACCCGGCACCAGGTTGAGCTTGATAGAGTCGAGAATCGTACGCTCGCCGTAGCCTGCGCTGACCTTTTCCATCTTCAGCAGCGGGTTAGGCAGGCTCTCCGGCGCGCGGAAGCTGAAGTGGAACGGGTTATCGACGTGCGCAGGCGCAATCATCTCCATGCGTTCCAGCATCTTAATGCGGCTTTGCGCCTGCTTGGCCTTCGAAGCTTTCGCTTTGAAACGGTCGACAAAGCTCTGCAGGTGCGCCACGCGCTGCTGCTGGCTTTCATACATCGATTGTTGCTGGGCAAGACGCGTTGCGCGCTGGCGCTCGAAGGAGCTGTAGTTGCCGGTGTATTCGAACATCGTTTGCTGTTCGATATGGATAATTTTATCCACCACCGGATCGAGGAAGTCGCGGTCGTGGGAAATCAGAATCAGAGTGCCCTGATAGCTCTTGAGCCACTTCTCCAGCCAAATAACCGCATCGAGATCGAGGTGGTTGGTCGGTTCATCAAGCAGCAGTAAATCAGAGCGGCAAATCAGCGCCTGCGCCAGGTTAAGGCGCATACGCCAGCCGCCGGAGAAGTCGCTCACCGGGCGTTCGAGCTGGTCGTTGCTAAAGCCGAGGCCGTGCAGCAGGCTGGAGGCGCGGGAGCGGATGGTCCACGCGTCGATGGCGTCCAGCTTGCCGTGAACGGTGGCGATGGCGTGGCCGTCGTTGCGCTCGTTTGCGGCATTGAGCTCCGCTTCCAGCTTGCGGTATTCGCGGTCGCCGTCAATCACATAGTCGAGCGCCGGTTCGCTCAGCGCGGGCGTCTCCTGGTTAACCCAGGCGAGTTGCCAGTTTCCGGGGTAGGTAAAGTTCCCGCCGTCAGCGCTAATCTCGTTTTTCAGCAGCGCCAGCAGGGTGGATTTACCGCAGCCGTTTTTGCCGACCAGCCCGACCTTCTGGCCAGGGTTAATGGTGGCAGTGGCGTTGTCCAGCAGGACGCGCACGCCGCGACGAATTTGTAACGAGGAGAAAACAATCATAGAAGCGCCGTATGTTCCGACTATGTTAATTTGTCATTATGATAATGTAAGGTGTGGACCATTTGCCGCCGCACCGGGCCGCCATGGTAGCCCAAAACAACAACGATACACAAAAACAGAAACAGGACCGGGAGGGGAATGATGTCTCAGACAGCCAAAGTGCTGCTGCTGTATGCCCATCCGGAATCTCAGGACTCGGTGGCGAACCGGGTGCTGCTTAAGCCGGCGACACAGCTCAGCAACGTAACAGTGCACGATCTCTACGCGCACTATCCTGATTTCTTTATTGATATTCCCCACGAGCAGGAACTGCTGCGTCAGCATGACGTTATCGTGTTCCAGCATCCGCTTTATACCTATAGCTGCCCGGCGCTGCTGAAAGAGTGGCTGGACCGCGTGCTCAGCCGGGGCTTTTCAAGTGGGGTAGGGGGCAACCAGCTGGCGGGAAAGTACTGGCGTAGCGTGATTACCACCGGGGAGCCGGAAAGCGCCTACCGTCACGATGGTCTCAACCGCTATCCGATGAGCGATATCCTGCGCCCGTTTGAGCTGACGGCAGCGATGTGCCGTATGCACTGGCTGAGCCCAATTATTGTCTACTGGGCGCGACGTCAGGATCCGAAGGCGCTGGCGAGCCATGCCAAAGCGTATGGCGACTGGCTGGCATCGCCGATTCAGGCGGGAGGACGCTGATGGAAGGTTCCAATTTACTGTTAGCCGGCGTGCTCTTTTTATTTGCGGCGGTCGTTGCCGTGCCGCTGGCTGCCCGGATCGGCATCGGTGCGGTGCTGGGCTATCTGCTGGCGGGTATCGCCATCGGCCCCTGGGGGCTGGGATTCATCAGCGACGTGGATGAAATCCTCCACTTCTCCGAGCTGGGCGTGGTGTTCCTGATGTTCATCATCGGCCTTGAGCTGAACCCGTCCAAGCTGTGGCAGCTTCGGCGCTCGATCTTCGGCGTGGGGGCCGCGCAGGTGTTATGCAGCGCCGCGATACTTGCCGTGCTGCTAATGCTGACGGACTTTTCGTGGCAGGCCGCCGTCATTGGCGGGATCGGGCTGGCGATGTCCTCCACCGCGATGGCACTGCAGCTGATGCGCGATAAAGGCATGAACCGCAACGAAGCAGGCCAACTGGGCTTTTCGGTGCTGCTGTTCCAGGACTTGGCGGTTATCCCGGCACTGGCGCTGGTGCCGCTGCTCGCGGGATCGGGTGATGACAGTTTCGACTGGGTCAAAATCTCCATGAAGGTGCTCGCCTTTGCGGGCATGTTGATTGGTGGACGCTTTTTATTACGCCCGGTGTTTCGGTTTATTGCCGCCTCCGGCGTGCGCGAGGTATTTACCGCCGCGACGCTGCTGCTGGTACTTGGCTCGGCGCTGTTTATGGATGCGCTGGGGCTGTCGATGGCGCTCGGGACATTTATCGCAGGCGTGCTTCTGGCGGAAAGCGAGTACCGCCACGAGCTGGAAACGGCCATCGATCCATTCAAAGGCCTGCTGTTAGGGCTGTTCTTTATTTCGGTGGGCATGGCGCTCAACCTTGGCGTGCTCTATACCCATCTGCTGTGGGTGATAATGAGCGTGGCCGTGCTGGTGGCGGTGAAAACGCTGGTGCTGTATGTGCTGGCGCGCATTTACGGGCTGCGCAGTTCGGAGAGAATGCAGTTCGCCAGCGTGCTGAGCCAGGGCGGTGAATTCGCGTTTGTGCTGTTCTCGACGGCATCGTCGCAGAAGCTGTTTAAAGACGACCAGATGGCGCTGCTGCTGGTGACGGTGACGCTGTCGATGATGACCACACCGCTGCTGATGAAGCTGGTGGATAAACTGCTGTCGCGCCGACTGAACCCGGTGGACGACGAAGCGGAAACCCCGTGGGTGGAGGACGATAAACCGCAGGTGATTATCGTGGGTTTTGGTCGCTTCGGGCAGGTGATTGGCCGCCTGTTAATGGCCAACAAAAAGCGTATCACCGTACTGGAGCGGGATATCAGCGCGGTGAATCTGATGCGAAAATATGGCTATAAGGTTTACTACGGCGATGCCACGCAGCTTGAACTGCTGCGCTCCGCCGGTGCGGAAGCGGCGGAATCGATCGTTATCACCTGTAACGATCCGGAAGACACGATGAAGCTGGTGGAACTGTGCCAGCAGCATTTCCCGCACCTGCACATTCTGGCGCGTGCGCGCGGACGTGTGGAAGCTCACGAACTTTTGCAGGCGGGTGTGAAACACTTCTCCCGCGAAACCTTCTCAAGCGCCCTGGAGTTGGGGCGTAAAGCGCTGGTGTCGCTGGGGATGCATCCTCACCAGGCCCAGCGCGCACAGATGCACTTCCGCAGGCTTGATATGCGCATGCTGCGCGAGCTGATGCCGGTGCATTCAGATACGGCGCAGATCTCCCGCGTGCGGGAAGCGCGTCGCGAGCTGGAAGAAATTTTTCAGCGCGAGATGCAGCAGGAACGACGCCAGCTCGACGGCTGGGATGAATTTGAATAAAGGGTAACGAAAGATGGCTGTACGTAAACGCTTTATCGCGGGCGCAAAATGCCCATCCTGCCAGGCGCAAGATACGCTGGCCATGTGGCGTGAAAATAATATCGATATTGTTGAGTGTGTTAAGTGCGGCCATCAGATGCGCGAGGCTGACAAAGAGGCCCGCGATCACGTTCGCAAAGAAGAGCAAGTGATCGGCATTTTTCATCCGGACTAGCGATATGCCCTGAGTTTTTTTAAGCTAAAGGGTACACGGGTGCAGATTTCCGCTACAATCTGC
>Ga0308162_1002698_pt1 | contig 11044 bp, 10 predicted proteins | sample PhySR2_FD_201370 | JGI IMG/M metagenome (GOLD analysis project Ga0308162, IMG submission 201370) | Phyllosphere microbial communities from UC Gill Tract Community Farm, Albany, California, United States - DLSLS.R2 | ecosystem: Host-associated > Plants > Phyllosphere > Unclassified | place: USA... | reverse complement strand
CATACCGGCAAAAATACCCAGGAAATCGTCAACGGCGGGGAGCAGGCGCGCAAGACCATGCAGTTCGCCGACGGCACCGCACTGGAAGTCGACTTTATCGTCTTCTCCACCGGTATCCGTGCCCAGGACAAACTGGCCCATCAGTGTGGGCTAGCCACCGCACGCCGGGGCGGTATCGTGATTAACGACAGTTGCCAAACTTCAGATCCGGACGTTTACGCCATCGGCGAATGCGCCTCATGGCGCGATCGCACCTTCGGCCTGGTTGCACCGGGCTATAAAATGGCACAGGTAACGGCTGACCATCTGCTGGGGCGCGAAAACACCTTCCTGGGCGCAGACATGAGCGCCAAGCTGAAATTGCTGGGTGTAGACGTCGGCGGCATCGGTGATGCCCATGGCCGCACCGAAGGGGCGCGCAGCTACGTTTATCTGGATGAAAGCAAAGAAATTTATAAACGCATCGTCGTCAGCGCAGACAACAAGACCCTGCTCGGCGCAGTGCTGGTGGGTGACACCAGCGACTACGGCAACCTGCTGCAGCTGGCGTTAAACGCCATCGAACTGCCGGAAAACCCGGACGGTCTGATCCTGCCGTCGCACGCAGGCAGCAAGCCGGCGATTGGCGTCGAGTCGCTGCCGGAAACCGCGCAAATCTGCTCCTGCTTCGACGTCAGCAAAGGCGATATCATCAAGGCGATCAGCATGGGTTGCCACACCGTCGCCGCCATCAAGTCTGAAACCAAGGCCGGTACCGGCTGCGGTGGCTGTATTCCTCTGATCACCCAGGTGCTGAATGCCGAACTGACCAAACAGGGCATCGAAGTCAACCATCACCTGTGCGAGCACTTTGCTTATTCACGCCAGGAGCTCTACCACCTGATCCGCGTCGAAGGCATCAAATCCTTCGACGAACTGCTGGCCAAATACGGTAAGGGTTACGGCTGCGAAGTGTGTAAACCTACCGTTGGCTCACTGCTGGCCTCCTGCTGGAATGAGTACGTGCTCAAACCGCAACATACGCCGCTGCAGGACACTAACGACAACTTCCTCGGCAATATCCAGAAAGACGGCACTTATTCGGTGATCCCACGCTCCGCCGGCGGTGAAATCACGCCGGACGGTTTGATGGCGGTCGGCCAGATCGCCAAGGAATACAATCTGTACACCAAGATGACCGGCTCTCAGCGCATCGGCATGTTCGGCGCGCAAAAAGACGACCTGCCGGCCATTTGGAGCAAACTGATTGCCGCCGGTTTTGAAACCGGCCACGCCTACGCCAAGGCGCTGCGCATGTCGAAAACCTGCGTCGGCAGCACCTGGTGCCGCTATGGCGTCGGCGACAGCGTCGGGTTTGGCGTCAAGCTGGAAAACCGCTACAAAGGCATTCGCACCCCGCACAAAATGAAGTTTGGCGTTTCCGGCTGCACCCGTGAATGCGCCGAGGCGCAGGGCAAGGACGTCGGTATTATCGCGACCGAAAACGGCTGGAATCTGTACGTCTGCGGCAACGGCGGCATGAAACCGCGCCATGCCGATCTGCTGGCGGCTGACCTCGACAGCGAAACGCTGGAGCACTACCTCGATCGCTTTATGATGTTCTATATCCGCACCGCCGATAAGCTGCAGCGCACCTCGGTATGGCTGGAAAGCCTGGAAGGCGGCATCGATTACCTGCGCAAAGTGATCATTGACGACAAACTGGGCATCAACGCTCAACTGGAAGCCGAAATCGCCCGCCTTCGCGACGCGGTGATCTGCGAGTGGAAAGAAACCGTTGAGCACCCCGAATCTCAGGTCCGCTTCGCCCACTTTATCAACAGTAGCCAACGCGATCCGAACGTCCAGGTGGTCGCCGAACGCGAGCAGCACCGCCCGGCCCGTCCGGATGAACGCATTCCCGTCACCCTGTTGGAAACCGAGGAGAACAACGCATGAGCCAGTGGACAACCCTTTGCCCTATCAGCGATATCCTGCCAGGTACCGGCGTGTGTGCCCTGATTGGCGACCAACAGGTGGCCATCTTCCGCCCCTACGCCGACGATCAGGTCTTTGCCATCAGCAATATTGATCCCTTCGCCCAGGCCAGCGTGTTATCACGCGGGCTGATCGCCGAACATCAGGGTGAGCTGTGGGTCGCCAGCCCGTTAAAAAAACAACATTTCCGCCTGCACGACGGTTACTGTCTGGAAGATGACAGCCGCTCCGTCGCGCATTTCGCCAGCCGGGTTTTGGACGGCATGGTGCAGGTCGCGGCCTGATATTTCTACTTTAACCTCAGGGGAAGCAGCATGTTCACCGATACCATCAACAAATGCGCCGCCAATGCGGCGCGCATCGTCCGGCTGGCAAAACACAGCCCGCTGGGCTTTTGGATCAGCTCGGCAATGGCCGGGGCCTACGTCGGCCTCGGCATCATTTTGATCTTCACCCTCGGCAATCTGGTCGATCCCTCCCTGCGTCCGCTGGTGATGGGGGCCACCTTCGGCATCGCGCTGACGCTGGTGATCATCGCCGGTTCCGAACTGTTCACCGGCCACACCATGTTCCTGACGCTCGGCGTCAAGGCCGGCACCATCACGCAGGGCCAAATGTGGGCGGTCTTGCCGCAGACCTGGTTAGGCAACCTGTTGGGCTCGGTGCTGGTGGCGCTGATGTACTATTACGGCGGCGGCAGCCTGTTGCCGGTGGACACCAGTCTGGTACACACCGCGGCGTTGGCAAAAACCACCGCACCGGCGGAAGTGCTGTTCTTCAAGGGTGTGCTGTGTAACTGGCTGGTCTGCCTGGCGATTTGGATGGCGATCCGCGTGGAAGGTGCCGCCAAGTTCATCGCCATCTGGTGGTGTCTGCTGGCCTTTATCGCTTCCGGCTATGAACACTCGGTTGCCAATATGACGCTGTTCGCCCTTTCCTGGTTCGGCCATCACAGCGAAGCCTATACCCTGAGTGGCATCGGCCATAACCTGCTGTGGGTGACGCTGGGTAATATCCTGTCCGGCTCGGTGCTGATGGGCCTGGGCTACTGGTACGCCACACCGCGTGCCGAACGGCCGCAGGCTGAAAAAGCCGTAACGCGTCAAGCCGCATAATATTCCGGGGCGCTTTGCGCCCCACTGCTGATTGCCCCGAGGATTGCCGATGGATTACCTGCCGATTTTCTGCCAACTGCAACACAAAGCCTGCCTGCTGGTCGGTGGCGGCGAGATTGCCGAACGCAAAGCCCGTTTGCTGCTGGATGCCGGCGCGGCGTTGACCGTCAACGCCTGCAGCTTCAGCCCGCAATTTCACGAATGGGCCGCGCTTGGCCGGGTCACGCTGGCAGAAGGCGAGTTCAGCGCGGCATTGCTGGCGGAAAAGTGGCTGGTGATCGCCGCCACCGATCGCGTGGAAGTCAACGCGTTGGTGTATCAATGCGCCAACCAGCAACGGGTGTTCTGCAACGTCGTGGATGATCCCAAGCGCGCCAGTTTTATCATGCCATCGATTATCGATCGCTCGCCGATTATGGTCGCGGTGTCTTCCGGCGGTAAAGCGCCGGTGCTGGCGCGGCTGTTGCGAGAAAAACTGGAGGCCATACTGCCTCAGCACCTTGGCAAGCTGGCGCAACTGGGCGGCTCATTGCGTCAACGGGTGAAAAAGCACTTCTCTGACATCGGCGCACGCCGTCGTTTTTGGGAAAAACTGTTTGCCCACGACCGCCTGGCGCAGTCTTTGGCCAATGATGACCAACCGCTGGCGGATCGGCAGATCGAAGAGCTGTTTAGCCATCAACAGCAACAATGCGGTGAAGTGGTACTGGTGGGTGCCGGACCGGGTGACGCAGGCCTGTTGACCCTGAAAGGTTTGCAGCAGATCCAGCAGGCTGACGTGGTGGTTTATGACCGCCTGGTCTCCGATGAGGTCATGACGCTGGTGCGTCGCGATGCCGAGCGCATTTTCGTCGGCAAACGTGCCGGCAACCATTGCGTGCCGCAAGATCAGATTAACCAAATCCTGCTCGAGCAGGCGCAACAAGGTAAGCGCGTGGTACGACTGAAAGGCGGTGACCCATTCATCTTTGGCCGCGGCGGTGAAGAGCTGGAAACGTTGGCCGACGCCAATATTCCGTTCTCGGTGGTGCCGGGCATTACCGCGGCTTCCGGTTGCTCAGCCTACAGCGGTATTCCCCTCACCCATCGCGACCATGCGCAAAGCGTACGCCTGGTGACGGGGCACGCCAAGCGCGATGGCGGGTTAAACTGGTCAACGCTGGCCGCCGGGCAGCAAACGTTGGTGTTTTACATGGGCCTGACGCAGGCGGCAGAGATCCAACGCCAACTGATCGCGCACGGTATGCCGGCCTCCACCCCGGTGGCGCTGGTAGAAAACGGCACCTCTTGTCGTCAAAGGGTGATCGAAGGGGAACTGAACCAGCTGGGAACCCTGGCCATGCGAGCTGCCAGCCCAAGTTTGATCATCGTCGGCAGCGTGGTGAGCCTGCGCAGCAAGCTGAACTGGTTCTCCAGCCAGGAATCACCACAGCCACTGGCGCAAATGGCTTGATTCAGACGTAAAAAAAGCGGCCAATGGCCGCTTTTCTTTTATGGCGAGGATCACTGTGGCGACACGAAGCCAACCGCCTGGTAAACCTTGGCCAACGTTTCCTGTGCACGCGCACGAGCCTTGGCCGCACCGTCACGCATCACCTGCTGCAGCAAGGCCTCGTCATTGCGGAAACGGTGGTAACGCTCCTGCAGCTCACCCAGCATGCCTGATACCGCTTCGGCTACCGCACCTTTCAGGTGGCCGTACATCTGGCCTTCAAACTCGGCTTCCAACTGAGCGATGCTCTTGCCGGTCACACCGGCGAGAATATCCAGCAGGTTTGATACCCCTGCCTTGTTCGCCACGTCGTAACGCACTACCGGCGGCTCTTCGGAGTCAGTCATCGCACGTTTGATTTTCTTGCTCACCGCTTTCGGATCTTCCAGCAGGCCAATCACGTTGTTGCGGTTATCGTCCGACTTGGACATTTTCTTGGTCGGCTCTTGCAGCGACATCACGCGAGCGCCGGACTTAGGAATAAACGGCTCAGGGACTTTGAACACGTCACCGTACAGCGCATTGAAACGCTGACCAATGTCACGGCTCAGTTCCAGATGTTGCTTCTGGTCTTCACCGACCGGAACCTGGTTGGTCTGGTACAGCAGGATATCCGCCGCCATCAGCACCGGGTAGCTGAACAGGCCGGCGTTGATGTTTTCCGCATAGCGTGCGGATTTGTCTTTGAACTGGGTCATGCGGCTCAGTTCGCCGAAATAGGTATAGCAGTTCAACACCCAGCTCAGTTGCGTATGCTCCGGCACGTGAGACTGTACGAAGATGGTGCTCTTTTGCGGATCGATGCCGCAGGCCAGATACAGCGCCAGCGTGTCCAGCGTAGCTTTGCGCAGTTTTTCTGCGTCCTGACGTACGGTGATCGCATGCAAATCAACGATGCAGTAGATGCAGTCATAATCGTCCTGCATTTTCTCCCACTGACGCAGGGCACCCATGTAGTTGCCAATGGTCAGTTCACCGGACGGCTGTGCGCCGCTAAATACGATGGGCTTACTCATGTTTAAATTTCCTGATTCTCTAAAGATGACAGCCCAAGAGCGGGCAACAAATCGGCAAAGCGCTCCAACACGCGGTCGGGATGGCTCAGGGCAATCGCCTCGCCGTAGTTATAACCATAGGTCAGCGCGGCGCTAGGGCAGCCAGCCGCCTGCGCCGCCTGAATATCGTTGCGGGAATCGCCCACAAACAGCAACTCGTTGGTGCGCAGGCCCAATTTGCCGAGGACCAGATACAGCGGTGCCGGGTGCGGTTTCTTTTCCACCACGTCATCGCCGCCGATAATCAGCGAAAAGTCATCGAGAATGCCCAATGCGGCCAACAGTGGTGCGACAAACGGCGTCGGTTTGTTGGTCACCAGCGCCATGGGATACCCTTGCGCAGCTAATTGGGCCAGCGTTTCCTTCACCTGCGGAAACAGACGGCTGCCGCTGTCCACGGTTTGCGCATAGAAGTGATCAAAACGTTCGCGCAGTTGTTGGCAGTGTTCCGGGGTGGCTTCCACCTCAGCCCAGCGCAGCGCGCGTTGTACCAGCACGTCTGCGCCATTGCCAATCCAGGTGCTGACCCGGTCTTCGCCGGCCTGCGGCAGACCCATTTCCGCCAGCGCCATATCAATAGCGGCCGCCAATCCCGGCGCGCTGTCTACCAGCGTGCCATCGAGATCAAAGGCCAGAGCGCGGATGGCACTAAAATCAGCCATGCGTCACCTTCGCCAGTTCGTTGCGCATATCATCAATCACCCGGCGATAGTCCGGCTTGCCGAAGATGGCTGAACCGGCGACAAACATGTCTGCACCGGCTGCGGCGATTTCGGCGATGTTGTCGACTTTCACGCCGCCATCCACTTCCAAACGGATATCGCGACCGCTTTCATCGATCAGCTTGCGCACCTGGCGCAGCTTATCCAAAGTGCCGTGGATAAACGACTGGCCGCCAAAGCCAGGGTTGACCGACATCAGCAGGATCACGTCGATTTTGTCCATCACGTAATCGAGATAGCTCAGCGGCGTCGCCGGGTTGAATACCAAGCCGGCTTTACAGCCGTGCTCTTTAATCAATTGAATGGTGCGGTCGACGTGTTCGGAGGCTTCCGGATGGAAAGAGATGTAACTGGCACCCGCTGCGGCGAAGTCCGGCACTATGCGGTCTACCGGCTTCACCATCAGATGCACGTCAATCGGTGCGGTGATGCCGTAGTTACGCAGCGCCTGACAAACCATCGGCCCGATGGTCAGATTGGGAACGTAGTGGTTATCCATCACGTCGAAGTGCACTACGTCGGCACCTGCGGCCAGCACGTTGGCTGTGTCTTCACCCAGGCGAGCAAAATCTGCCGACAAAATGGACGGGGCAATCAAAAATTTTTTCATCCGCTATCTCCAAACGTAGGGTTCGAATTTGTTATACGCCGGGGCGTAACCCCGGTTTAACGATAAAGCGCCAAAAGTTCATTCACTTTGCTGCGGCCGAGAATATTGCGGCTGATGGTGCGACGCGCTTTCACAACAAACAGCGAGGCGTGCTGATACCAGTCACGCGTCAGTTCGGTATCGTGGTTGGAAATCAATACCGGCACCTGGCTTTCTACTGAAAGCTGATGTGCCATCAACGCCAGGCTTTGTTGATCGGCCATGCTGAAGCTGTTGGTGTGGTAGGCGGTAAAATTCGCCGTCGCCGATAATGGCGCATACGGCGGATCGCAATACACCACGGTACCACGCTCGGCTTTTGCCATGGTATCCCGGTAATGCTCGCAGACAAAAGTGGCGTTGCGGGATTTTTCGGCGAACCAGTACAGCTCTTCCTCGGGGAAGTACGGTTTCTTGTAACGTCCAAAGGGAACGTTGAACTCGCCACGCAGGTTATATCGGCACAGGCCGTTATAACAGTGGCGGTTCAGATAAAGAAACAGCAGCGCGCGGCGATAAGGATCGGCACTAGTATTGAACTGTTCGCGCAGCAGGTAAAACTGATCCGACTTATTGAATTCATCGGTGAAAAGAAGGCGGGCATCACGCACGAAGTCATCCGTACGCAGCTTAACGATGTTATACAGGTTAATAAGATCGCTGTTGATGTCGGCGAGAATATAGGCATCGTATTCCGTGTTCAGAAAGACTGAACCCGCACCCACGAAGGGCTCGATTAAGCAGTCGCCTGCTGGCAGATGACGACGAATCTCGTCCACCAGCGGGTATTTTCCACCAGCCCATTTTAAAAAAGCGCGGTTTTTCTTCATGCCGTCAATTAGCTACTTATTATACAATTCAGAGCGGCGGATTGTACTCTGTTTCAGACAGCACATCAGCGCACAAATTTAAGTGATTGATACCCTTAATACTTCAAGCCGCAGCATCGTTGGCCACGCACGGTTATTTGTGCCTGTTTCCAGGCAACTTCAGTCATCTGTCGCGGGTTAACTGGCGCACCCCGATTAACATGGGCGCAGCATGCTGCGCCCCTTAATGTCTGAAACCCCTGCTCTTGCCGTCTGACTGCAGCTTGAAATCTACCGGGTTACTTTTTCAGTTCTTGTTGTACCTGGCGTACAGGTCGAACCCATGGTTTTTTCGCCTGAACATCCGCCGGCAGCGTCGCGATTGCGCGCTTCGCTTCTGCCGAAGAGGCATAGTTGCCACTCACCAGCACATACCAAGGTTTACCGTCACGCTGGGTTGCGTACACCAGATAATGCTGCAGTTTCTGCTGCTTGGCGTAGGCATTGAGCGTATCGGAACGCGAGGCACTGCTCAGTTGCAGAGTGTAATGGCCTGCCGGTGCAGATTGCAGCGAACCCGCGTTGCCGCTTACGGCTCCCGCCTTGGCACTTGCCGCTCCCGCTTTGGCGGAAGAGGTCGGCGCCGGTGTATACACCGTGGTTGGCGCTTTGTGCTGCGAGGTCGTAGCCGTCGGCTTGCTGACGGTTTTTGCCGGCGTTTTGTGTTGCTGTGGCGCCGTTCCCTGAACCGGGCGTACGGTTTCTTTCGCCGTTGCGCCATTCATCAGAGTCGCAGGAGCCGTCGGCAGGGTCGAAGCCGGCCCCGTCATGCCCTGCGTCGCGGTATCAATCTGCCCCTGCTGGGCCGACAGCGCGTCCGACATATTGCCCGGCAAATCGACCCGTTGCTGCGCGCCGCCCTGCGGCTGCTGCGGTTGCGCTTCCGTCGGGGTGCTGGCGATCGGTGGAACGCTGACGGTTTGCGGCTGCGAACTGCTGCTCACACCGTTATTGTCATTGGTGTCGGTAGTACCACCCGGAACGCCGGAATTACCGGCCGTCAGCGACGAAGAACCGGACAGGTTAATGTCTTTGGCCGCGCCATTTTGCGCGCCTTCCTGGGCCGCTTCATGCTTGGTTGGCGCTTTTAGCGCCGAGCCAATGCCGACAATCAGCAATAACAGCACCAAAATACCGATACCAATCATTAAATGCTGACGCGAAACGGCAAAACGCGGTCCCGGAGCCGGTTTGCGCGAACGTGCAGGACGACGATCGCTGCTATCAGGTCTGAGATCGTCTTCCGGTTTAAACTCATCCATCTGAAACCCTCCAACTAGAGGCAAAAGCCCACCACTGTAGATCTACCGTGGCACGGGCAGATTAACCCGATGATGTCAAAGCGACGCCATGCCTGCTTTGCATATAATTAATATAGATGTAAACGGCGGCTAAGCCACTGTTACTTCGTCCGATTTACTTAGGCATTCCCTGCAGGAAGGCAAGCTGCGATGGAAGCAAGCACCATTTCATGCCCAACTCCGCCGCGGACTTCCGCCTGGCCAATGGCCGTCGGCAGTACCAGACGCAGTTCACCGGCCAGTACTTTCTTATCGCGCATCATATGTGGCAAATAAGATTCCGGTGCCATTTCCTGCGGACCACACACCGGCAAGCCAGCGCGTAATAACAGTGCTTTGATACGTTCAATATCTTCGGCGGAGAACTGACCGAGACGGTGCGCGGTTTCTGCCGCCATCACCATGCCGGCAGCGACGGCCTCACCGTGCAACCATACACCATAGCCCATTTCGGCTTCGATAGCATGGCCGTAAGTATGGCCCAAATTCAGCAGCGCACGCAGACCGCTTTCGCGTTCGTCAGCGGCAACGACCTCAGCCTTAAGTTCACAGCAACGGCGGATGCAATAGGCCAAAGCCTGCATGTCCAACGCCACCAGAGCATCAATATTGTTTTCCAGCCAGACAAAGAAATCGCGATCGAGAATAATCCCGTACTTGATCACTTCAGCCAAACCAGAGGAGAGCTCACGCGCCGGCAAGGTTTTCAGGCAATCCAGATCAACCACGACTGAAGCGGGTTGATAGAAGGCACCGATCATGTTTTTACCGAGCGGATGATTGACGGCGGTTTTACCGCCAACGGAAGAGTCCACCTGCGACAGCAGAGTGGTAGGGACCTGAATAAAGCGGACTCCGCGCTGATAACACGCGGCGGCAAAACCGGTTAGATCGCCTACCACGCCGCCGCCAAGGGCAATCAGCGTGGTATCGCGACCGTGCGGTTTTTCCAACAGCGCCGAGAACACCTGCTCGAGCACGGCAAGAGATTTGTACTGTTCGCCATCAGGTAAAATCACCTGATCCACCATGACGCCAGCCTGTTCCAGCACCTTCCGGACGTGGTCCAGATAGAGTGGCGCCAGGGTTTGGTTGGTGACCAGCATAACCTGCTCACCCGCCTTCAGCGGCATAAAAGAAGCCGGATCGTTGAACAATCCGGCGGCTATGGTAATCGGGTAGCTGCGCTCCCCAAGCGTTACGGTAATTCTCTCCATGTCGCGCTCAGTTCTCAGTGTGGTTTATCCCCGCTACTGCGGGGAACACAATCAGTCTTTCCGCATTTGCCGTGGCGAACACGGAAACCGCAATCAGTTGCTTTCCAGCATGTTGATAATCTGGTTGGCAACCACTTTGGCGCTTTGATCGTCGGTGCGGATGGTGACATCTGCAATTTCTTCGTATAACGGATTGCGCTCTTTCGCCAGCGCTTCAAGCACTTCACGCGGAGGAGAATCAACCTGCAGCAGCGGACGCTTTTTGTCGCGCTGGGTTCGGGCCAATTGCTTCTCGATAGTGGTTTCCAGGTACACCACTACGCCACGCGCCGACAGACGGTTACGCGTTTCACGCGATTTAACCGAACCGCCGCCGGTAGCCAGCACGATGCCTTGCTTTTCCGTCAGTTCATTAATGACTTTTTCTTCACGATCGCGGAAACCTTCTTCACCTTCCACGTCGAATACCCAGCCCACGTCAGCTCCGGTACGTCGCTCAATTTCTTGATCGGAGTCGAAAAACTCCATATTGAGTTGCTGAGCTAACTGACGGCCAATAGTGCTTTTGCCGGCACCCATAGGCCCAACCAGAAAGATATTGCGTTTCTCTGCCATGTTTTTCGGTATTACTAAGACAATTCGTTAAT
>Ga0308162_1002691_pt1 | contig 11085 bp, 8 predicted proteins | sample PhySR2_FD_201370 | JGI IMG/M metagenome (GOLD analysis project Ga0308162, IMG submission 201370) | Phyllosphere microbial communities from UC Gill Tract Community Farm, Albany, California, United States - DLSLS.R2 | ecosystem: Host-associated > Plants > Phyllosphere > Unclassified | place: USA... | reverse complement strand
CTCCCGATTAATGAACAGGCGGCGACATTAACAAAATTTTTATCTGTTGCAGAACAACTGCGTACTTCCGCTTCTTGCTCATAGTGGACCTTTGCAAGAGTCACACTGTCCGCTTTGTGCCAGAAGCGGACGTTATGATGGTGTTCAGAAATAGTTAATTAATATCCAAAGTCACTTTGAGAATCATAGTCATTCAGGTCTATATTGAGTAGCAATTCTGATGCATGATAAGCGGCTTTCCCAGCGTTAAAATCATCTCTATTTGAAAGCACAACTACTGTTAACTTTGAATTAACATGTCTAACGAAAAATGAAGCGTAGCCTATCCAACTTCCTGAGTGCAACAGGCTTTTTTCTTTAAAATCATGCTGAACAAATAAACCAGACCCATAAGCCTGATAACTCGCAACCCTACAATTAACATCAGCTATCAGTTCATTGAAAGGATCAGAAATCATGTCTATTATCTTGCTATTTCCTGATTTAACAGTTGAGAAATTCCCACCCCATTTCATCAAATCTTCTGGTGTAGAGTAAACAGCCCCATCGCCAGTTTGTGTCCATAAACTTTCATTATGTTCATAACATCCTGTCAACTCAGAAGGGCTATATCCTTTAGCTGTTTCTATTTCGATAGGGTACGATTCGTTATAAAACGTATCATTCATATTGAGGGGTGTGAAAATCATATCACGCGCAAATTGTGATATTTTTCTGCCTGTAACTCTTTCAATTATAATCGAAAGGAGAAAATAGTTCGTATTGGAGTAAGCGAATTTATGCCCTGCGATAAAATCTGGCTTACTGCAATCGCAGACGTCTTTCAAACTTTCTGTTGGAGACAAGCTTCCAGATAGTGAAATACCTCTTTCTTCCGCTATGTCGATATAATCTTTTAATCCACTTGTATGGTGAATTAGATTGTCGATTTTTATAAGGCTGGCATAGTCAGGAAGTTCCGGTATGAATTTTTTTATAGTATCATTTAAAGAAATTCGACCTTCGCTTTCTAATAAGTGAATACAAAAAGCAGTGAATTGCTTTGAAAGTGAGGCGATGTTAAACACCGTTTTTTTACTAACATCAATACCTTTTTCTACATCAGCCTTACCGCGCCCCAGATAATACTCATTGCCGTCATCAAATCTGGCCATGAGAACGACACCCGGTTCATCATCACAAACTTCATTTAATAAAACACCCAGCTTCTCATTTAGCTGTAAATTCATATTATAAAATCCTTTTATTAACCGATAAGTAAAAATGCCAACTGTGAATCAATATTCAAAATAACTAATTATACATATTTACACCCGATTATTATCGTAACATATTACAATCACTTGATGTTATCAGTATAAAACAAATGTCCGCTTCTCGCTCTTAGCGGACCTGGCAGCATTTAGTCCGCTTTGTGCCAGAAGCGGACACTCGGATTTTACTGCTTTAAACTCAATTTAATACCTGAACAGCCTGCCTGGTTATAAATCACCCGACAAATCAGTCCAGTTATGTGATCTCTTTAATGCTTTTTTTATTTAATCATTGATTAACCGTGATCAAGGTCAAGTATCAACTGCAAGTCACTTGTATGGTAGTAGCCGCGATAGCTATGTTACCAAGGTGTTTAAATTTTGATCTATTGTTTCCTTAAACATAACAATAATAACTACAAATAGGGGCTGGGCTCGCCAGCGGCATCAGTAGGGCTGCTGACAATAAATATTTTTCTAAGGCACCAGATATGACAACTTCCACATCTGAACAGACGAAAAAGTCGCCAAAAGAGACCTGGACTGACGGTGAACACGCTCCGCGCACCGGGCTATATCGTTTTCTCCCTAAAGCGCATCCTCTCTCCTGGTGGATGCTGGTCATTACGACTCTTGCGATCCTGATGAACTCAATTGACAGGATTATTCTTCCTACTCTGCTTCCGGCAATAATGCAGTCATTTAACCTGACCGAAGTTCAGGCAGGTTGGCTCAACTCACTTAGCTTTGTTGGAACCTTAGCTGGCGCTGTGGTTTTCGGTTTGTTCTCAGACTGGTTAGGTGCCGGGCATAAGCGCTGTTACAGCTGGTGCGTAACGGTGCTTGTGGAAATTATCTCAGGTGTTGCGACTGCCTTTTGTAAGACGCTGGGAGCGTTCCAGGTTCTGCGTGTCACAATGGGCATGGGAACCGGGGGGTCGGAACCGATAAACGTTGCTCTGCTCGGGGAGTGGTGGCAGAAAGAGAACCGTGGATTTGCTATTGGAGTACATCATACCGGATTTCCGCTAGGACAATTTATTGGTCCTATCCTGATCGCAGCCATTCTGGCTTTTGCGACCTGGCGTGAAGCATTTCTGTTTATTCCACTGATTGGCTTAGTTATTTTGGTGGCACAGTTAATCGTTGGTACACGTAAAAATCATCAGAGGGTTAATGACTGGATTGTTGATAACAAGCTGACCCCGCCCGTTACGGAATCATTGCAGAACACCATTGAAAAGAGTTCGGTATGGGCTAATGCCGCATCTTGCCTGAAAAACCGCAACTGCCAATTGAGTATTCTGCTGATTTTTGGTTTTACATGGGCAGAGATGGGGATAGCTAACTTTCTGACGCTGCAACTGACGCGTGAAGTTGGACTCGACCTCTCGACCGCAGCAATCATCTCTGGTGCATCCGGATTGACTGGCTGGATTGGGCAGATTTTGTGGGGCAGCTTCTCGGATTTGAAAGGGCGTAAACGCTCTCTGGGCATCATTATTACGGGCTGGATTCTGGCAGCGGCGCTTTGCATGTTCATCCATTCCGCAACACTTGGCTGGGCCATTCTTATCTTTTGGGGCCTGTTCCGCAACTCACCTTACCCTGTGGCTTATGCTTTACTTATCGACTCATCTCCTCGTGCTGCAGCGTCCAGCATGGGATTGATGATCGGCCTCGCAGTTGGCATCGCTGGTATTCTGGTCGCACCCATTAGTGGTTGGATTATTCACAACTACGGTTTCACCGTGCACTATTTGGTTATTGTCGCGGTATTACTTATCTCATGTGTTCCACTTTGGTTCATTAAAGAAACAGTAACGTTGAAAAAGGCCTGATATGACCAGCGATCTGATCACTTTATTACGTCACCATAAACTCATTGAGTTAAACCATCTCTATGAAGAGTTCATGCCAGTCTGGCCAACCCATGGAAAATTCTTCTGCAGCCGTGCCGAAGACTACATTGCTGGTGATGGCAATTATAACTGTCAACTTAGCCTCGGCGATCATTGCGGTACTCATGTGGATGCGCCTGTTCATTTCATTGAAGGTGGAAAAACTATAGAGCAGATTGACGTGCGCCAGCTCACCGGACGGGGTCGCTGCCTGGATATGTCGCATCTGGCAGAGAACAGTGACATCACTGTAGAAATGATCCAGTCCTGGGAAGCTGATAAAGGAAAAATCATTGCAGAAGATATTGTGATATTTCGAACGGGTTATGATGAGAAGTGGAGCTGTCGTCCAAACCAGGCGCCATTTTTGCAAAACTGGCCAGGCTTATCAGGCGAAGGAGCAGATTATCTGATTGAAAAAGGCGTTACTGTTTTCGGTACAGATGCCATGTCGCTGGACAGATATAATAATGAAGCATACCCGGCTCACCTTGCCGTTCTCGGCTCTGATTGCCTGATCATTGAGAATCTGGCTAATCTTCAAGCCTTGCCTTCCGAATTTATTTTCATGGCATTTCCGCTCAGGATTAAAGGTGCATCGGCTTCGCCAATCCGGGCAGTGGCGCTAGTAGAGTAAATGACGCGGGTGTTTGCCTGAACAGGACGCAATTTTAACGAGACTCAGGATTAATTAACGGGGAGCAGGCGATGTTTAACCTGCTCCCCGCTGATTCATACAGAACGCTTTTAGCAATGTCCGCTCCTCGCTTATAGCTGACCTGCCCTCGAATAATCTTCGACTCATACCCACGTATAAGACAGTTGCTTGCAGCTGGCGTAGCGGGTTTTCCAGGCGGCCCCTATAAGGCCGTCCCGGCACGTATCAAATACATGTCCGGGAGGGCCCACTTCTGGTTTCACTATGAATGTTGACACCTGCAACATCCTGCTCACAAGAATGTGAAAATCATGCCTGAAACCGATTAAGGTTCACAAGTTGTCGCAGCATCTCGATATGAATCGGTTTATCATTAAGCGCCGGTATGTAAGTAAACGATTTACCACCCGCATGCATAAAAATCTCCCTGTTCTGCTCATCAAGCTCCTCAAGCGTTTCTAAACAGTCTGATGCGAACCCCGGGCTGATTACATGCAGGCTTTTTATTCCTTCATTCGGCAGATTTTTAATTGTCTCATCAGTATAAGGCGTTAACCATGGCTCTCTGCCGAATCTTGACTGGAACGTCATCAATATTTTCAATGACGGCATATTGATTGCTTCAATGAGTAACTTTGTCGTTAACTCACATCTTTCCTGGTATTGATCCCCCTCTTTGACAAACCTTACCGGTATACCATGATATGAAATCAACAATGCATCTGGAATGCCGTTAGCTTCGAAAGATGCCAGAACGGATGCTTTTAACGCTTCAATGTAGGCAGGAAGATCGGCATAGTCATTGATGAAATTTATGGAGGGTGTATAGCGGTTCTTCATTGTCTGCAGGTGACGGCTCACGCTATCCCAAACAGAAGAAACGGTCGAAGATGAAAACTGGGGATACAAAGGAATGACGATAATTTTATCGACGCCTTTTTCCAGTAGCCTGTCAATTGCACTACCTATACCCGGCTCGCCATAACTCATCCCCAGCTCGACGGGCAAACCTGTCACTTCTTCAAGCGCACGGGCTTGCCTGACGCTGTAAACCATGAGAGGGGAACCTTCCTCCATCCAAATCGAAGAGTATAATTTCGCCACTCGCTTCGCACGTAATGGGATAATCACGCCATGTAGAATGGGGCACCAAATGATTCTCGGTAAGTCGACCACTCTGTAGTCATGCAGAAATTTAGATAAAAATTTCTTAACCGCAGCAGGCGTTGGTTCATTTGGTGTTCCAAGGTTAACAATCAAAACACCCTGTTTATTCGTCATTAAGTGGGGCCCTCAAAGCCATTGTCACTAATTCACTCATGCCAGTCACTCCGTAGCTGCTTGTCTTCAGGCCTCAATTTGACCTCATTTTGTAGAAATATTTGCAATGCAGCTTTACGGTTTCACGGCTTATGATTCTATGCAACTGATTGCAGCCATCGCTTTGACTGAACGATCATGATTTTAGGGCATATCATCAGTAAAAACATTACTTTCTCTATCGTCAGATTTAACCGGTGCGGGGCTACGCGACGTCATTATCGAAGTCGGCGTGTGGGGGTTAGTTGGCTGGAGGAGGTGAGAAAAACCGCATCTGGATGCTCGCGCAGATGCATGCCTCAGGCTTTATCTTTTTATGCGTAAAAGTGATGTAGGCGACTGACCTGCTCCCTGTTAATTCATACAGAACGCTTTTAGCAACGTCCGCGACTTGCTGAAAAGCGGACCTTGCCTAAGACGCACTTCTGCTTTGTGCCAGGAGCGGACATACGTATTTGTGCTGAAGGATCGCGCCGAATGCCTATGACGGGATGCGGCAAATAGTCTTATGATAAATAATGCTGTCTGGCTCGCAGAAGAACACTGGCTGTCAAGCGCCCGCCTGCCCGTTAACTTCTCTATGAATGAATGGTAGCATTGCCCGGTTCACTGGCATGCCTTATAACCTGCAGGGAGCGTTTAATGCAGTTAAAGAGAATGACCTACGACGATCTGACAAAGGGCGGCGGCGAAGCAAAGCTACACGTTTACGGCGTGGGTACCTTCCCGGTATTTTCCGGCCAAAAGCCTTATACCAATGATCCAAACTGTACTTACAAGCCTAACAGTGCCATTCCGGTCGGGCGCTACTGGATTGTTCCGCGTCCTGAAGGCAGTATCGCTAACCGGATCAGAGGATAGGCCGTCGACACCTGGAACAACTCAAATCATTCTGAATGGTTTGCGCTCTTTAATTCTGAAACGATGAGTGTTTCCATCTTCATCAATGGCGTTGCCCGCGGCGGTTTCCGCCTGCATCCTCTTCGGCCAGACGGCTCCGGAGAAAGTGAAGGGTGTATCACCTTCGTGCGGCGCACTGATTTCTATACGGTAAGACAGGCGCTGCTCCGGAGAAAAACAATTCGCGAGCCGGGTTCGCGAAACAGCTTGATGGCATACGGCTACGTTGACGTTCAGGGAGAAAGTAATTTTGCAAACAGCAAAATTCGCTAGAAAAGCAGCGGGTTTTTCGTCTGCTTTATTGCGGCCTTTATGGTATCGCGTTACGGGATGCCACTCTATCCGCTGACGGCGTGGCTCGTTGAACATTCTCATCAAATTTTCGGCAGTTATCAGGATGACGTATACGAAGCCGGTACGGATCCGGTTACGTTCTTTTCCCTTGTGACCGTTATCGCTTTTTACGCTTTAGCCATGTATTGGTTAGTAAAAATGGCAATTAAAAAAGTAAAACGTGGATAGGCTGGTTGCATTAAAAACCTGGGGTTTATATTGCCCTGCACTTCTGTCTGAAAAATCAACACCAACAAGGGTTCGCGAGCGTATCGTTATATTTGATATAGCAGAACGTCCCTATCGATACTATTTCACGTCCGCTTATCGCTCAAAGCGAACCCTGACCTTCGGAGCAGCACACTTTCTCTAAACAAGTATTAAACCTGTTAAACTCCCCCTGCCCGCCTCTGAACCCCACAGATTTTGCATAATCTATGCCTGAAATCAGCGCTCAGTCCCGCCGTGAAACCTGTTGCTTAGGTGCTCTTTGTCGCTGATTTCCCCGGGAGCGGGTAGTTATAAGCAGCGGCGGAAGTATCGCATCGGTAGCTGCCGGTATGTGCGCATTTTCGCAGGGAAGTTATTCAGCCGGGGTATTGTTCCTATATCCCTCACCAAAGATACCCCTGGATTTGTTGCCCCGACAGTCAGCAACTTGTCGCTACCCGACGCAGCAGTGATGGGTGAACCCGCTGTTATCCCTCATCTGCCTGCATGATCAGGGCTACCGGCTGAGTCTATCCGACTCTGTGGTGTGAAGTGCCACGAATCGGTAATGCCGGTCTACCTGATATTTCCAATAAACTTATTCGTAACACCGACATTGCCAGCAGCACAGGTGTGCCCAGCATAAAATGCCGGTTACTGGCCGGGGACATTTGTCAGTAGGATTATCGTCAGATGGGTTGCCGAAAGAAGATCGTCAGTTAATTAGCCATGCCCTGGCTATAGAGGCTATCCTTCAGCGCTAAATTTTCACTTCAGGAACCCCTATGTCAGATATTGCAATTTCAAGGCGTTCTCCTTCGGTATTTTGGGGAGCGACCATCATTTGCGGCACCGTGGTGGGTGCAGGCATGTTCGTCCTGCCGGTCGTGATGGCCGGGGCATGGTTTGGATGGGCGTTACTGATACTGACGTTTAGCTGGGTCTGTATGTTAATCAGTGGTCTGATGTTTCACCGTGTGAGCCAGCATTACCCTCTGGAAACCGGCTATGACAAAATCGTCCGTGATGTATTAGGCCGTAACTGGGCTGAAGTAAATGGCCTGAGCCTGGTTTTCGTGCTGGGCATTCTGACATACGCCTATATTTCAGCGGTCGGGCCTGTTTATGATCACTCACTGAGCAGACTGACCGGCAAAACGGTTTCATCATCCGAAGCCAAAGTTATGTTAAGCCTGACCGTGGCTGCCATCGTCTGGTTAGGCACCAGCAGCATTGGCAGGATAATGTCTGTTTTGCTCATCACTAAAATTGTTCTGTTACTTATCCTGTTTGGTGGATTACTTACCACCGTGAATGTCGACTACCTGCTGGACAGTCAGAATCCGGCAGCATCCTACTGGCCCTATATGTTAGGCATCGTGCCATTCTGCCTTGCTTCATTCGGTTATCATGGAAACATTTCTGGTCTGATTAGCTATTACAATGGCGATCATCGACGTGTGAAAATATGCCTGTACACAGGCACCGCCGTGGCGCTGGTTATCTATCTTTTCTGGATAATCTGCACGATGGGTAACCTTCCGCGCTCAGCCTTTCCGGAAATTGCCAGCCAGGGCGGCGACATTGCCGCGCTAATGCACGCGTTTAGTCTGCGCGGTTATACCGCCGGGATGTCGCTGTTGTTCTCAATATTTTCGCATTTTGCCGTTATCTGTTCGTTCGTGGGGGTGACAGCGGGCCTTGTGGATTACATCAGTGACCGCCTGACTCTTCCCAGGACCAGAACGGGACGCCTCAAAGCCACAGCGATCACGTTCCTGCCGCCATTGAGTTTATCTCTGCTTTTTCCGGATGGGTTTGTTAGGGCGATTGGTTATGCCGGGCTAATCGCGACAGTATGGGCAGTGATTGTTCCGGGATTACTTCATCTGAAAATGCGATCCCGTCATGACTCAGGCTATCAGCGCAGCCAGTGGGACGGGCTTCAGTTGTGCATGATTATGGTATTCGCCGCCCTGAACATCCTTTCATGGGCGCTGAGCGAGTTTGATCTGTTGCCGGTATTTTAACGTCATCAGAAAGGTTTGATGACATAATAATTTCCTGCAAAACAGCCTGTAATTTAATGATTAAGCCGGTCAGGAAGTGCGTCAATTGCATACTTTCTGGCCGATTGGTTAACAACACACCGTACGGCCATGAACATCGCAGGCAAAATCCCGTGCTTAACTATCTACCCCGCCACCAGCTTTGTATTAGCTGATAAAGGTCAAATTAGCAGTTCTGATTTACATCCCTTATCCTTAAACCAGAAAAGCTTTTGTAATATAACCTCCTGCATAAACAGGCTGACCTGCCCTCCGCTGATTAACACAGGCGATGTAAGTGATGTCCTCATAAGCCACCTGCGTACACCCCTACCAGGAAGCTTTTTCCGACGAACAGATCATCAGTATCCTCCGCTCAGATGAGGCTGTTTTTTCTTCCGGTGAATTCTGCCGTAAAAAGCTATTTCCGACGTCATTTTTTCACCTGGCGCAAGAAGTTTGGCGGCTTGGAGGTTCCTGAAGTGAAGCAGCTCAAGTCGCTTGAAGAGGAGAATACACGCCTCAGGAAGCCGCTCGCTGAAGCCATACTTGCCAGGGAGGCACTTCAGATGACTCTGATCCGTAAGTTCTGACAATTAATCAAAAATATGAAGTCTTGTAAGTCAAGTGTGAGGTTTCAGGCCTTTAGCACTGTCGTACCTGCGGGCTGACAAGTTTGTCCCCAATATTCGGTTCAACGCCCAGCACTTCGCTGGCCTGGTGATAGTTCTGGTTGATCCGAAACTCCAAGGGACACAATGCTGCAAGCTGGCGAATAATCATGCTGTTCGTCTCTGTCAGTCAGACTGAATAAGTGGCAGGAATTTTTCCGCAAAGATGTCTGGTTCATACCCTGCTGCCGCAAAAAGGTGCTCACGTGATTCGTCAATCGCTGCGCGAAGGCGCTCGCTGTCCACACCCAGCACTTTGCCGTTCTGCTTGACGATGCGACCGCCGATCATCACGGTATCGATGTTGCTGCGTTCAGCAGCATGCACCACCGTGCCAAACGCATTCCCGTTTGGATAGAGGTTGAGGTCAGTCGCGTTAATCAGGATCAGGTCAGCCTGTTTGCCTGGCGTCAGGCTCCCGATTTTGTCCTGCAGTCCGGCACAAAACGCGCCATCAACGGTTGCCGATTTCAGCAACTTAGCAGCCGGAAGCGTTGTCAGCGAATGCTCTGAATTACAGCAGTGCTGCTTATGCATACCCATCACACGCTGCAGATAGAACGCCACGCGCATTTCTGTAAACATATCGGTGCTGTAAGACGTTTCATTGTCCACGCTAAGTCCAGGATTGATGCCATGACGCTGCGCGGCTTCAATGGCGAACATCCCGCTTTCGATCCCATAGTGCGAATCTGAGCGCGGGCAGACGTTGACCCGGACACCGGCGTCGCGCAGGATTTCCCATCCCTCATCAGGCAGGGCTGTGCAGTGGTTAAAGATATTGTCCGGGCCAAGAAGACCCTGCTGATGCAGTGATTCGAGCTCGGAGGCCATTTCAGCACCAAAGAACTCGGTGACAATCGGCAGCCCCAGTCTGCGGGCCTCAGCCCACAATTCCGGCTCCAGCTGAGCCATGACGCCCAGCGTCACAAGACTCTCTGGATTATCCCTGAAATATTTTTCCTGCAGACGCTGCCAGTTGCAAGGCCAGTGCGCCTTGTTCCATTCACCCGCAACCGGTGCGCCGGAAGCATGGATAGCGCGAATACCGCTATCAAGCAGGGCCTCGACTGCGGCATCGGCGTGTTCTGCGGTGCGGCTGTTATGCGAATTATCAATCATCGTGGTAATGCCCGCGTCAATCGCACCCAGCGCCGTCAGCAGGTTACCGACATAGATATCTGCAGGGCGGTAATATTTAGCGAACGAGAAGTGCGTGGCGTTGCTGTAGTCGTCCAGACAGGTGGCGTTAGGGTTAATGCGGCGCAGCTGACCTTCCCAGGCGTGACGATGGGAATCAACCATACCCGGCATGACAATCATATTTTTGGCATCAATGACGTGAGCGCCCGGAGCGTCAAGGTTCTGACCCACAGCGGTAATCGTTGAACCGTTGATGAGAATATCACCGCGTTCAATGTTACCGACACTCTCGTCCATGCTCAGTATCGTGGCACCACGAATCAACATAGCCTGTGAAGTGAGATTCTGATTGTTAACAATATTTCTGATATAGCCGGTCATTAACTTGCCTCTTTCCTGATCAATGTGGAAACGATACGCCACGCCATTACCCTGAAAAAGGTGCTTAAACCGTTTTCATAATTCATAATTTGCGAATAATCAGACTCAATTTTTACCCATGGGAAGGATGATGGATCGGATTCAGGCTATGCAGATTTTCATACGGGTTGCTGAGGCCGGGAGCTTTGTACGCGCGGCAGAAACGCTGTCACTGCCTTCTTCCACTGTTACCAGTACTATTAAAAACCTGGAGAAATACCTGCAGGT
>Ga0308162_1002681_pt1 | contig 11128 bp, 10 predicted proteins | sample PhySR2_FD_201370 | JGI IMG/M metagenome (GOLD analysis project Ga0308162, IMG submission 201370) | Phyllosphere microbial communities from UC Gill Tract Community Farm, Albany, California, United States - DLSLS.R2 | ecosystem: Host-associated > Plants > Phyllosphere > Unclassified | place: USA... | reverse complement strand
TAAGCGGGCGTCTTTAATATGGCTCCTCTGACTGGACTCGAACCAGTGACATACGGATTAACAGTCCGCCGTTCTACCGACTGAACTACAGAGGAATCGTGTGAACGGGGCGAATAATAGCGGGGTGGTGCGGCTTTGTCAAAGCACTAAACTGCGAAAAAAGTGCGTTTGCTGTCGGAATGAACATGTTGCGTTGTTTTTCGGCATTTATCCCCCCTGTCAGCACTGATTATCACTGTAAAACCCCTGGCGTGATGTTGCACCGGCCTTTGCACATTTACGGTGCGAAGGATCTCGCGGTTGATTTGCATGTGGCCAACATCGCCGAGAAGTTTTTTCACACAATTGCCGCCAGAGCCCCCCACAGAGCCACCTGACGGCAGTGATTGCCCCGTGTTTTCCCTCTGATATGTAGGATGAATAAACAGAAAATATGTATTGGCCGTCACAATGGCTGGATTTTTGCTTGCTTAAATTCGGGTAATGCGACTGCGCTCTCGCGCAAATTATTTTCCCCGTCTACACATAAAGTGACTGCTCCACGCCTCTGGGCGTTTCGCTAAAACAGTGCTGAGGAATACAACAATGTCATCGAAATTGATTAAAAGTCCGCTCGCTGCTCTGCTTATCGGTTGTTTAGGTTCTGCTTTTTATGCTCAGGCCGATATCGTTATCGGCGTCGCCGGGCCGTTCTCCGGGCCGAATGCGACCTATGGCGATCAGTACTGGCGTGGTGCCTCGCAGGCGGCAGCGGATATCAACGCCGCCGGCGGGATTAAAGGGGAAAAAATTAAGCTGGTGCAGGGGGATGACGCCTGTGAACCCAAACAGGCGGTTTCGGTCGCCAACCGCCTGGTCGATCAGGACAAGGTCGCAGCGGTGGTGGGACACTTCTGCTCATCCTCCACCATGCCGGCCTCCGAGGTGTATGACGAAGCCGGTATTATCGCCATCACCCCTGGCTCTACCAACCCGCAGATCACCGAGCGCGGCATGACCAACATGTTCCGCATGTGCGGCCGTGACGATCAGCAAGGGGTGATCGCCACCAATTACATGCTGAATACCCTGAAGGCCAAGCGCATTGCGGTGATCCACGACAAGGACACCTACGGCCAGGGGCTAGCGGATGCCGCCAGGGCGGAAATGAACAAGCGCGGCGTGAAAGAGGTGCTGTATGAAGGGTTGTCGCGCGGTGAAAAAGACTTTAACGCGCTGGTGACCAAAATTGCCTCGGTCAAACCCGACGTGGTCTATTTCGGCGGCTGCCACCCAGAAGCCGGACCATTGGTGCGCCAGATGCGTGAGCAGGGCGTCACCGCCAAGTTCTTCTCCGGCGACTGTATCGTGACCGAAGAGCTGGTGACCGCTGCCGGCGGGCCGCAGTACACCAACGGCGTGCTGATGACCTTCGGTAACGACCCGCGTCAAATCCCGGAAGGCAAGGCGGTGATCGCCAAATTCCGCGCCAGCGGTTTCGAGCCGGAAGGTTATACCCTCTACTCCTACGCCTCTATTCAGGCGATCGCCGCGGCCTTTAACGCCACCGGCGGCAAAGACAGCGCCAAGGCCAGCGAATGGCTGAAATCTCATGATGTGGATACCGTGATGGGCAAAAAGGCCTGGGATAAGAAAGGTGACCTGAAGGTATCGGATTACGTGGTCTATCAGTGGGACGACAAAGGCAAATATCACCAACTCTAAACAATCCTCGGTGTCTTTCAAGCCGCAGCGTTGTTGGCTGCCTACGTTCACCCCAGTCACTTAGTGGACCTAAGCTCCTGGGGATTCACGTACTTGCCGCCTGACTGCAGTTTGAAATCCATTGAGGATTAACCAGCAAGCGGATCCGCATGTGCTGCGGATCCGCGCCGATTCTTCCCTTGGGCCGCGCCTGCTGTTGCTTGCGGTCCCACCAGGCGAGACTGCTTATTATGGACGTTTTCTTTCTGCAACAATTGATCAACGGCCTGACGCTCGGCGCAGTTTATGGCCTGATCGCCATCGGCTACACCATGGTTTACGGCATTATCGGCATGATCAACTTCGCCCACGGCGAGGTGTATATGATCTCCGCCTACCTGTGCGCTATCGGGCTGGCGCTGCTGTCGTTCTTCGGCCTGCAGTCGTTCCCGCTGCTGATCCTCGGTACGCTGGTGTTTACCATCGTGATCACCGGCGTGTATGGCTGGGTGATCGAACGTATCGCCTACAAACCCTTGCGCAACTCTACCCGTTTAGCCCCCTTGATCTCCGCAATCGGCATGTCGCTGATCCTGCAAAACTACGCACAAATCAGCCAGGGACCACGCCAGCAAGGGATCCCAACCCTGCTGGATGGAGTGTTCCGCCTCAACTTTGACGGCGGGGTGATTCAAATCACCTACACCAAGGTGTTTATCCTGTTCGCGTCGCTGCTGGGCATGGCGATCCTCACTTACATCATTCAACACACCCGGCTGGGGCGCATTTGTCGCGCCACTCAGCAAGACCGCAAAATGGCGTCAATTCTCGGCATCAACACCGATAGGGTCATTTCCCTGGTGTTTGTGATCGGCGCCGCCATGGCCGGCCTGGCGGGGGTGTTGATCACCATGAACTACGGCACCTTCGATTTCTACGTCGGCTTTATCATCGGCATCAAAGCCTTTACCGCCGCGGTATTGGGCGGGATAGGGTCGTTACCCGGCGCGATGCTGGGCGGCCTGCTGCTGGGCGTGGCGGAGGCGCAGTTCGCCGGCATGGTGAACTCGGATTACAAAGACGTGTTCTCCTTCGGTTTGCTGGTGGTGATCCTGATTTTCCGCCCTCAGGGCCTGCTCGGACGGCCAATGGTCGCTAAGGTTTGAGGGGAAAACTTATGTCGCACTCTGAGGTTCACCCAGGGCTGAACGTTAAGCGCAGCCTGCTGGACGCCGTATTGGCCGGGCTGATTGCCCTGATCGTGTTTGGGCCGATCGTCGGCATCGTTCTGAACGGTTACAGCTTTAACTTCGAGCCGCACCGTCTGGTGTGGATTATCGCGGTGGTGATGGCCGGGCGGCTGTTACTGAGCCTGTTTCTGCAAACCACACCGGGCCGTAAATTGCTGACGCGCTTTGACGGCGGTAACGACGGGGTGTATGTCCGGCCGATCGGCGCCAAGACCAGCCTGCGCTGGATTATTCCGTTAATGGCGGTCATCGCGCTGCTGTTTCCGTTTGTCGCCACCAAATACCTGCTGACGGTGGCGATACTGGGGCTGATTTACGTGCTGCTCGGGCTGGGCTTGAACATCGTTGTCGGGCTCGCCGGGCTGCTCGATCTGGGCTACGTGGCGTTCTACGCCATTGGTGCTTATGGGCTGGCGCTGGGCTACCAGTATCTCGGCCTCGGGTTCTGGGCGATGCTGCCATTGGGGGCGCTGATGGCGGCGCTGGCCGGCGCGCTGCTGGGGTTCCCGGTGTTGCGTATGCACGGCGACTATCTGGCGATCGTCACGCTGGGGTTTGGCGAGATCATCCGGCTGGTGCTGAACAACTGGATGTCGCTGACCGGCGGGCCGAATGGCGTCTCGGTCCCGGCGCCGACGATTTTTGGCCTGGAGTTTGGCCGACGCGCGAAGGACGGCGGCGTGCCGATTCATGAATTCCTTGGCATCACTTATAACCCTAACCTGAAATTTATCTTTATCTATGCGGTGCTGTTCCTGGTGGTGCTGCTGGTGCTGTACATCAAGCACCGGTTGACGCGCATGCCGATCGGCCGCGCCTGGGAAGCCTTGCGCGAGGATGAAATCGCCTGTCGGTCGCTCGGCTTAAACCACGTGTTGGTCAAGCTGTCGGCCTTTATGATGGGCGCGTCCACCGCCGGGCTGGCCGGGGTGTTTTTCGCCACTTATCAGGGGTTCGTCAACCCCACCTCGTTTACCTTCTTCGAATCGGCGTTGATCCTGGCGATCGTGGTGCTGGGCGGGATGGGATCGACCATCGGCGTGGTGCTGGCGGCGTTCGTGCTCACGGTGGCACCGGAACTGTTGCGCAGCTTCGCCGAGTACCGCGTGCTGTTGTTTGGCGTGCTGATGGTGGCGATGATGATTTGGCGACCGCGTGGGCTGGTACGGATCAGCCGAACCAGCTTTGCGCCGCGTAAGGGGGTGGCGCCATGAGCGACGCAATCTTGCAGGTTGAGCATCTGATGATGCATTTTGGCGGCATTAAGGCGCTCAACGACGTGAATCTGGCGGTCGAACGCGGCTCGATCACCGCGTTGATCGGCCCCAACGGCGCCGGCAAAACCACGGTGTTCAACTGCCTGACCGGCTTTTACCGCGCCACCGGCGGCGCCATCCTGCTTAACACCCACAAACGGCCAACCGACGTGATCCAGGTGCTGGGACAGAAGTTTCGCGCCGGCGACTGGGTAAACCCGAAGCGGTTGGGATCGCGCCTGTACTACAAAATGTTCGGCGGGACCCATCTGGTCAATCGTGCCGGGCTGGCTCGCACCTTCCAGAACATCCGTTTGTTCCGCGAAATGTCGGTGGTGGAGAATCTGCTGGTGGCGCAGCACATGCTCAGCAACCGCAATCTGGTCGCCGGGGTGCTCAATACGCCAGGCTATCGCCGGGCGGAAAGCCAGGCGCTGGATCGCGCTTTTTACTGGCTGGAAGTGGTGGAGCTGGTGGACTGCGCCAACCGGCTGGCGGGGGAGATGTCGTACGGCCAGCAGCGGCGGCTGGAGATCGCCCGGGCGATGTGCACCACGCCGGAGATGATCTGCCTCGATGAACCCGCCGCCGGGCTGAACCCGGTGGAGACGGCGACCCTGAGCCGCATTATCCGTTTCCTGCGTCAGCACCACGGCATCACGGTGCTGCTGATCGAGCACGATATGGGCATGGTGATGGAAATTTCCGATCGGGTGATTGTGCTGGACCATGGTGATGTGATCGCCGAAGGCACGCCGAAAGAAATACAGCATAACGACACGGTGATCGCCGCTTACCTTGGCGCGGATGAAGAGGAGCTGGCGGGATGAGCAATGTGATGTTGGAATTTCGCAATGTGGACGTGTTTTACGGCCCGATCCAGGCGTTGCAGCAGGTCTCGTTACAGGTCAATGAAGGGGAAACGGTGGCGCTGATTGGCGCTAACGGCGCGGGCAAGTCCACACTGCTGATGTCGATCTTCGGCCAACCGCGCATCAGCGGCGGGCAGATCCTGTTTCGCGGAGAAGATATCAGCCAGCGTTCTACCCATTACGTTGCCAGTAGCGGTATCGCCCAGGCGCCGGAGGGGCGACGGATCTTTCCGGACATGAGCGTGGAGGAAAACCTGCTGATGGGCACCATCACTGTCGGCAATCGCTATGTGGATGAAGACCTGCAGCGCATGTTCGAGTTGTTTCCACGCCTGAAGGAGCGGCGCAACCAGCGGGCGATGACCATGTCCGGCGGCGAACAGCAGATGCTGGCGATTGCCCGAGCCTTGATGAGCCGCCCGAAGCTGCTGTTGTTGGATGAGCCGAGCCTGGGGCTGGCACCGATTATCGTCAAACAGATCTTCAGCATTCTGCGCGAATTGACCCGTGGCGGCATGACGCTGTTCCTGGTGGAGCAGAACGCCAACCATGCGCTCAAGCTGTCCGATCGCGGTTATGTGATGGTCAACGGCCAAATCCGGCTGACCGGCAGCGGCGCGGAGCTGTTAAGCAATCAGGAGGTGAGGAAGGCTTATCTGGGCGGCGCTTAAAACTGGCGTTGGATCACGCGCACGTTCAGCCGTACCAGAGCGATGATGCCACTGGACAAGATCCGCAGGCCGCGGGGCAAATCGCGGCGGCGGATATCCAGCAACAACACGGTGCGCACCTGGTCGCTGTCGTTCCACACTTCGTGTTCGAAGGTGTCGTCCCACAGCATAAATTCCCCCTCGTTCAGCCGGTACTCCCGCCCGTCGACTTTCAACACCGCAGCGGGTTCACCGTCGGCGCGTTTGGGCATCGACAACACCAGATAGCCGCGCAGAATGCCGCGGAATGGGCCACGGTGCGCGGGCACCTGTTTGCCGGGTGCCAGGAACGACAATGAGGCTGAAAGCACATCCGGGGAAGAGGCGATCAATTGTGCAAGCTGCGGGCAACGGGCGAGGTTGCGCGCTATCGGCTGCCCATAGGCCTGCATGATAAACATCCGCCAGTCGCGAGCGTCGTTGGCGGAGATCGACGCCTGTTCGCTCATGATCTCGTGAAAACGTGGGATATTACGCAGATCTTGCGCTACGGTCAGCGCTTCCTCGCGTATCTGCTGCCAGTGAGCGGTAAAGCGTTGGGCGTCGGGAAACAGCCGGTTGCTGTCGAGGACCGGTGAACTGCTGATGCGGCGATCGTAAATACGGCGAAGAGCAAGCACAGACCAATCATAGATAGCTGACATAGTGACCTCAATAGCAGTGAGCCGATTTCTCGCCGTCTTAGGGTTGTTTTAGATGTGATTGCCGGACGATCAATTCGCCGGTATACAGCCGTTGTCCGCCGGGTTCGAAGGCCTGCGTCAGGCAGTGAATGCCATCGGCTATCAGCTGCTGCATCGGCTGGCGGTAAGTGGTTAGCTGGTAGCTGGGGGAGGCCGCCAGCTCAATGTCGTCAAAGCCCACCACGGCAATCGGCGCACAGCCCGGCGTGGCGCGTATGGCATCGATAACGCCGACCGCCAGAATGTCGTTCTCGCAAAAAATGGCGTCTATCCGTTGCTCTGCCGGGGTGGCGGCCAGGTAGGTCGAAAAGGCCTCCATCCCGCAAAGACGCTGGTAGTGCGGAGCCTGCAGCACCAGGTTGACCTCACGCTGCTGTTGCGCCAGCGCGGCCCGGAAACCGTCCAGGCGGCGCAACTGGGTAGATTCGCTGATTGGCCCCGCCAGATAGCCCATACGCGGGTAATCTTGCTGGAGCAGCAACTCGCCGATATCGAACCCAGCCTGATAACCGTGGGTCGCCAGCACCTGGATATAGGGGCTTTCACTGTAGCGATACAGCACTACCAGCGGAATACGGTGAATGTCCTGCGCCAGGCTGATCAGCCGGTCATTGAGCAGCGTGCCGAGGAACAGCAGCCCGTCCACCTGCATTTGGTCTGCCAGCGTCAGCACCGACTCGTAATCGTGTTCAGAGGTGATATTGAGCAGCAACGCCATATAACCGCGGCTTTGCAACTGCCGGGTCACTTCATCCAGCAGCGTAAAGATATGCGGGTTTTTCAGTTCGTCCGCCACCAGCCCGATGATGCGAGTACTCTTTTTCGACAGGCTGCGCGCCAGCAGGTTAGGGCGATAACCCAATTCACGCGCTGCGGTTTGAACCCGTTGCATGGCCTGCGGTGAGATCGACGCGCCGTCGGTAAAGGCACGCGATACCGTCCATTTAGACACGCCGGCGCGGGCGGCCACATCGCTGGCCGTCGCCTTGCGTGCTGCGGGCGCTTGGGTGGAGCCGGGTTTCTTCGCCATCATCTTTCGCTCGTGATGAAAAAACGGTATGGGTTCAACAGATTAGCACAGCGTGGTCGAATGCGGGAGTTGCCGACGCCGGCGCGAGGATCCTGCGGGCCATCGGCACAACGCAGCGGATCTTTTTAGCGGTATTTTGTGATCCTGATCGGCAGATTTATTATGGCGCATTTGACTTATTTTTAACCCTCTCCAATAGTCCATCGCAAGTGGCATTTGTTGAGCGGTCAAGTTGCTACCTAATTTTGCACCCGGGTGCATTTAAATTTGCACCCGGGTGCAATGCGACGAAAACAGTGAAATCCAAGGTTTCGGGAGCAACTATGCTAAATGGCGAAAGAAAAACGGCGTGCCCTCTGCGCTGGGCAATGGTCGGCGGCGGGCGGTTGGGGCAGGTGGGCTACAAGCATCGCTGCGGGGCGCTACGGGATAATACCGCTTTTGAGCTGGTGGCCGGCGCGTTTGATATCGTGCCGGATCGCGGCCGCGAGTTTGGCGTGAACCTGGGGGTAGCGGCCGAACGCTGCTATGAAGATTACCGCACGTTGTTCGCTCAAGAGGCGCTGCGTGAGGACGGCATTGAAGTGGTGTCGGTAGCGACGCCGAACGGCACGCATTACGAAATTACCCGTGCGGCGCTGCAGGCCGGGTTGCACGTCATCTGCGAGAAACCGCTGTTTTTCACCAGCCAGGAAGCCTATGAAATTAAAGCGCTGGCGGCGGAAAAAAACCTGATCGTAGGCGTGACTTACGGTTTCTCCGGCCACCCGCTGCTGCTGCAAATGCGCGCGATGATCGCCAACGGCCAGATTGGCGAAGTACGGATGGTGGATCTGCAATATACCCACGGTTTTAATGCCACGGACGAAGTGGATCGCCTCAGCGAAGCGCAGAAATGGCGCATTGACCCCAAGATCTCAGGCCCGAGCTTTGTGCTGGGGGATATTTCCACCCACACCTACTACCTCTCCCAATTGGTCATGCCGCAGATGCAGATCCGCGAGCTGCTCTGCGATCGGCAAAGTTTTATTCCCTCGCGTGCACCGCTGGAAGACAACGCGCTGGTGATGATGCGCTATGAAAGCGGCGCGGTAGGGCGGATGTGGGCTTCATCGGTGAATGCTGGCGCGATGAGCAGCCAGCGCATTCGCATCGTGGGGTCGAAGGCCAGCCTGGAGTGGAGCGACATCAACCCCAGCGAGCTGCGCTACGAGGTGCAGGGGCAGCCAAACCAGACGCTGTATCGCGGCATGGCGTATCTGGACGATACCTGCAACGCCTGGGAACGGCTGGGGGCTTTGCATACCGAAGGCCTGACCGAATCCTGGGCCAACATCTACCTGAAATTTGCTCTGGCTATCGACGCTACCCGCCGCGGCGATCGGCAGGCGCTGGCGCAACTGGTGTATCCGGATATCGACGCCGGGATCGAGGGCGTGCGCTGGATTGAAAACTGCGTGCGTTCCGCCAACCAGGGCGCCCGTTGGGTGGCCTTTGAATAAACCTATTTACCCGGAGCAAGAGCATGAAACTTTCTTTTTGTACCGATAGCCTGGGCCGCCTGCCGTTTGAAGCCATGCTGGATCGCCTGGGCGAACTGGGGGTGTTTGGCGTGGAAATGACCACCGGCGGCTGGTCTTCGGCACCGCATCTGGACACCGTGGCGCTGTTGCAGGACGCGGGCAAACGGCGGCGGCTGATGGCAGCGCTGGAAAGCCGCGGCATGAAAATTGCGGCGCTGAACGTTTCCGGTAATCCGCTGGAGCCAGGCGTGCTGGGCGAAAAACACCGCCATGATACCGACAACACGCTGGCGCTGGCCGCCGGCCTGGGGGTGAAAAAAATCGTCATGATGAGCGGATTGCCGCCTGCGGCGCCCGGCGACAGCATCCCTAACTGGATCACCTATACCGTCAGTTGGCCGCCGACGCTGAAAAACTGCCTGGACTACCAGTGGAACGAGGTGGCGATCCCGTATTGGCAGAAGCTGGTGGATAAGGCGCAGGCGTTCGGCATAGAGAAGTTCGCGCTGGAAAATTTCAGCTCGATGCTGGTGTGGAACCCTGACACGCTGTTCAGGCTGCGCGACGCGGTGGGGCCGATGGTGGGCTTGAACCTCGATCCCAGCCATCTGATCTGGATGGGGGCCGATCCGATTGCCGTCGCACGGCGCCTGGGGGACGCGATCCACCACGTGCACGGCAAAGATGTGCGGCTGGAAAGGGGGATAGTGGCGGTCAACGGGCTGCTGGAAACACGGCCGGTGGAACAGGTTGCACAACGTGCCTGGAACTATGTGGCCGTCGGGTGCGGGCAGGATTTGCAGTGGTGGAAGGAATTCTTCTCGGTGGTACGCATGATGGGTTACAACGACTGGGTCTCGCTGGAGATGGAAGATCTGACCATGTCGGTCGATGCCGGTATTAATACCTCGGTTGAGGCGTTACAACGCTGCATCAGCCAATAACGCCTGTTTATTTCTGCCAAAGGCCTGCAGGTTTGCAGGCCTTTGCGCGGCAAAAGACTGTCGAAAAAAACAGGCCAATAAAAGTGTGATCTATATCGCATTTACCCCGCCAGTTGGTTAAAATATCGCTACTTCCCGCACCTGCCCGGATCCCGTTTAACATGGAACAAACCCAGGTATCTCGCTCAACCGCCTGGTTGCGCGTGGTCATCCTTGCCGTCTCGGCCTTTATCTTCAATACCACCGAATTTATTCCGGTGGGGTTGCTGAGCGACATCGCCAAAAGTTTCTCAATGCAAACCGAGCAAGTGGGTTTGATCATCACTATTTACGCCTGGATTGTCGCCTCCGCCTCTCTGGTGTGTATGCTGCTCACCAGCAAAATTGAACGGCGCAAGCTGCTGATCGGGGTGTTCATACTGTTTATCGCCAGCCATGTGCTGACCGCCGTGGCCTGGAACTTCACCACGCTGGTGATTTCCCGTGCCGGTGTGGCGCTGGCACACGCGGTATTCTGGTCGATCACCGCTTCGCTGGCGATCCGGGTCGCCCCGGCGGGCAAAAAGGCGCAGGCGCTGAGCCTGCTGGCCGGCGGTACCGCGCTGGCCATGGTGCTCGGCCTGCCGCTGGGCCGCGTGATTGGTCAGATCCTCGGTTGGCGCATGACCTTTATCGGCATCGCGGTTTGCGCCACCCTGGCGCTGGTGCTGCTGTGGCGTCTGCTGCCGGTGCTGAAAAGCGAGCATTCCGGTTCACTGTCCAGCGTGCCGATGCTGTTTAAGCGTCCGGCGCTGGTCAGCCTGTATATGCTGACCATCATCGTGGTGACGGCGAATTTCACCGCCTACAGCTATATCGAACCCTTTATTCAGACCGTGGCCGGGCTGTCGGAAAACTTCACCACCCTGATGCTGTTGCTGTTCGGCGCCGCCGGTATCATTGGCAGCCTGCTGTTTAGCCGCTTCAGCGAACGTTTTCCGTCGGGCTTTTTTATCGGCGCCATCGCGCTGTTGATGCTGAGCCTGCTGCTGCTGTTGCCGGCATCCGGTAATGAAAATCACCTGACGCTGCTGTTTGCGGTGTGGGGCATGGCCATTATGGCGATTGGCCTGTCGATGCAGGCCAAGGTGTTAAACCTGGCGCCGGACGCCACCGACGTGGCGATGTCGATCTACTC
>Ga0308162_1002677_pt1 | contig 11141 bp, 17 predicted proteins | sample PhySR2_FD_201370 | JGI IMG/M metagenome (GOLD analysis project Ga0308162, IMG submission 201370) | Phyllosphere microbial communities from UC Gill Tract Community Farm, Albany, California, United States - DLSLS.R2 | ecosystem: Host-associated > Plants > Phyllosphere > Unclassified | place: USA... | reverse complement strand
AACGAAGCAGGCAAGGCACTGGAGGAGTGCCTTGCCTTGGTTTTCAGGCTGTTATCTGCGTTTGTTATTTAACATAATATACAGACCGCCTGGGCCGCAGCGGTCCCGATGGCGCCTAGGGTGAGGGCGCCGCCTACCAGGAACTTGCGCACCATGCGCGACTTGCAGGCGCTCTCGCGCTCGCTTTCTAGCGCTGCTATCACCATCCATTTTCGAGCGTCCTCGCCCATTTCTTCGGCAAGGGCTCCGGCTATCGCAGGGCTCAGATGCTCGCGCACCTTGGCGGTCGCCAGCGTGGTGCGCGCAAGGTTTAGCCGCTGAGTCCAGTACGGTGCGGGGTGCTGTTTGAGGGCCTGTTCCAGCAGTTCTATCGTCGTTTCCATGTGTTCTCCTGTGGCTTGTTGACTACAGATTGCAGTCATTATCTCGATCTCTTGACTGCAATGTGCAGTCACCGCCATAGTCCAGCCCTGTGACTGCATGTTGCAGTCATTTACAGGAGCTCGCATGATTCAAATCTCGGTGAAGTCGACCGATGTCCGCAACCAACGCGGCAACGCCAAGGCCTCGGGCAAGCCTTATGACCTGAACTTCCAGACCGTCTACGTGCACACGTTTGACAGGAACGGCAAGCCCAACCCCTACCCGGAAAAGACCGAAATCATCCTCGAGAAAAACGAGGAAGGCGCCGCTCTGTACTACCCGGTTGGGGAATACACGCTGGACCCGCGCTCGTTCTACGTGACGCGAAACGGCGACCTCGCACTGCAGCCGAAGCTGCTGAAAATGACTCTCAAGGCGCAAGCCTCTTCGTGAGGGTCTGACCATGGATAACGCTGCACGCGAAGCCATGGCAGAAGGGGCGCTCCTGGCGCTCCTTTTTTGCTTCAACTCGCACCAGTCCGCCGCAAAGGCGGATCGCGTCACGGTCTCGCTGACCATCGGTGATGACGGTGTGGTTTACACAGATGCCAGCTACTGGTCTGGCGACGTGCCGCTGGGCGGGCAGGGGTTCTAAATGATCCATGCCGTATCTGCTTTTCCCGGGGCGGGTATGTCGTATGCGGCTCTGCCGCAGCGCCTGCTGCCCGTGTACCGCGCCGATGGTCCCAGCGACATGGCGCGGCATCTGTTCGCGCTCAAGCAAGGGTTGCTCGACCTGGAGTATTTCGAGCGTAGCCGTCGCCTGCCTCCTGACTTTGACAAGCGCGTGTACGACCTGCATTGGCGCCTGCGCGCTCAGGCCGCTTTCATTATTGCGGTGGGGTGCATGGCATGAGTGATTCGGCCCTGTTACAGCGACCTGGCGTGTCGGTCCTCTTTGCTCGTTCCGATTCCTGTTACTTCGAGCTGGTGGGCGATGTGTGGGATGCGGAGCGCGATGCACGCGGCTATGTCGGCGCCAATCCCGTTGTCTGCCATCCTCCATGTCGTGGCTGGGGGCGTCTGCGTCACTGGGCAAAGCCGCGTCCCGATGAGAAGGCCTTGGCGCTGTTCGCGGTCGATCAGGTGCGCCGCTGTGGTGGCGTGCTGGAACACCCGTGGGGCTCCACGTTGTGGCCCGCTGCTGGCTTGCCTCACCCCGGCCACGTCGATGCATTCGGCGGCTGGACGCTGCTGGTGGATCAAGGCTGGTGGGGTCACGCAGCGCCGAAGCCGACCTATCTCTACATCGTCGGTTGCAGCCGTGAGCAAGTCGGAGATCTGCCCGTCCAGTTACATCGAGCTGGGGGCCGCACGCTGAGGCTTTCGCCCGCTGATCGGGAGCGCACGCCACCGGCATTCGCCCGTTTCCTCGTTGATTTGGCGGCCAAGTGCGCCGGCTCGCAGTTACAGCGGTCGATCGCAGTTACAGCGAGCTGCTCGCCGGCCGCTGTTACAGCAGACCAGGGCCGCTGTTACAGCGACCTGGCTGCGGAGCGTCGTGCCAAGGCAGCGGCAAAGCGCGCCGCATTCCGTGATTGGGCTGGAGCATGAGCGATTTCCGCTTCAAGGAAGACGCGCGCCCGGCCTTCCAGCCGTGGCAGCAGTCCGCCCGTATGGGTCGGGTGGTGGAGGCTTGGCGCGCCCGTTCTGCGGCCTCTACACAGGCCCTGGCCGATGCGCAGGGCGAGAAGGCGCGAAGCGCCGGGCTTGTCTCACTATCAACAACTTGCAAGGGTGTTTCGGTAGTCGATTTCTTCACTGAAAACACCATTGAAATCGACCACCAAAAAACCCGCCTGACGCGCATGCGCAAGGCGCTGGGCGTGTCGGCCAAGTGCCTGCACAACCAGGGTCCAAAAAATCAGCGTGTCTGGATGCTCACGCTGACCTATGCAGGCACAAACCGGGACTGGCGCCCGGAGCACATCAGCCGCTTTCTGGACGGTCTTCGCAAGTGGCACTACAGCCGCACGGGCGAGAAGAAAGTGCGTTACGCCTGGGTCGCTGAGCTGCAGCGGCGCGGCGTGATCCATTACCACGTCGTCGTTTGGCTGGATGCCGGTTTGACACCTCCGAAACCTGACCGCGCATGGCGTGCACGTGGCGTCTGGCAAGCGCCTATGTGGGGCCATGGCATGTCCAACCGCGTCGAGGCTTACGCGCCCGTGGCCTATCTCATGAAGTACGCCACGAAAGACGTTTCAAAGATTCAAGGGGGGTTCCCTCATGGGGCACGAATTCACGGCGCTGGTGGCCTGGATGAGTCTGGCCGTGGTTGCCGTCGCTGGGTTCTTTGGCCTGCGTATGTGCAGGGCAATGCTGCGATCACCGACCGCTTCCGACCTGCAAAGGGAGGCGGCTACGTCAATGCTGAGACAGGCGAGCTTCTCTTGCCTGAGTTCGCACCAACGGGCGGCGGTTTTTCGCGCTTTGTGCGCATCAGACATACCCCGCGGCGAATCGAAGCGCACGGGCCATTCATGTGGATCGGCGGCGCGGGTGCGGAGGGGCCCCGCTTGCGGGGAGGCACCGCACCTGCGCCGTGAACCACGTCAATCGACTGTTTAACCAATTTGGAGGCTTTTTTATGAGTTCCTACGTTTGCTACGGCTGCGGGTCCTTTTTTGACACCGAGCAGGAGGAGGGTTCCGACGAAGTCGCTTGTACGGAGTGCGGCTCCATCGATACGGACTCCCAGGATGACTACGAAGACTTCGTAGGCGGCTGATGTCTGGCTATTTCATCTGTACGCAGCCCGAAATGCCCTGCCAGCCAGGGCATCAGGTCGCGGTAACCGAGGTCACTTTGCAGGACCTCGCCGCGCTGGGCATCACCCCCGGCAGTGTGTCTGTAGCCGTGGGCATCGGCTTCGGTCTTGTCTTCGCGCTCGCAATGCTCGGCTTCGGCTTGGGCGTTGCCTTGCGCATGGTTCGCAGGATCTGAGTTTGCAGCCCAGAGCCCTGCGGCTCTGCGGTGCAAGTTCGCACCTTTTCACCCAACTTTTTCAAGGAAATACCATGTTCGCAAACGCTCGCAACCTCGCTCGCAAATACGGCTCCAAGGCCGCTGCTGCCACCGGTATGGCCCTGGCCGTGTCCGCTTCGCACGCTGCCGGTATCGATGACCTGTTCGATGCTGTCGATGTGGCCGGTATCGCCGCAAAGGTCACGGCCCTGGCACTGGTCATCGTCGGCATCGCCCTTGTCATGAAGGGTCCCTCGGTCGTCAAGCGCATCATCGCCAAAATCTAACAGGCGTTAGGCATGTTGGTCGTCGCCCTGGTCGTCGCTGTTCACGCCGTATTCGCGCTGATCGGCGCGATCGGGGCGATTTGTTTTTTCATGCTTGCGAGGATCTGATGCGCAATCTATTCAGGACTCTTTGCGCCCTCGCGCTTATCGTCTTTGGCATCTCGGCATATGCTGCTGCTCCAATCATCAAATATGGTTATCGCACGCCCGATTTCGTAAACCCGCCTGCTGTCTTAGATCCAACGTTTGATAGCGCTGATTCCGCTTGTGCGGCTGGCTTGCCGGTTTGCGGTGGCAATTGCGGGGGGCTTGAGGGTTGGACTGGTTTCGCTGATGGCCCTGTCTGCAACAAATACAAGCCTGGGGTCGGTGTATCAGGCCCAATCGGCACATGGTTTGAAAAGCTTAGTTGTCCAAAAGGCCAAAAACTAGAGGGCAGAGAGTGCGTTTCTGATGGAACTGGGGGGGGAGATGGTGGGAACGTTGATGCCTGTAAAGGCCTTGAAGATTTCTGCTCAGACCGAAAAAAACAAGGCTGGAATGCGATTTTTCGTGCTCCCGGGATGGGGGCTGAATTCGTTTGCCACGCGGCAGAAAATGCTAACTCTGGTGGTTGGAGCGAGCCCGCGTTTCCAGGGTGCTCTAAGGGCTGCATGGTCAGTACTGGTACGACTGTGTCCGTGCAGGATGATGCAGGCAAGTGGTACACGACAGGCACGGGCAGTTACGCGGGATCGACCTGCGATCCAAACGTCATCAACAAGCTCAACGAGGGAAAGGAAGACGAAAAAGAGGTCACTCCCCCCGACAGCAAAGACCCCGGCAAATGCAACGGTCAGGCCGGCACTGTTAATGGCAAAGATGTGTGTTTGCCCTGGTCCGGCGCAGAGGGCGACAACAAGAGCGAGACGAAGAAAAACCCAGACGGCTCCACCACGAAGACCGACACGAAAACCACCTGCACAGGAAATAGCTGTACCACGACCACGACCACCACCGGCAAGGACAGCAGCGGCAACACGACTGGCACAACTACGACCAGCACCACGACCACCAAAGATGACTACTGCGCCAAAAACTCCGGTAGCAGTGTCTGTGGCGCGCTCGACCCAACAAAGAAACCGGGCACGGGCACTGGCGGAGGCTCTGGCGGCGGCTCGGGCAGTGGCTCTTGCGAAGGCGCGGACTGCGAAGATAACGATGGCCCCACGCTGCCCGGCAAGCCTGCCTTTGGCAAGTTTGGCGCCCCTGAGCAGCCCAAGCTCTACACGACCAAATACCCCGACGGCATAGCAGGTGTCTGGAGCGCCAAGACCGCAGAAATCAAGAGCGCACCGATCGCAAATCTTGTTGGTGATCTGATGCCCAAAGTAGCGGACGGAGGCACCCCTCCCACCTGGATCATCGACCTTGATATGGGTGGCATCGGAAACTTCGGCCAGCGCGACATATCGCCACCGACTTGGCTCTGGGGAGTGCTCAAGGCCATCACCATCTTGTCCGCGCTGCTGCTCGCGCGTCGGCTCGTTTTTGGGGGCTGACATGCTCAACTGGCTCAAGACAACCATTTCTGACTTTGTGGGCTGGCTCAAGTCCACATGGACCGATTTCGTGGACTGGATCAGGGACACGATAACCACGCTCGTCAAGTTTTTTTCTGACCTCGTCGTCAACGTCTTGAAGGCGCTGTGGGACATGGCGACGGACCTAGTCTGCTGGGTTGTCGAAAAGTTGCTCGACCTTGTTGTTTCTGCTGTCAAGGCGCTGGACCTGAGCGGCCTGCAGGGCTTCGCGCCATCTGGTGGTTTGCCCGAAGAAATCCTGAACGTCATGGCTTTGTGCGGTGTGGGATCTGCCGTCGCGATCATCACCACGGCCATCGGCATCCGGCTCGCACTGCAGCTCATCCCGTTCACAAGGCTCGGCTCATGATCAGTATTTCGAATTTGCCTGACAACATCCATTGTGTTGTTGCGGCTTTAGTCGCTCTCTCGTTTATGTGTCTGGTTTTGGTTGCTATCTGTGCTCGTCTTTTGACTGCTGGGGATTACTGATGATTAATGCGCTCGAAGGCATCCCCGGCTCGGGCAAGAGCTATGAGGCCGTGGCTTATCACGTCCTGCCTGCTTTGCGGTCCGGGCGCAAGGTCATTACGAATTTGCCCCTCAACATCGACGCCTTTGCGGCCATCGACCCGGCTTGGCGCGATCTGATCGAAATTCGGACTAGGCCTGCGCCTCGCATCGGGGATTGGAACGCTGCAAATATCGCTGAGCATGAGGCGTTCCGTTTGTGGACGGACCGCGAGCCCGAGCCCCAGGCCGAAAACATCTTCACGTTTGGGTGCGTCTGGGACTACTACAGCACATGGCGCGGTCGCAAGAATCAAGGCCCGCTGTACGTCATCGATGAATGTCACGTCTCGCTGCCAAAGGTAGGCACGCCGGATGAGGTTGTCCAGTGGTTCAAGCTGCACCGGCACTACAACTCTGATGTGCTGCTGATGACTCAATCATTCAGGGACATCAATCAACCTATTGCCCAGCTCATAGCGACTCGGATTGCCTGCCGCAAGGCCGACATCCTGGGTAATGCAGATGAGTACATTCGCAAGGTCCACGCGGGCTATCGGGGTGCCGTGATCCAGACGGACCGACGAAAGTACGAGCCCAAATACTTCGGGCTCTACAAGAGCAACACGCAAAGCAGCGGATCTTCGGAATCTAAGGTCCAGGACGTGTCGCCCTTCATTGTCAAATTCCGCCGTTTCACATGGCTTTTCTGGGCCGTTGCCATCGCGTATATGGCCTATGCGTTCTGGCCCCAGGACGACACCAGCGTGTGGGGCCACAAGACTGCACCTACAGCCAAAAAATCCCCCCAGTTACAGCGACCTGGTACCGCTGCACCTGTGCAGGTTCAGCATCCCCCGGCCGCTGTTGCAGCGGACCAGGACCCCGCTCAGGCCCCACATCAGCCTGCAGGCGCGTCTGCTGCCCCAACTGCACCAGAGGTCAAAGACCCGCTTTTTGGCAAGCTGCTTCACATGACTGGCGACCTAAGTAAGCAGGGCAGGGTACAGATCACATTTGTTGTCAGCAGCGAGGGGCGCCGCGTGTTTGATCTCACAAGTGATGACTTGGTGCAAGCTGGCTACAAGGTCCATCGGCTGGCGAACTGCATGGCGACGGTCACATATCAAAGCGTGGTGCGGCCGGTCACTTGCGACGCTCCGTATACGGCCAGCGGCAGAGGTGATAAGCCGGTGGTTATCGACACCGCCACCGGCGCCCGCAGCGACAGACCCACACCCGGATTTGTGCAGCAGCCAGCGCCGCAGATTGTGGCTCAGCAGGAGCCGCAGCACGATGGCTACAGCGCTGCACTCGCGCGCCGCAATGCTCAGGTGCGCTCAACGCTGATGGACAGATGAGGGGTATGGGGCACCGCCCCATGTCAACGCTTGTCGCGCGACGTACCCGGCGTCATGGGGTAGGGTGTCTCTAGCGCGCCTGGGTAGGCTTCCAGATATCTGCCGGTCTACCGCTGTCGTGTCGTTGCGGTCGATGTTGCACAGTCATCGCCGCGCCTCTTTCGCACCGCATACCACAGTCCTAATTTCGCGCTCTAGAAAACAACCCGCGAAGCGGCTCAGGTATATGCAAATCTCAATTTCTGCTTTGTGGTAAGCGAAAAATAGGCCCGTTCGCTGCCCCTGTGGCTGACCGCGTAAGTTCCTGCTCCATTGTCAGCAATTGCTTGACAAGCCTTTGATTTTCCCGCTTAAGACTTTGCGCTAGAGAAAAGTACTGTGCTGCATGATTCGCGGCTGTCACGTCAGCAGTCCGCAGGCCCCATGTGGACTCCCAAAAAAGGGCAAGCATCACGGTTCGCGGTGCTTGCCCTTTGGCTTTGTATTTGCGGAGTGTTGGGACTGATATGTCTAGGAGCCGGGCTATCTCTTTTTCGCTGGCCTGGATGTTGTCCAGCAGGCTATGCAGATGGGGCAGGCCAGCAGGTCTTGGTGATCTGAACATCGTTAAAAAAGCCGCAGGGTATGCGGCTAGATGTTTGCTGGTCCTTGGAAAAGCGCTCTCGATCTAGGAGCGTATACGATTAAACATAATATACATCGTATCTATCAGTTGATCGCTAAAAAAAGTGAGCTTTGAAGCGGCTCACAGTCATAGCGATCACTAACTAAGCGGACATTTATGTTTAGAGGCTTCCTCGTTGACGCACGGATGGGACTCTATGGGCTGCGCACCGAACTGTCAACCGTTTGAACTTTTTCCCCTCCGGCTGACGGCTGCTCAAGCGGCTCCAGCGCTACGCTTTTAGCGGTTGCGCCCGGGCCGTTAGCCCCACACATCTCCTCGTACTCACGAACAGCTGCAGGACACACGAAGATCATCCCGCGCCGAGGCGACCGCAACGGCAGCATGACCACCTCATGCGCGTGGCGCAACCCGTTCCACAAATTGCGGATCGAGATCAAGCCTTGAACGTATGCCGCCAAGACGTTCCAGCGGTGCAGCGCCCTGTGCTGCCAAGGCCTTGAATGCCACAGTGCCAAGCGGCTATCTGCATCCAGCTGCTTGGACTTCAGAATCTCGCTCATCTTGACCTCGTACAAAACTTTTATAGGGTTCATAATTTTCCGTTTACTCTAATAGTCCACAAATAGGAGCCTGGTAGCTGGTGACAATCTGTCCAGGGTTTGCACCCTTACTGTCGTCGGCCACAGGCCTAGTGAGGTTCAAATCGTAATTGTGGGCGGGCAAGCTCCTGATTGTTTCTCCAACCTTTACAGGTCCGATTCGATTATTCATGACGTTAACATTGCTATTAAAGATGTACTGAAATTCATAGCCAGGTCCATACCAGAGACCATCGCCTCCGTGGTGCACCATAAAAGCGGGGAATCCAGATCGACCTAGCGAGCCCCCGCCTCCACCATAAACAATCAAGAAATTTGAACCCCAATTAAGTAAATTAGTCGTCGAACCATTAATTATTGCTGTTGGAGTTGGATAATTACGATAATACGATTTCAAAAAATACTTAGACATTGAACCTGCTCGATTTTCAGTAGCGGGCAATCGATATACTTGTGGTTCTACGAGTTTGAACGTACTAACATAATCACCGGATACATTTCCAGTATTCCTATATACACCACCATTATCAAATCCCTGACTCAAACTACTACCATCTGGAAATGTAGACACTCCCCCTTGTGATCCACTGCCTGAGGTACCTGCTGTGCCGCCATCTACATTGCCCCCCTGCCCTGGCGTACCGGCGCCACCTCTGCCAGCAGCAGGTTTGCTCTCGGAGAAGTCGATGCTCCGACTAGGGTGTGAACCACCAGCACCGCCGCCCCTCCACCCAGCCCCGCCGCCCCCTCCTACAGTGACCTGACCACCCATTGAATCAGCAAAGGCCATGCCTCCCCCTCCACCCCCACCCGAGACAAATCGAATTCGGTCATTGGCTTTTAACGTAATACGCCCTCTGACCTCGCGTGCACCTTCACCTCCATCGCCACCTGGTGCAACCACTACAACAGCACCATTTAAAAGAATGGCCGACGATCCACCGCCGCCTCCTGCTAGCCCACCTCCACCATCTCCACCAGCAATCGTGTATTGAAGCTGTATCGGTTTTGTATATTCGTACAGTTTCTCTGCGTTAACAGTGACGGTTTGATCACCCTGAGTTGGACTGAAGGTGCAACGCTGCAATGTCGATGAGTCCTCACCTCCCTCACCACCTCCAGACGCTCCATTTTTAATGGGAGGGTAATAGACATAGCCGGCCAACGAACCAGGAGTCACAAATATTCTTTCTGCGAATGAATTATTCGGCGATATAAATGCAATTATTATTGGAATGCACAATACAGCCCTGCGAAATGGTATATAATGGCTGAATGGCTGAATGGCTGAATGGCTGAATGGCTGAATGGCTGAATGGCTGAATGGCTGAATGGCTGAATGGCTGAATGGCTGAATGGCTGAATGGCTGAATGGCTGAATGGCTAGTCGCATGTTTTCTCCTATGAAAAGAGTAGGTCAGTTAATTTTCAAATCATTTTGAGAGCCGGATTGCTGGGTGGCACTGGCTGTACCCATCGACCAGGCTCGACCAGGACAACGCATGAAAGCCGGCCTTTGACATCGCCGCGCGAGTAAATCTCGAACGCGACGATGTTGGTCCGATTGGCTGCCGGCAGGTGCCAGCCGCACTTGATGACCTCCCGCTGCACCTTCGTGGCCAGTTCAGTTGGGCTTTCCGCCAGGTCGGCATGTTCCTGAGCGAATTTCTTGAAGATCAGCGGAGAGACCAACGCCATGCCTTGCTCGACAAAATGCACGGCTGCCCCCGTCTCGTTGAACTTGATCTCACGATCAACCAAGCCTCGCTGAACCCACCGCATGAAGTCCAACGCCAACTCGCTGGGCTCGTGCGCAGGCCTTTCCTGGCCATCGATCTTGGGTAGCTGCTGCAAGAGCAGCACCGGCTGTGGGTCGTCTGAGCGTGCGGCCTGTGGCTCGGTCCTGGAACGCACCACGACCGTGGGCGCGCCGAGTAGGAGCGACAGGCATTGGTGGCGTCGCCTCGGGCGCAGGCACTGCTGCAGGTTCAGATGAAAGGATCTGGGCGGTAGGTGGTGCTGGAGGCTCTGGCGATGCCTGGGCCGCGTCCAGGCCTGCGGCAGCTTCTGATGATTGCTCGCGCACCGCCCCGCCCTCCTCCCTGGCCCGCGCCGGCTTCGGCGGCCGTGGGCCTTTCTTGGGTCGCATCGCTGCTGCAGTTTCAGCCTCGTCGAGGAAGTCACTCTGGTCGAGCAGGTAGGCTGCATCCCCTGGGTCAAAATCGTTTGAAGATCCCGCCGCCGGCGGCGGCGCTGGTACTGCCGCATTTTCTGGTTGCCGAGCTGGACCAGGTTCAGCTGCCCGAACCGTTCCAGGCACTGTGGCTCCCTTGATTGCTGGGCCAGCTTCGGCTGGAACCGTTGCAGGGGCACGTCCGGGTGTAGGCGTATCCCGGGGGCTCACTGGCGTTGCATCAATCTTTCGTGCCTGATGTGCTGTGCCAGTTTCGGATTTCATTGCAGGAGACTTAGCCGCAATAGATGGAGCCCGGAACGCGGGTTCACGCATGACTGCCGCAAGCTTCAATTCCTGCTTGCTGGGCGCCTTGAGCGCAGCTGCAGCTGCAGGCGTGCGAGCACTGGCTGGTAGTGCTGCAGCTTCGGGTGCATGGCCTGCCGCATCCTCCTTACCACCAGAACCTGCCGCAGGAATCTGCAGCTGCACGGCCTGCTGTGAGGCACCGCCCTCACCGGCCTCATCCTTGCGTTTTTGCCGCAGGACCAATCTGCCTTGCATGGGCGCCGGATACTTGCTCTCGTGCGAAAAGACCTTGGCCAAGGGAAATCGCAGCATGGCCAGGTCG
>Ga0308162_1002673_pt1 | contig 11165 bp, 10 predicted proteins | sample PhySR2_FD_201370 | JGI IMG/M metagenome (GOLD analysis project Ga0308162, IMG submission 201370) | Phyllosphere microbial communities from UC Gill Tract Community Farm, Albany, California, United States - DLSLS.R2 | ecosystem: Host-associated > Plants > Phyllosphere > Unclassified | place: USA... | reverse complement strand
CCGGTTCACGGTTCTGCGCCCGATATCGCCGGTAAAGGCGTCGCCAATCCCATCGGACAGATCTGGTGTGGCGCGATGATGCTGGAGCACCTCGGCTACAAAGCGGCAGGTGATGCGGTGTTAGACGCGATTGAACGCACGCTGGCAGCGGGTGAGCACCTGACGCGCGATCTCGGCGGCAGCGCCAGCACCGAACAGCTCGGTATGGCCATCGCCGCCGCGCTGTGATTTAGTCCGGCAACTGCACCACGCACTCGGGGTGCCAGCCTGGCGGTAACGGTTCCGGCCGTACTATCGCCAGGCTGTGCAGTTGCAGGTTCTCCACCCCGCGTGCAAACAGGCCCGGCAGCCCGCCGGGATAGCGCTCTACGCCAAAAGCTTCGCCGGTTTTCGGGTCAAGTTTGTAGGCGTTATCCAGCCCCATGCCGGTCGGGGAGTCCGGGTTACAGGGCGGCCGTACGTCATAGTGTCCCTGTGCAACCGGTGCCACGGTCTGCCGCATCTGCAGCTGGCTGATGACCACATCGCGTATCCAGCCCGGTTCTGCCGCATGCAGGTTAATCGCCCCTTCCGCCACGCCCGTAACGTTACTGAACTGCACCTGCTCTACGATGCCGGGCGTAATGGCGGGATCGCGCCTGCGCACCGAAATATGCAGCGGATCGGCTTTTCCCCAGTGACAGGGCGGCGCATGGTGACAGGCAAAAGTCAGATTACTGAACAGCAGACGCCGCATCGCGCCACCGTCACGCGACAGAATGCCGATGCCACGGTTGGAATCAAAAATGGTGCAGCCGGTCACCGTGACATCTTCCACATCATCCCAGGTTTCAGTGCCGATTTTAAAGGCGCAGCTGTAGCTACGCAGCAGGCAGTTGGTGATCATAATCTGCCGCGCCGGACGCCGCAGCGCGGCCGGTTTATGGGTGGTTTTGATGCAGATGGCATCATCGGCGGCACTGAGATAGCTATTGCTGACAAACACCGCTTCGCAGCTGTCGATATCGAGCGCATCGGTATTCGGCATGGTCATGGCATTGTCGATGGTGAGGTGGTCGATATGCACATGGCGACAGCTCACCAGATGCACCGTCCACATCGGCGCCTGCACGATGGTAAAGGCGGTCAGCGTTACCTGCTCGCAATCTTCAAACACAATGATCCGCGGCCGGTCCGCACGCGGCAGGCGATAGCCCTGCTCGTCACGCTCAGCGGCAAACCAGGCTTCACCGTCACCGTCTATACGGCCGGTGCCGCTGATGGTGATATTGCGCTGGCCCAGCGCATAGAGCAGCACATTGTGGGACTTCTCAGCACAGCTCAGCGCCTGTACCGCCTGGTAATCAGCCAGCCGCTGACTGGCGATCAGCACCGCGCCCGCTTCAAGATGGAGTTCAAAATCAGAGGGCAGATTCAGGCAGCCGCTGCGATAACGCCCGGCAGGCAGGGTCAGACGGCCACCGCCCGCCGCCGCAATCTGATCCATAGCGCGTTGCAGCACGGCCGTGTCCGGGGTTTCGCCATCGGCGACAGGGTGAAAATCAGCAAGGGAAAGGTGCATCATGCGTCTCCCGCAGGATTGAGGAGGAGGAATTGCAGCACGATACGGCGCGGCAAACCTTTGTCTGGCCGCCAGTGCGCCGTTTCGTGCGGGCTATCACAGATTACTTCACGGCCCCTTCGGTGACGCCGCTGATGAACTTGCGCTGGAAAATCAGGAACACCACGATCAGCGGCATAATCACAATCATCGCGCCCGCCATCAGCACCGGAATGTCGATGGTGTTTTTGTTCTGGAAAAACATCATGCCAATTGGCAGTGTGCGTAACTCATCCTTGTTGACCAGAATCAGCGGGATCAGGAACTCATTCCAGGTCCAGATAAACAGCAGCAGCCCCAGCGTTGAGAGGGTCGGCCAGATAGCGGGCACCAGAATGCCCCACAGAATTTTGACCCGCGATGCCCCATCCATTACCGCCGCTTCCACCAGTTCTTTCGGCACCTGCTGGAAAGCACTGGCGATCATCAGCGTGGTAAAGGGCAGCGACAGGGCGATTTGCGGCAGGATCAGCGCCAGATAGGTGTTGGTCAGCCCCATCCAGCGCAGCTCGTGATAGAGCGGAATGATAAAGGCTTCACTCGGCAATACCATCCCCAGCGCCAGCATCGCTCCGATGACTTTTTTACCAGGGATTTTCAGCCACGCGAAACCGAACCCGGCCAGAATGCCCAGCAGCACGCTGAACAGCACCACCGGAATCACCACCAGCACCGAGTTGAGGAAGTAGACGTTGAAGTGTCCCTGTTGCCACGCGGTCAGGTAGTTTTTGAAATTCAGCGAGGCGGGCAGCGTGAAGACCCCCTGAAACAGCTCCATCTGGGTTTTGAACGACGTCATCAGCGCCATCAGGAACGGCAGAATCGTCATCAGCGCCACGATCCAGATCAGCGCGCGTGAAATCACCGGCGTGCTTCGCATCAGTAACGCTCCTTTAAGGCCAGATGGATCAGATAGTTAATCCCTAAAACAATGACCATGCTGAACACCGCCACCGACGAGGCGTAGCCAAAGTAGTGCAGATCAAAGCCCTGCTTATACATAAAGATGTTGGTCACCATGGTGGAGGTGCCCGGGCCGCCCTGCGTCATCACATAGACCAGGTCAAAGGCTTTCAGGCTGGCGATCACCGTCAGCAGCAGGGCAATCCGCAGCTCGGGTCGCAGGCCTGGCAGCGTAATGCGCATAAACTTCTGGCGACGCGACGAGCCATCGAGATCGGCCGCTTCCAGCAGTGAGGGATCCATGCGCTGCAGGCCCGCCATAAACAGAACCAGACAGAAGCCGAAGAAGTACCAGGTGGCGACCAGACCCACGGCGGGCAGCGCCCAGGTAAAATCACCCAGCCAGGAGAGCGCCAGCTGGGGCAATCCGATTGCGCGTAATATCTGGTCGATCGGACCAAACGCCGGGTTATAGAGCCAGCGCCACACCACGCCCAGCACCGCCATCGGCATGATGTAGGGCAGGAAAAAGAGAATGCGCAGCACGCTGCGTTCGCTGTTGTTGCGCGTGTCATACAGAAAGCTGCAGAGCAGCAGGCCGACGCCAATCGGCAACAGGGTATAGAACAGCATCAGGATGGCGTTATTGCCCAGCGCAATCCAGAACACCGGATCGCTGAACATCCGCAGATAGTTGCTGACGCCGCTAAACACCGGCAGCGAGGTGCCGTCCCATTCGGTAAAACTGATGCCCAGCGAGGCCAGTAGCGGGAACAGCAGAAACACCGCATAGACCAGCACCGCAGGCAGAACATAGAGAAAATTACGCCAGCCACTTAAATTCAACATAACTCTACTCGTGGTTCAGAACGAGGCTCAGGCCCGGCTGTTCGCCGGGCCTCCGGCTTAATGCTTCAGTGTTTTCAGGTAACGCTGATAGTTGTTATCAAAATTAACTACCATCTGATCGGGTGTCTGACGGCCCGCCAGCAGCAGCTGAACGTTCTGATTCAGCTCGGCGTTCATGGTGGGTGTCGCCCAGTCCACGTAGTGACCTAAACCGTCGTAATCATTGAGCGTCAGCCAGACCTGATACGCCTCGGCCAGCAGCGGATTGTCCGCTGGCATTTTCGCCGCTTTGTTGGTGCTGGCAGGCAGGAAGCCCACCTTCAGCCAGCGGTTCGCCATGGCATCAGAGACCATATAGTTGATGAACTTCGCCGCACCTTCCTGCTGGTCTTTGCCTTTGGCAGTGCTGGTGATGGAGAACGCCAGATCGGTACCGCCCACCATCAGCGGTTGCTTCACGCCTTCACCGGCAGGCATCGCGGCAAAGTGAATATCTTTGTTGTCTTTAAACTGGCCGAGATACCAGGTGCCGCTGACCAGGAACGCGGCCTGGCCGTTCTGGAACAGCGTCGCCGCATCGTCGTGACCGATGCCCTGGAAGCCAGGGAAGAAGTACCCTTTGTCGGTCCAGCTCTTCATCATAGAGGCGGCATTGACCAGCTTGCTGTCTTTGAAGGTGCCGCCCACATCGTAAATCAGATTATCCAGCGTCTTGCGGTCGTGGCTCTCAATCTGCGCCTGCCACAGGGTGCTGAGCAGCTGCTGGCCCATGTTGCCATCCAGCAGACCGAGCATCATCGGCGCGGTGCCCTGCTGCTTCAGTTTCGCCATCGCGCTTTCCAGTTCAGCCAGCGTTTTCGGCACGGCAATGCCCGCTTTATCCAGCAGCGCTTTGTTGTAATAGAGTCCGACCATCTCGCCCAGGCTGGCGACGCCGTAGAGTTTGCCGCTGCCAAACTCGCCGCTGTCTGACCAGCGGTTACGTTTCAGAATCGAGTCCGGGAAGCGTGTGGTCCAGCCGTTGCTGGCGGCGTAGCTGTCGAGCGGCAGCAGCAGCTTATCTTTAACCAGCGAGCCCATATCGCCGCCGCCCTGGTTGACCTGAGCGATCTGCGGGCCATCACCGGCGGTCAGCGCCAGCTTCAGGGGAATACGGGTATCTTCAAAGGAGTGAACCGAGCGGTTAATCACAATGCCGGGATTCTGCTGGGAAAACTCTTTAATCCCTTCATCTACCGCGGCAGTCTGCTCCGGGTAGTTGTAGATATCCCACTCATTCAGGGTAACGGCGGCGTGGGCGGCATGCGAGACGCTGCCCGCCAGCAGGCCCGCTGCCAGCAGCCGACCCACATTGCGAATTCGGAACGAACGAACGGAGGAAACAGACATTATGCTCACCTTCTTCAGACCAGGATCGGCATCCTTTCATCTCACCGCCTGACATCCTGCAGGCTGCAGCCGCACACAAACGCACTCACTCATACTTACTTTAATAAAAAAATAAAGTCAAACAGCCAGCGCGGGGAATTGCAACGCTGTGAGCACGCGCAAATAAACAGCGACATGGCGTGAAATTCAGCACACTGCTCTGGCATTTACGCGATTAACCGTGGCGGCGCGTCGCCAGCCACATTTTCTGCAGCAGGAGATGCCAGTGTAATCATTGCAAAATAACGTCCTGATAAAACATACGAAAATCCTATCACGCTCACACTTTTCCCCTTTCACTGGCCGTGAATCTGCTGCCAGCCGCCACGATTCGGGCGTGTTGGCGATCACAGTTGTGCATCCCGATGCTGGTAAACATTGCCGAAGCGCCTGTGTTAGTGAGATAAGGTAATTATTCTATCTTGAAAACTAAGTCCACTTTCATTAACGTAACTTTTATCTGCGGATCTGTTCAATCCCTGACCGATTCACTCACTCACGAGAATTCACCATGGCGAATCAAGGTGTCATTCGTCCGGCCACCCCGGCGGACTACCCGGCGCTCTACCGCATCTGCCTGGAAACAGCCGATGCAGGTGGCGATGCCCGCGCGCTCTATTCCGATCCTGACTATCCCGGCCAGCGTTTTGCTGTGCCTTATGCGCGTTTCGCGCCTGACTTTGCTTTTGTGCTGGAGCGGGACGGTGAGGTGCAGGGTTATGTGGTCGCCGCGCCCGATACCCGCGCGTTTGAAGCGCAGCTACAGGCCGAATGGTGGCCGCAGCTGCAGGAGAAATATCGTGATCGCAGCGCCAGCGCGCCGCTCGACAGCAAAGTGCTCGACTCAATACGCCATCCTGACCAGGCCGCTGACACGCTGGTGACGCAGTGGCCCGCTCATCTGCATATCAACCTGCTGCCGGCGGCACAGAAAGGCGGCTGGGGTCGCCGGATGATTGAGCATGAGCTGGCGGCGCTGCGCGCTGCCGGTGTCAGCGGTGTCCATCTTGGCGTCAGCCTGCAGAATGAGCAGGTCTGTGCCTTTTATCAGCGCATGGGGTTCACCCCAATCCTGCGCAGCAATGCCATCTACATGGGCCAGTTACTCTGAGTGAGGTAGCCGATGACCAGCCTGCGCTTGCAGAATGTGAAGAAGTCTTATGAACACGTTAATGTCATTCATGGCATCGATCTGACGATCAACAGCGGCGAATTTGTGGTGTTTGTCGGGCCATCCGGCTGCGGCAAATCGACGCTGCTGCGGATGATCGCCGGGCTGGAGGAGATCAGCAGCGGTCAGTTGCTGATTGAGGAGCAGGACATGACGCAGCAGCCCGCCACCGAGCGCGGCATTGCTATGGTGTTTCAGTCTTATGCGCTCTACCCCAACATGACGGTGCGCGGCAACCTGGCCTATCCGCTGGAGGTAATGAAGAAGTCTAAGGCGGAGATCAATGAGGCGATTGCCCGGACGGCCGCCCGCCTGCATCTCACCGAACTGCTCGACCGCCTGCCGCGCGCGCTCTCTGGCGGACAACGGCAGCGCGTGGCGATTGGCCGGGCAATTATCCGTCATCCGCGTATTTTCCTGTTCGATGAGCCGCTCTCTAACCTCGATGCCGAGCTGCGTTTGCAGATGCGGATTGAGATTGCGCGGCTGCACGCCTCGCTCGGCAACACCATGATTTATGTCACCCACGATCAGCTGGAGGCGATGACGCTGGCTGACCGCATCGTCGTGCTGCGTCAGGGCCGCATTGAGCAGGTCGGCGCACCGCTGACGCTCTATCACGACCCGGATAACCTGTTTGTCGCCGGTTTTATCGGCTCGCCAAAAATGAACTTCCTGCGGGCGGAAATCAGCGCCACGGGCGAGGGTGAAGTGCAGCTGCGGGTGCCGGAACTGAAGATTGAGGGGCTGGTGCTGAAAATCGCCGCCGACTGCCGCGAGGGGCAAACCGTGACGCTGGGGATTCGTCCCGAGCATTTCCAGCCTGCCGCGCAGACGCCGGAGGCATTGCGCTTTCACGGCGAGCTGGCCTATGGCGAGATGCTGGGCCACACCAACTACCTCTACCTGGACATCGGGCGTGAAGAGATGCTGGTGGTGGAAGAGCGCGAAGCAACCACGCGCGATCTGGGAACCCAGGTTGAACTGGGCTTTTCTGCTGCGCACTGCCTGCTGTTTGATGAACAGGGGATGCGCCTGCGCTAAGGGAAGCGCGGAAACAAAAACGGGCGCCGCGGCGCCCGTTTTTATTGGAGGGATAAATCAGGTGACCGGCTCTTCATCGGCCTGCGCCGCCAGCAGATCAAGCAGCCGGTTGACGGCAAAACCCGCCGCGCCCAGCGCCCACATGCGGTTCGATTCAGTCAGGAACTGCAGCGGCGTCATGTGCGGCGTCAGTTTAAGCCGGTAGGCCTGGAAGCTCTGGGTGATGTGATCGAGCAGAATGCGTGACGCCATGTGCGGCTCCATCGCCAGATAAACCACATCCGGATCGTAAGCCACCGACAGGTTCGCCAGTGAAATTCCCAGCTCGCGTCCTGCCTCTTCCAGCACCGCCAGCACCTCGGGCGTTGGCCGCTGATCCAGCGCCTGCAACGTGAGGCCTTCCACCGGCTCCTGGTCAGCAAGCCGTTGCAGAATGGCGCGCGATGAGGCGACATCTTCCAGCAGACGCAGTGATCCGTCGCCCACCAGCCCGTTGCCAATCTCTCCCGCCTTGCCGTGACGACCGCGGTAGAGCTGACGATTCAGAATGATGCCCGCCCCGATCCCTTTGCCGTAGGTGGCGATCACCGCCGACTGCGCGTTGCCGAGCTGACCAAACACCAGCGCCGCCATTGCCATGGCGTTGGCGTCATTCTCGATAAACACCGGCAGCGAGAAACGCTCTTCCAGCAGGCGCGCAATCGGGACGTTGTCCCAGTCGAGCACTTTGGAGCGGATACAGTAGCCGTTTTCGGCATCGACCAGTCCCGACAGGGCCAGGCCAATGGCGCCCACCCGCTTCTCCTCAACGCCGCGCAGGAATTTCGCCAGTGCATCGCCGAGCTGGCGCGGTGTCAGCGTGCCTTTCGGCATCTGCTGTTCGCCCAGCAGATTGCCGCTGAGATCGGTCATGACGATCAGGTTGCGTTCCGCATTGAGCTGAATGCCAATCACGCTGGCGCGATCGGGATTGAGCCCAAGCAGCGTTTTTGGCCGCCCCATCGACACGCGACGCAGCCCCAGCTCCTGCACGATTTCCTGCGCCAGCAGGCGATTAGTCGCCTGCGACACGGTCGACATGCTCAGTCCGCTACGAACTTTCAGGTCTGACTGGCTGATCGGCGCATTTTCAACAATCAACCGCAGAATGCGCGCGGTTACGTTGGGAGCGGTCATAAATTCCTCGGGTTATCTGGCTGAGGATACTCAGCCAGCTTCAGATCGGTAATCGGGCAGGCGTCAGCTGCTGCGCCAGTATCAGCGCCCCGCTCAGGGCATCGCCCTGCGGCGTCACCAGCCGGGCCTGAATATCGTCATCCAGCCAGCGCTGAATCGGCGTGGCCAGTCCCCCCATCAGCGCCACGGGTCCGCTGCTCAGGGCAGTCAGACGGCGGACCATCAGGCCGATATCGGCTGCGGTCTGATGCAGCAGATCCTGTGCATGACCATCGCCCGCGTCGGCGGCCGCAAAAATCTGTGGCACCACGCGGGCCCAGTCTGCAGGCGTCGCTGAGCGCGTCCAGAGCAGCATGGTTTCCGGACTGTGGTCGAACTGCGCCATCAGCTGCCGGGTAAGAGCGCTCTGGGTAATAATCGCTTCATGGGCCAGCAGCGCCAGCCGCAGCGCACGACGGCCCAGCTCAGCGCCCGATCCCTGGTCAGACAAGGCAAAGCCCCAGCCGCCAAGCAGCGTAAACTGATCGCCATCCCACGCGGCTCCCTGACTGCCGGTGCCGATAATAAAGACGGCGCCAGGTGCGCCGCCATGGGCGCCCGCACAGGCGATCTCCACATCGCTGACCACCTGTAACGCCGCGCAGTCAGGTCGCCAGCTGGCGAGCCGCGCCTGTACCGAGGTGACATTCGCACCGGCTAATCCGGCCACCAGCGCGGTTTGCGTCAGCGCCTCCGGGGCTAATCCCGCCTGTGACAATATCCGTTCGATCAGCTGCCCGACGCAGGTCAGCGCCGCGTCATAGTCTGACCAGACGTTGGCAGGCCCGCCGGTGGCTTCCGCCAGCATGCGACCCTGCAGGTCGGTTAACCGCGCGCGACACTGTGTACCGCCGCCATCAATGCCCAGAAGATAGTGTGGTTGCACGCGCTTCCTTCCCTGATTAAGGGTTATAGCCATAATGAGCGAACGATAGGATAAAAAAACTTAAATCGCAATAACAAATAAATATAGCAAAATCATATCTGAATTTTCTTCTTATTTTACATCATGATAACAAAAACCCCCTCGCAAAACGCGCAGTGCGTTATTGACATTAGTTTTTCTGTCGTAATAAGTTGGTGGTCAGATTATCAACAGGCGCGCCCGATCACAGGCGGGCTATGCATCATGCGATTTCAGGAGCAGGGGTTTAACATGAAAGTAGGCATTATCGGTCTCGGCTTTCGACTGTCCCACGTGATCAAAGAGTTCAGCAAAGCCGACGACGCCTTCTCGGTAGTGGGTTATTACGATCCGGCACCCGCCGGACTGCCTAATCTGCACAGCTTTGGTATCGCGCCCGGCCAGGCCTTTGCGTCAATCGATGCTCTGCTGGAACATGGCGGAATGGATGTCGTGCTGGTTGGCTCTCCCAACTTTCTGCATCTGGAGCATGTGGGTCAGGCGCTGGCAGCGGGTTACACGGTGTTTACCGAAAAGCCGGTGGTGATCAATGAAGAGCAGACCATGGAGATGGCGAAGCTGGTACGTCAGTATGGCGAAGCGCGCATTCTGGTCGGCCTGGTACTGCGCTATTCCCCGCTCTATCACGATCTGCTGGCGGCACGCGATGCGGGTCAGTTGGGTGAGATCACCTCGATTGAGGCGACAGAACATATCAAGCCTTATCACGGCGCATTCTTTCAGCGCGACTGGCGCCGTCTGGAGAAATATGCCGGTCCGTACATTCTGGAAAAATGCTGTCACGACATCGATCTCTATCAGGGCCTGTTGCAGGAGCGCCCGATCCGCGTCGCCAGCTTTGGTGGCCGGAAATCCTTTACTCCCGCTCATGCGCCGCAGGGAGCTATCACCGCTGACTCAGAACTTTATCACGTGAAGCCCAGCGGCTGGTCGAGCACCGATGCGGTGTTCGACAGCGATGCCGATATTGTCGACTACCAGACAGCCCTGATTGAGTACGAAGGCGGCGCGACGCTGGCCTTCCACGCCAATCTGAATGTGCCGGATGAGTTCCGCCGTTTCTGTGTCATGGGCACCGACGGCATGGCGGAAGGCGACTTCGTGCGCAACTACTTCCGCGTACACAACGCACGCAGCGGCGAGAAAGAGGTCGATACCGCCTACAGCGGCAATGCGTATGATGGCCATTACGGCGCAGATGCGCTGATGGCTGAAGAGATCGTTAAACATATTAAACAGGGAACACCGCTGAAAGTTTCAGTAGTGGACGCGCTGGAAGCGGGCCTCACGGCAATAAAAATCGATGAGGCTCGTAAAACCCGCAGCGTAGTGGACATGCGTGAAAGCTGGCTAACATTTGACGCCAACCTGGGAAAAACCGGGGCCTGATGGCTCCAGCCTGCGGGTCGGCCTCCCCCTCTGACCCCAGGATTTTAATGGCAGTATGACTGGTAACTTCCTGTACTGGCCTTCGGGCCAGTGACAATATTGAGGTTGAGCTGGCTCGGGAAACCGTTGCCAGCGACAACTCAACCGCCCCTTCTCCAGCCCTCTTCTCCGAAGGCGTATTTGATTAAATGGCCCCCTGCTGGAGGCAGCGCTTAATGAATGTTTTTTTCATTCCGGGCGCAGACCGAGGGGCGCTGGCAGTGAAGGTACTCATACAGCAGCAGCATTCCTACCGGGTTATCCTCCAGATTTTCGAAATCAACGTGCGTTTTTTCCAGAAGATATTTTCTCAGGGCGCTAACCGGGATGTTTTTATGGGAAGCCAGCGCCCGGCACAGCTGCGCCACGATCTCGCACTTTACTGAATACGGCACATCAGGATTATAAATTTCCGGAATGGAGTGAGTCTGATTCATAACGGAACCCTCTATAAGCGCTTAAGCTGACTGAGGAGGCCACAGGCCTGCCGATGAGAGATAAGTTATAGCAAGGAACGTGTTTTCGTGTAAATCAGGAACGTTTTGAAAGGCGTCACGGAGCTTTGCGTTCGTCCGGTTTGCGTTTCAGTCAGAGGCAACTTA
>Ga0308162_1002672_pt1 | contig 11166 bp, 23 predicted proteins | sample PhySR2_FD_201370 | JGI IMG/M metagenome (GOLD analysis project Ga0308162, IMG submission 201370) | Phyllosphere microbial communities from UC Gill Tract Community Farm, Albany, California, United States - DLSLS.R2 | ecosystem: Host-associated > Plants > Phyllosphere > Unclassified | place: USA... | reverse complement strand
AGTCCAGACGCCAGCCACATCTTTGTAAGGTTCGTATACCCTGCCCTCTACCCCATCCTTACCGCCGAGGAATACCGTAGCGATAGCCATAGCTCCGCCGCCCGCGACAGCAATAAGCTTATTGCGCAGGCTGTTTGACATAGTCATGGGTTAATCCTCGTTGATGTCTGGCGCAGTGGGCCAGCGCTGAAGGGCTTTGATTTGCGCCAGGGTAGCCTTGCGTTTGTAATACCAGTTGATGCCGAGCGTGAACAGCGCGACCAGAATACCAGCCAGCACGCCTACAGCACTCCATTCATCGGGACTCAGCCGGGTCAGCAGACCATTGGCGATTGTCCCGGCAGATGCGCCGTATGCCGCGCCTGAAGCCAGTTTGCTCATATCGATACTCATATCACCTCCGTGATTACGGGCGGTGCTGTAGGTAGTCAGAAGAAAAGATCGCCCGTTGCCACACAGGAAAAGGTGAGAGTCGATGTTGATTGGCAGGGGCGAAAACAGAAAAGGCCCGCCGTAGCGAGCCTTAATAATCATTTGATATTTCTGCTTAAACGCTTAGAAACTGCTTGCGCCTAGCTGTAGGTTAACCTACAATGTATTTCATCAGCAGGACGCTGAAACGGGAAGGCCTCTACCGAAGCAGAGGCCAACATGAGGTAAGGGTTATGATGAAGTTAATCATCATCCTGATTGTTCTCTTAGTGATTAGCTTGCCAGCATACTAAGTCAGTCAGGAGGAGGGGAGAAATCCCCTCCAACCCCACCCCAGATTTTAGAGTGATGACGTTATGAAATCAACTAACGACGATCGGCAAAAACGTAGTGATGAGAAGCGTGGCGTTAAGGTGAAAGGCATCAAGCTTCACACCGACACAATCGCGCTACTGGAATCTCTTGCAGAGCAGACGGGACAGCCACAATCAGCGGTAGTCACGAAGGCTTTAGCGATGTTCGCCGAAAGTCTGAAGCCTTAAGTGCCACTTTGCTGCTGTTAGGAACACCTATCCCATGGAAGGGATAATTTATTGCTCATCCCCTGCAGCGGATAATAAAAAAGCCCCGCCGACTGGTGAGGTCGCGAGGCTCTTTGGCATCCACACTTATGCAACTGACCGGTAAAGCTGCGATCTGTTCGCTTCACTTCCCGATCATGCCGTTAATGTGCCAGGTCGCATGCCCTTTGTCTTTGGCAATTCGTGCTATTTTGTATAATCACGCAGCGACTTTAGGAATCTCCTTCTCCATTTCTCGCTTAATTGCGTAAAACATTTCTCCTTCGATGATATCCATCGCCCATTCCATTCTGTTGCGGGCCTCTTTCGGTGAGATGCTGCAGTAATAAATCAGGGATGAGCCGATATTTTGCACGCTCTTGCGCTTGCAGTATCGTAATCTGGCTACGTTCCGAAGCGGGTTATCCCTTCCGAATGTCTTTACCATGACTGATTCAACAAAGGCGGCATCATCTGATTCTTTGGCGAGAGCGATGATGTTTGCCGTTGATGACTGAGGGATAAGCAGATCACGCGCCTTGCGGAATAACTCTTCACCACGCAGCCCTTCACAATGCAGCTGTGACACGATTTTCTCTATCTGCTTACCCTTCTGCTCACTCCATTCGCATCGCATCATCAGGCGCCCGATAACGTTAACCTCTGCACGGTCGTAGTCTTCGCCACCGAGGTGATCACCCCATACGCCCAGCAGATGCCTGACCCAAGCCTGCTGCGATTTGTTGATGGTCTTCCAGCCATTGCCGAATAACCGGCGCATATCCGCTGCTGTTCTTACGCCTGACAGCCTGACGATTTGCTGATAGTCACGCTCAATGCGCATGCTTAACCCCCATCATCTTCGCCGTGTTACGGATAATCCGGTAGTTGATCTCGTACATGCCGCGCATCTTCAGAATGCGAAGGCGGAGCCACTTCTCTCTGAGGTATTCGGTCATGATGGCCTCCGGTTTTCAGCCACAACGGCCTTATAAGCGCGCAGGGTGTGGTTACGAGAACCAAGAAGAGTTAGCTGGAAGGTGAGTCCATAAGAGGATATTGAGCTAACCGGCGCCGCCTGCCTGCCGGCCTCGAAGAGCTTCTTGGCCTTGCTCAACTGCCAGAATGGACCGGTAATCCAGATACGCGCATAGGCAAAGTCGTCGAAATATTGAATTTTCATGCTGCCTCCCTCTGCTTAACCAATTCGCGCAGCAAAGCCCTGTAACGCGCTCTGATGGCGTCCAGTTCTTCTCTGGTGTATCGGTGAGGTTCGTTGTTTGATTCGAGCGCCAGAACGCGCTGAAGGCCGATTTTGGTGATGAGGTTGATGCGGTAAGAACCAATCGCGCCTGAGTGATGCACGTTGCATGCTGCACACTGGCTGTGAACATTGTCCTCGTTGAAACGTAACTGCGAAGCCGCTGCTGTTGTCCTGTAATGCCCTGCGTGATAGCTCACTGCTGTTTTGCTGCCACAACTGATGCAGATATTCCCGTCCCGCGCTCTGATGTAGTCGTTGAATGCCCGCTGGGTCATGTTCATCCAGTGGCTTAACGGCTTAACATCGGCTTTGCGCTTGTTCCATGCGGCGCGCTGCTCTTTCTCCAGGCGCTTTTGCTTGCGCTCGGATATCTGGTTAGCGAGTTGAATGGCACATTTGGGAGAGCAGACGGTCTGGAGGCTATTACGGGGGATAAACTTTTCAGGACAGCATTTGCATTTCTTCGGCTTCGGCTTGGTGCCTTTAGCCATGACGCCCCCTTTCGAACTGGTGAAGCCATGCGCGAAGATTATTCAAAACTATCTCGCTCTTTATCCCGGAATATTTCTTCTTGGCGTGGATGCAGCGTGCGTAAGTGACGATACCGAAAATCCAGAAAATCAGCGGCCACGATATTGCCACGCCAATAGCCAGCAAACTGATTGGTAGCTTATACCAGGCCTCTCTCAATTCGAGGTCGGGGATTTCAAGCAGAACATCTTTTATCCCACTACAGATATTCATTCTCACCATCGCCTGTGAAAGGCAGTCGATAAAATTGAATCTATAGCCCGCTGCTACGGCCCATGTAGGTCGATCGCAAAAGTGTTTAAAGGTCAGCATCATTTACCTCTCCGCACATCCGAAAGTGTGGATCCTGCATCAGGTTTATTTCGCAGCTTGTGCAGCAATAAACAACCGACTCTTGCAGCGCCGCAGAACAGAAAGCGCACACAGAAGCACACTGCTCTCCATCGCCAGTATGCAGATTTGATTGGCTGATGCATTTCGGCCTGCTCGAACCGGTAATCTGTTTCACAGTTTTCACATGATGCTCCATACCAGTACTTGTCTTCTGAGGTGAGTGTTATGTGACAGCGGCAGCAGTGTGAGCGTCGTGATTCATTCCTTTTGCTCATGCTGCCTCCATAGGAAATAAATCGAGCTGAGCACTATCTACTACGAATGCTTCACAGCTTTCCGAGCAGGATCCCGCCTCATAAGCCTTGTTACCTCTGATAGTTGCAGCAATTTCGTCTCGGGAATAATGTGCGTACATTTGCTCAATTGCTTCCAGGGAGAGGCTGTCTCGATACATGATTTTGTTTTCTTGCTGCCTACGACCCACCACCCTTACATCTTCAGACAAGATTACTTTCTTGAATTGTTCGGCCATTTCAGGTTCATCACGCAAAGCCAGAGCGACCTTGTTAACTCCTTTTTTTATGCAAAAAACACAATTCCCCAGATGCTCCTCAAGATTTAAATCAAAAGACTGATTCTTCCAGAACGTAAGTACATCCTGTTTTTCATAGTCGGTTATTTCTGCCATAAAACGCTGCCGGCTTTTTTTTACCTTTACAACACGGTCGGCAATGCGAGACGCAGTGGCGGTGTCCAGCAAATATCGGTTCTCCAATAATGTGTTCATCTCGGGAGCTTCCATTTCTCTCAATTCGATATAAAGCCCTCTCATCTGCATATTCTCGAAACCAAGGCGGCGGAGGAGAGGGAATATTTTGCTACCCCAGATACGAGTTTGTTCGTCTATGCGCATACCAAGCCAGGACTCACATTCTGCAAAATGATCTTTGCAGTAGCGCTCGCACACTTCGATTTTCATTGTTCGCGTACAGAACGCGCCGCCAAAATAAGGTGTGCCATATTTTTTGGTGATGTCTATCCACGGCTTAAGATTTGGTCCAATTTCATCCAGAGTAATGACCTCATAGTCATTACCTTTTCCCAGCTCTGGGTTAACCTGCACTCTCAGGCATGTCAGATCGATGCCCCAGTTATCTACGACATCACGGATGAATTGATATGTGTTTGGATGTTCTGCGCCGGTATCCATAAACAGATAATGAACCTCTTCACCGGCAAGGCGTTTTTTCTCCATCATCCAGACAAGATATGCGGATGTTCTGCCACCAGAAAAACTCACGACGTTTATCATTCTTTTATCCCGTTTTTCCGAATCTTCCAGCCCACTCAGCCGCACGCGCTGACTCGTCGCTAAACCTGACGTTCTGCTCGGCACCGAATGCATGGATTAAGGTGATTAGGTCTCGCATCTCACTGACGCGCATTTTGCTTGTTGACTGGCCGAGCACCACAAAGCCCCCGTTGATACCCGGTACCGTCTCCTGTCCTTTCAGGCTGGCGCTGAAGATGTGTTTCCAGCTCTCTGCGTCGAGTTTCTTCCCGTACCAGACCACCTGGCTTGATACGTCATGCAGGCAGGCCCAAAGCATACGGTTTTGCGCAAGGCTTCTGGTGTCTTCCTGGATGGTTACCTGCAGAGGTTTTTCGGGATTGGTGGGGAGTTGCTGAATGGCGCTGATGCAGTTCTGTCGGATGTTGCTGTCACGCAACAGGTAGCGTTGTGTCTCCATCGAATTTGTCTCGCTTTAATGCGTCGCCCAGCACCTTGCGCATCACCGCCTGGTAGCAGGTGAAGTCATGAAACTTGCGGCCGTGGTTAATGATTTCCTGCAAGAGTGATTCGAACTCATCATCTGGCAGGATATAAGTGGATTTCTTAAGAGGGATTACGTTGCTCACTTGCGACTCCTTGCGCCCTGCTGCTCAAACTCAGCATCGACTATCAGGTCATGCGCTTCACGCGCCAGCATGTCGATGGCGTTCAGGTGCGCCCGAAACTGCTCAGGCTTCAGGTCGCGCTTCTTAGCCAGGTCGATGATTGCCAGCTGAATATTTCGGGCCTGACGCATCAGCGGTAGTGTGATTACCAGTTGAGTTACCTGTGTCATGCTGCTCTCCCGGTTGATGTCCACTTTCCGGATGCAAACATAAGCGCGTAGCGAACGTGAGCCTGAGCACTACGCATATGCAGGTCTTCCAGCTTACTGAGGTCGATGAATACCGGTCCTCTGTACTGCGGTCGGTCTGCGCAGAGATATGCTGCAATCACTTCTGAATCTTCGTAGGTTAAATTCATACGTCAGCCCCTTTGTTGTAGCGGCGTGATTGTTGCTGGGTTTGCTCAGGGCGGGCGCGGCAGAGTTTTGCTGCGGCTTCCTGATCCGTTGGCTGGAAGTGTCCGTTGTTGAAAGCCTGATAAACGGTTCCGAGCTGTCCAAAGCGGTTCTTGGTGACGATTATTTCTGCATAGTTCGCAGCTGGTGATTCCTCGTCATAGACGGCTTCGCGGTAGAGCATGATGATGCTGTCGGCGTCCTGCTCAATGCTGCCGGAGTCGCGCAGGTCGGCGTTGGTCGGGCGGCGCTGACCTTTCGGGCGCTTCTCAACATCTCGGGATAGCTGGCTGAGTGACATGACCGGCGTCTTCAGGTCTTTTGCAATGCGCTTCAGGCTGCCGGAGATGTGTGCAATAGCGAGGTCGTTACGGTCAGCCTTTGGCTTATCAATCAGTCCGAGGTAATCCACCAGGATGAGTGACAAGGCCGGGTTATTGCGCTTGTGCCGTTCTGAAATGGCGCGGATTTGCTCGACGTTCATCTTGCTGGCATCGACAATCCACACATCCAGATCTAACAGGCGCCCAAGTCCGTTTGTTACCTTTGCCCAGCCTTCATCGTTCATCTTCGCAGGGTTGCGCAGTGCTGAAACTGGCAGGTTTCCCGCACCGGCTATCTGCCGCTCAACGACCTGATTGGCGTCCATCTCCATGCTGAAAATCAGCACGCCGCGTTTCTGATTGCTGCCTGGTAACTTCTGCCGGCCGACACCTTCAGCAACGGTAAGCGCAAATTCCGTTTTACCCATGCCAGGGCGCGCAGCAACGATGACCAGGTCGACGGAGTTGATGCCACCGGTGATATGGTCAAGCTCAGGAATGCCGGTCTTCAGTGTGTCGGACTCTTCACCCTGACGAACGCGCTTCTCAAGCAGCTCCTGATAACCGTCCAGAACGTCACGGATATGCATCGGCCTGATTTCATCACCAGGGCGGTCGATATCGGTGAGTGATGCCATGAACTGGCTGATAGCGTTGAGAGCAATCTCGTGGTTACCTGCTGAAGTGATTTCACGTTTGCCAGCGTCCATGAGCTCAGTGAATCGGCGCACCTTGTGATAGTCGGCCACCACGCGGGCATAGCCTTTCAGGTTTGCTGCTGACGGGCATTTGCGCATGGTCTCCATGACGTGACCGAAATACTCGTCACCCATAGCTTCGGCAACCATCATCCCGTCAATCAGGCTGCGTTGTTTCGCCTGACGCTTAATCTCACCAAATGCGCGGCGGTACAGGTCTACGCTAAATGCGCTTTCGTCCAGTGTTGAGATGACGTCGCTGGCATCCGGCGTATATCCGCCAATCAGCAGCCCGCCAATCACGCTGGCTTCGATATCGGTATTAATCATGCTGGCTCCTTGTGGTCTGCAAACTTGCCTTCCCTGACGCCGGTGAGCGTCGTTTCACGCAGGAGATAATCCAGATCTGCTGACCAGCCAGATTCATTTGCTCCGAAGTAAAACGGCTTGGCCTGGCAGACGAATGCGCGAACGTAAGACCGGAACCCGGCAACGTTTGGGGTTTTGAGCTGAGGGATAAGTTTTTTCAGGCGGCGCTGACGCTGAGTATTGGCAGATACAGCGTGTGGAAGTTTTTCACCAACCTCCTCGTTGTAGGCAACCAGGTAAGATTCGTAATCAATGCGCTCTGCCCGACGCTTTTCAGGTTTAACCTGATCACCTTCCAAGCCCCCTTTGGGGGTATGGGGGGTTTTATCTTTTAGTTCTTGTTCTAGTAACTTCTTGTTCTGTTCATCGGATGGTTTATCGGATGGTTCATCGGGTACAGCATTCAAAGCCGCACCAGTGCTGGGTTTGTTGTTATCGGATGGTCTTTCGCGAGGTTCATCGGCTGAAATGACCTGATATTCGGCATAATTCGTGATGGTGATCACCGTCCCGAAGCGTGTTCCCTTAGTGGTGATCATCCCTTCTCTGGCGAAGAAATTAATCATTCTGGTCACCGCCTGCGGACTCTTTTCCGTGCCATCCTGATCACGTAATTTACGGCCCATAATCGCCGCTGTGGTCACCAGTTCGCCGGGTTGAAGATTCCATTCCTTGCCAGCAAACTCTACTGTGCGTGGCCTGTAGGAAGCCTCACCGATAAGCCGAATCCACATTGCCAGCTTGGCTGTATCTTTGGCCCAATCCTTGGACAGAAGACTCCGGAACAGTGCAAAATGCCCCTGCTTTTGGTTTTCCATCCTTGCGCTCCTGTGTTTGCGAGCTGCGTTGAAATCAAAAAGTTCAGCAGTTGACATAACTGCCCCCTTTACTGTTTACATATCCAGTTAGTCCTGGCATAATTTCCTCCAGTTATTTGTGTTCGCAAATTGCTATCAAGCGTCGAAACTGTTCCCGCAGTTCGGCGCTTTTTCTTTTGTCAGTAGCTGCTCTATGCGCAACAACCTCTGCGCCATTTCTGATTCAGGTGACACCACATCCAGATAAGCCAGTGCCAGACTCATCATCTGGAAGAAGCTGTGACGCTGCTTTCCTGATGGACGCTTCATGCGGCTTACAGCTGCGTCGTCCAGGTCGAGTACCTTCGCCAGTGTTCCCTGTCCACGTTCAGCCAGTTTGTTCAGTAACTGGCTTTCAATCTCTCTCGCTTTTTTGCGATAGCTTGCAATTTCCATGATGTAAAATTCCTTTGTTGGTTAAGTAATTGCGTGACACTGCGGTGAGCATCGTCACTTGAGTTTTCCCTGGTATTCCGAGGGAGGTCAGATTGATAAAGAGCGGTGTTGCTTAAGCTGCTGTCTTTCTTGGCGGGAACAGACCATCAAGAGTGGTCTTGCTACCTAACTTATTTAACGCCTTCACCAGGCGACGGCATGACTCTAAATCTGGTGCTCGAATTCCCGTCTCGTAGTTAGCTAGTCGGGACTGATTCCAGCCACAAACGCTGGCAAGCACTGATTGAGTGATGCCAAGCTTTTTCCGTTCGTTGGCAATGTTGTTCATGGTTTGTCCTTAATGGGTCACTCTGCACCTATTAAACACAATTCGTGATTCATTTTCAACACAAATCGTGAAAAGCCTTTTAACACGGAATGTGATAGAAATATGCGCATGAAAAGAGATGAAGATATTGCCGCGCGAATTAAGCGCTTACGTGAAGCTAAGGGCCTCTCTCAGAAGGGTCTGGCGGAGCTATGCGGATGGGCTTCACAGTCTCGGATAGGCAACTATGAAGCTCGGGTGAGAAGTGTTAGCGTTGATGATGCGGAGGTGATCGCAAAAGCTTTGGGTGTAACTCCGGCTGAGCTGCTGTTCGGAGATTATTATGAAGGACCATATCAGCCAGGGGAGAAATATCCATTGATAAGCTGGGTAAGCGCAGGAGCATGGAAAGAGGCGTTAGAGCCTTACAATTTGCAGCAGGTTTCTGAGTGGTACGAATCAGAGGCACGCGTAGAGGGTGATGGATTCTGGCTTCGCGTCCATGGCGATTCCATGACTGCTGCGGCTGGAATGAGTATCCCGGAAGGTACGCTCGTTCTTTTTGATACCGGCCGAGAGCCTAAGAATGGCAGCCTAGTTATTGCAAAGCTTGTTGATGCCAATGAGGCAACTTTTAAAAAGCTGATCATTGATGGCGGGCAGAAATACCTTAAGGGTCTCAACCCGGCCTACCCACTTATCCCCATCGATGGCAACTGCCGGATCATCGGTGTGGCAGTGCAGACCATGATGAATCTCGTCTAGTTATACCCCCACGAAAACCCCATAAACCCGCTTCGGCGGGTTTTTTATTGCCCTCAAAAAATATATTCCCTTCAAATTCAATAACAACACGATATGTGTTCAATATTAATCACAATTCGTGTTGATTGCATAAACACAATCTGTGATTATAAATCCCATCAGCAGGACGCACTACTCACCAGGACGGTGATGCTCTTTAACAATATGACCCTGTGAATACACAGGCCGAGGCGAGTGCTTCGGGGTGAAGCGGCGTGGAAAATCGAAGACACGCAACGTGGCGCACGAACACAAGCAATTCGTGACTGGGCAGGCAGGTGGCCCAAGGTAATGGTGACGCCCATGCCTGAACACATCGTCGGGGTAGCGTCCGGCCTTCACCACCCAAGCACTCATTGAGGAATACCCATGAACAGAAATCAGCGTCGTATGGCGGCTTTTAACGCCCGTAAAGCATCAGAGGCTATCGAGCAGACACGTTTCGAGCGCCGCATCGTCAGCACCTTATCCAGCTGCAACCAGAGAGTAGAGAAAGCAGTTATCTCCCCTTCTCTGCGTGACAGGCATGAGAGCACATCGGTATGTCTGCCGGAAATTGCATTATTCAATGCGGGTTACCGCAAATCAGAAACCATTACAGCGAGGTAGTTATGGAAAATAGTGACATTGAGCTGAGAAAGATTGTTCAGGAACTAGCTGAGAGCGAAGGCATCAGTTTTTCGGATGCCTTGGATGCTTCAATAAAGGCGCTGAGATACGAAATTCAGCGCAGAGAATCATTTAAAGCCGAAGCTGCTTGCGGTAGCTGCAGAATCATTTCCTAGCAAGATACCATGAGATATCGGAAACCTCAGTGGCAAGCACGTAATAGCTCGACGTCACGCTACTTGCCACCCCTCTAACTTCCTCCCTGACATTATATGCAGTTGATGATTTCACAGTTGTATATTCAGCTGTTGGCAGATGAAACCGGGTACCGTTACCATCCTGGATTTCACGGGAATAGCCTTTAGCTTCCATCTTTTTGTGAAGATTTTCATAATCTTCCGAATCTGCACCGCGCAGCTCTACGCGAACAATATATCTTGCCATAGGAAATTTCTCATATTGACTGTGGAGCTTAAAACATATCAGTTTCCTTTGACTGTGGAAAGCAGGGAAACCACCTCGCCTGAAGTGGTTAAAAGCAGGCAGTAGTTCATCGTGGGGTCGCTGAGGCGGCCTTTTTCATATCTGGAGGCTCCATGATAAGCACTGGTAATTACATATTCGGGTGGCTGGTTATTGGTGTGTTGATGGGGCTGGGGTTTATAGCAGGAGTTTGAGATGGAAAAAGATACAGGTGGTACAGCTTTCCCATGGGTGGAGAGTTACGTGAATGTCGACAAAGGCGAGCGGTACGAGAATTACGGCGATGCAGGCATGACGCTACGCGATTACTTCGCAGCTAAGGCGATGCAAGGAGAGCTGGCTAGCGGTCGTGCATCAAATAACCTGGATAGAATCGCATCACGTTCATATGAGATTGCCGACGCAATGCTACGCGCACAAGCCCAATAAAAAACCGAGAGGAGAAACCAATGACTAAAGAAAATAAATCATCATTTGAAGAGGCAGCAAAACCGTTAATTAAGTGGCTTGCCGAAAACGTGAATCCGCACCATCAGGCGGTAGTAACAAGCACTGACGCTGAGCTGCTTTCAACGGAGTGCTTCGTCAAAAACGAGTCATTCCTGAAAGACTGAGTGACACCGTAAAGCTGTCTGCTTAGACGGCTTTGAGGTGCTACGCACCAACGCTGTGAAGTTTCAAATGATAGAGACAGAACAGGATGCGATTTGGCCGCTTAATGCGGCCTTCTTTTTGCCCAGAATTCAGGAGATGGAAATGACTGAGACTACCGATTTAGCAGTGCTGGAGATTAAACCTGAACAGGCTCCGGCACTGTATGTACCCAATGGCCTCGACGCTTACCTT
>Ga0308162_1002668_pt1 | contig 11180 bp, 7 predicted proteins | sample PhySR2_FD_201370 | JGI IMG/M metagenome (GOLD analysis project Ga0308162, IMG submission 201370) | Phyllosphere microbial communities from UC Gill Tract Community Farm, Albany, California, United States - DLSLS.R2 | ecosystem: Host-associated > Plants > Phyllosphere > Unclassified | place: USA... | reverse complement strand
CGGCTGTGGTTTTCAGACTGTAGAGCACGTCGCTAAAGTACTGCCTCAGGTCATCCTCGACGAACGAGCCGGATTCCAGCTTTAGCGTACTGAGGTCACAGATAGCACGCAGCTCTGCGGGCAAGTGCAGTTCCATGAAATCACGGGCGACATCCGGGTGAGTCAGAAACTGCCGGAACGTGGCATCGTGAGGAGTTGGTGTGCGGTTTTTCTTCTTCTTCATCAGTCCCGGCTCTGAAAAATAACCGCTGTATGTTACCACAGGCAGAAAACCGTCTGTATTGATGGTGAACAGATCTGCAATGCCTGCAGGTAGCCGTTCGGATTATTTTTAATTTTTTCGAATACACTGCTTCATCGTACGATCTCTAATAATCGAAGCATAATCATTCTTCGTCGCAGTTCGCACAGCCAGATGAGTGATGGAATCATAAATCACCGTCAATACAGCTGGGAGATGTGGCTATCTCTGCCACCATTTAACATAAATTACATTTCACGCATCTTACATCGTCGGTAAAAAAGCGTTTGCATTCTCCAAGGGACGACGGGGATTGCCATTCAGGAATGACCTATTGCGACACACTCTGAGGCTTATACTTTACTGATTCCATTATTTACCGCTGACGGGCATGAAATTCTGCATTGAGCCAGTGGGTAAACGTTATGATCCTACTGGTGAACACACTTATGTCGCCGCGGGGACGGTAACTTATGCTTAACAAATAATCCATCTCTTCGGCCAGTGCCGGATAGCGGTCATTAAATTTTTCAGCCAGTTCTTTTAGCGTAACTGGCCAGTCCTGATCGTTATCTTCTCTCAGTATGTTTGTTGAACGAATGGCCTTACGTGCAGCAGACCTCTGCAGGACATGGCGCTGCACAGGTTTCAGAGTGGGTTTCATCAGAGCAACGTAGCCGTTAAGTACCTCGAGAAAATCACCGTTAACGGCAACGGCTATGTCCCTTGAGGGCCTGAAGGGTTCAAAGCGATCGCGCAGGTCTTCACCGTAAACGCATACGCAGTGATGCTTCAGCCAGTAACCCCATCGAATACCGTTAGCCGGTAGCATCACTTCCTCAAGCACGCCCGGATCGATGTCAATCTTACTGACAACCGGATGATCCTGCTCAAGCTCAGTCTTAACAACGTCGATTTTTGCAGTGGCATCTGCATCGGGTTCGCGATAATAAATCACGGTAAGATCGAGGTCAGACAGCCTTTCAGTGGCCGTCGCGTCGATAATGCTGCCGTATACATAAACGCTATGAATCAGATCCGGAAATGTCGTTGTCAGTGTCTGAACAACATCCGCAACCAGCTGTGAAAAGGCTGGCTGAAATCCTTTGAAATCAGGCTGGGTAATGAACCCGTACTTATCAACTGCCATTGGCTCACCGTCATGTCATACATCATATCGTCAGTTAAAGCCTGCAACGCAGAACAGTAATTTTTCAGCATCACAGACAGATTTCAGTCAGGGTAAACACAGTACTGAACCTCAGCAGCAGATCGCTTAATCAGCTAATCATCATCGTTTTCCATCAGGGTGACCATTGCTCCCCGGTGAGCTTCAACCATACGAATGTAGCGCATGACAGTCTGGGTCTGCGTCCAGGTACCTTCCTGCATGATCTGTGCAATGGATATTCCTTTTCTGGCCATATCCTGTGCGGCGCCGACGCGGGCGCTATGTCCGCTCCAGCTTGCATAGCGCCCTTTGTTGGTTTCAAGAGCTTTCGTCTCACCCGCAGCCTGACGGGCACGACGATAAATATCTTCCAGGCAGGGCGCGCTCATGGGGACTTCCGACACCCTGCCGATACGGTTAGATCGATGAACAGGACAGAAGATAACAGCGTCAGGTTCGCTGGCGAGACCCGCCACGGTGACCCATTCGCTCAGCCTGCGGGATGACTTCGCACTGAGGGACTTAACGATCCCACCTGACTGCAGGATGGTTTTAGTCCAGCCAACGTCCAGAATGATACGCCCGTCTGCTGCACGAGAGATATCTCTGATCCGCAGACGGGAAAGCTCGCTCATGCGCAGAAGTGTGCTGTAAGCAACATGCATAAACGCGAGGTCGCGCAACTGCTGCAGGCGCGGAGAATGAGCCCATTCAGCATCAAGACGGTTCAGATCCGGCCGGCAGAATGGGACGGCCTGTCCTGTACGCTCACCCGACATGACCGCTATACGGTTTATCTTTTTCCTGGCGCGAACGACGTCCGACGCAATCGTTGGCGGCACCAGTCCGGCGTTACGGTGTAACATCGACATAAGCGCCGCGTGCACCGAAATGGTTGAAGTTGAACGGCCAATGGTCTGCAGGTGAAACAGGTAGTCCTGCATGTCATCCGGTGACATAGGCAGAAAGGACCGACGATTCTCCTGCGACCAGCGCCAGCAGATCCGCATCACGCTCAGTAGCTGACGCCACGTGTTGGCCGAAAAGGCCTCTCGATGGCGGACGAACGCGGCCAGTTTAGCAGTGAGATCATCACCGGCGCTGCCGCTAAGAGTCACACCGGTAAAAGCGGAGATATCGTTCATGTTTGCTCCATTTACAACTCTTGGCTGAAAGGCAACGCTACGTGAATTCTGAGAAAGAAGCAGGGGTACTGCTCGTCAGATTTTACGTAGCGACGCCTATTTTTTAAACACCGTCGTTCAGCCGCACGCCGTCCAGAACTTCGCCGTTTCATATAAATGGCCGTAAAGTTCAGGATCCAGCCCCGATCCGCATGATACAAGGTTTCAGAGACTCTGTCTGGCCTTATATAAACATTATTATATAAGTTTAGGGACACGTTAAGCCTTTTAGTTAGTTGTAGGCGTGAGTTCACGAGCGTTCATATAAGTCTAAGTATATTGAGCTGGAGTATTCCAAAAATTAATCAGCGTCAACATGGCAATAGAATTAATGATATTCGTCATATGTTGTTGTTTTTTAGCACTTTATTTCTGGATCACCATAGGGGACTATTAATTTTAGGATGAAGCCTTAGGCATGAACAAAGCATGGATAAAAAAATTGTAATTGATACAATGTAAAAAAAATCTTTCTCAAGAGGTCGATGTGCAAGTTTTAAGTCTATTCTGTGGAGCCGGCGGGCTGGATCTTGGTTTCAAATCAGAAGGCTATAACATACGCCTTGCCATTGATAATTCAGTTGCAGCAATAGCAACACATATGCATAATTTCCCAAAAAGCGTAGCTATTCAAGCTGATATAATTGAGTTAGGTAAAGATGGACTGCTAGAATTATGTGAAAAATATTTAAAAAAAAATGAGCCTCTCGGTATTATCGGCGGGCCTCCATGCCAAGGTTTTTCTCGTAGCAACATAAAATCAGAGATTAACGACCCTCGTAATAAGCTCGCACTTATATATATTGAATTGATTGGTGAATTAAAGAAAATATATGACGTTAACTTCATTGTTTTTGAAAATGTTTTAGGGATAAAAGATAAAAAACACATTAAAACTTATAATGATATAATTCAAAATCTTGAGGAAATTAATTTTAAGGTGAGTTCTTTCGTGTTGAATGCTCGGGATTTTGGCGTTGCTCAAGATAGGAAAAGGGTAATAATTATTGCATTAAAAGGAAAAACTCAAGGCAATATATCTTTTAAAGATACTATATCAAAGTTAAAAACCGTAAAAGATGTTATTTATGGATTGCCTGAACCTACTTACTTTAGAAGAAATATAGACGTAAGCGACATTTTTCACCATCCAAATCATTGGACGATGGTTCCAAAATCACAAAAATTTAAAGATAACTCTTTAATGGATAAAAAGACCAGAAGTTTTAGGGTTATATGTTGGGATAAACCAAGCCCCACTGTTGCATATGGTAATAGAGAGATTCATGTGCATCCAGATAAAAAAAGAAGATTATCTATTTTTGAATCAATGCTTCTTCAGGGATTTCCAAAAAACTTTGAGATAAAAGGTAATTTTTCGCAGCAAGTGACTCAAGTTTCAAATGCAGTACCTCCTCCGATGGCAAAAATCATCGCTAAAAAGATAAAAATTCTAGACTAAAGGAGAATCTAAGGATGAGCATAGAATTAAAAGAAGAAGAAATTAGAATAGCCACATCTATAAGAGAGAACAGGGAGAAAGTTGAAGTCGCAATATTAAGTACAGATGAAAGGGTACTTGCAAGAGTTACTGATGGAATATATAGACAACCTGGTTCTGCTCTTAGAGAATTAATCTCAAATGCTTATGATGCTGACGCGACCCAAGTTCTAGTGCGTACAGATGAACCAAGGTTTAATACTATGACTATTGAAGACAATGGTAATGGTATGAGTCCAGATGTTTTATCTTACTTAATACATCATATTGGTGGAAGTGCTAAAAGAAATCAGTTAGGAGCACAAAGAGGTGTAACATCAAATGATGATTTTAATGTAAGCCCCAATGGAAGAAAACTCATCGGCAAGATAGGGATTGGTCTTTTTTCCGTAGCTCAGCTTACTCAAAGTTTTCAGATCATTACGAAGAAAAGAGGAGATGATTTTAGATCAATAGCAACAGTTTCACTGACACAATTTGCAGAAAATATAAACCTAACTGCAGATAAAAAAGAATATAAAAGCGGAGTTGTTAAACTTTGGACTGAAAGAGCGTCTGATAAAGACACTCATGGTACAACAATTGTTCTTAATAAAATCCGACCACAGACTAAAGAGACGCTTCAAAGTAAACAAATGTGGGACGGAGTTGTATCAAGTTTACAAGAGTTCGAAGAAAATGGTGCAGTGCCTATCGAGCCCCCAAAGTATCATATTGGACTGATGGCTGATGAATATTACATTAACGACTTGGGAAATAAGACTCGTTGTTTACCTTGGGACGTAAATGATGATCCTAAAGAAGCATTTAATAAACTAGCTAAATCAGTTTGGGAATTTAAAGGTCGTACAAATATACAATTGAGCAAAGATTTTGACTACTACTTAAAAATGGTATGGGACATTTCACTAAGCATACCAACTAGATATGTAGAAAAAAGTGTGTACGAATTACCTTTTAAAGGTCAATTTTATCCTTATGAAATTTCAAATAATCAAAAAGGTCAAGCTACACCGATTGAACTAAATGAAGGTGAAACTCTCGCTGATTATTCAATAAAAGAATCTAGCGAGGAAAAATTTGAGGTAATGATTGATAACCTTCATCTATCTCGTCCAATATTGTTTGAAAATCTACCTGTTAGTGAACATTCCTTAAAAAAACCAATGATTTTCGTTGGTAAATTTGAAACATCCTTTGAAGGTAAGCCCACTGCATTCACTGCGGGGCCCTTGAAGTTTCATGCTTATTTATTTTGGAACTCAAAAATTAGCCCTGTAGAACATCAAGGATCACTAATTAGGATTCATAATGCAAGTGGCACTCTTTTTGATGAAACATTCATGCGTTATCAAGTACAAGAAATTACACGTAAAAGACAGGTTACTTGTGAAATTTTCATTGAAGAGGGCCTTGATAGTGCTCTTAATATTGATCGTGAGTCATATAACTTCTCACATCCACACATAGTGATATTAACAAAATGGCTGCATAATGCATTCCGACAGTTAACAAACGCCAATAAGGCATTATCGAAAAAGGTAAGAGAAGTTACAAATGACTCTCGCCAAGTTCAAGTAAAGGGCCAGATAAGGCATATTGTTTCAAAAGCATGGGCAGAAGCAGGTAATGATGAGTTTCAGAGTCCGCCTTCTGTATCTTTTGAGAATGAAAAAAGCTTAAGTACAATAACGAAGAATTCTACTGACTATGTAATTAATCTTGAGTCTCGTGTTTCCGCTAAAAAGAACACAATGCCTGAAAAATATCAGCCTAGTTTTAATAAGGGAATAAGTGGGATTAATGCTGAAAAAGTCAAAGCAATTACAGCAATCTTAGCAAGTTACGGTCTACTTGAAAAAATACCAAAAAACAAAATAGATCAAATGATATTTTCAATATATGAAGTTATTGTGGCGGAGGATTAATATGGAATTGCATGAATCTTTCGATCAAGGTCTATTTGATGGTTTAATTGAAGAACCGGCATCACGGAAAACGAAAAAAGAATTTAAACCTTGGCATAACCCAAGAAAACAATTGGTAAGAAAAGAACAATGGATTTATTTTACATCAAAATACTTGGCCAACATTCTATCAGGTAGGACAACATTAAAGTATTTCAGCTTACCTGGAGATGATCTTTTAGACGTAAGAGTATTTCATGATTCAATTTGTGAACCAAAAAAAATACAACTAAATTTTGTTGGTTTTAATGACCACACATCTGACCCAGAAAGAGAACAAGATGCTAACCTCTCGTTAGCTGAAGTTCGTGCCATGCCGTTCATTGATAAAGAATCCGTTTATCATGAAAATAATGTGTTACATGTAGGTGTGTTTAGGTCTCTAGCATACACTCGTATGAAAGATCATGGTGACTATGATGTTATCAATCTTGATTTTTGCGACAGTATTACGTCCTGTGATCCGACAAAAAATGAGGAAAGTCATTATCACCTACTTAAAAATGTAATTAATATTCAGAGATCTAGAGACGAGCCATGGCTTCTTTTTATAACAACTCGAGTTGGAAGTGATCATATTCAATCTGATGTTTTGGATCTGCTAACTTCTTGTTATGAGGCAAACCTGGAAGACGATAACTTTAAAAGTGAATCTATTAACAAATACGGAATATCAAATAGTGCAGAACTGAATCAGGCTTTAACTAAACCTGATTTGTTTAATAAACTTATTTGCATTTCAATTTGTAAATGGCTTCTGAGTCAAGCTTTGTCCTCAAAACCACAAGTAACAGTAAAAGTCCTTGATGCAATGGAGTACAAAGTTAACCCCAATGCTCCACATGCAGATATGATATCCTTTGCTTTATATTTTGTTCCTCATCCTGATAAAGACTCAGATAAAATCGGGCTTGCTCCAGTGATGAAACAGCATCAGAAATTTAAAGAACCTGAAGTTTCTATTCCTTACTTACACAGGTTCAGTGTAACGACCAATTGTGATGAATGGCTTACGGAAGACACGTCAAAAAAAGAAGCTGTTATTGATGAGTCTTTACAGCTTTTAGATTCAGCTCGGTACGATACTACATTTTACGTTGCAAACTTTTCCTAGATATGTGGCTAGGATTATTTTCCTAGCCACATTATCAGATTTTAAATGGCATGAATCAGAGGAACAAGAGCTATGATTTAGAAAAATAGTTTACATAATTGGTATTTAAGTAAATTATTTCAACTAACCTATTTGACAATGCTACTTATCAGGTGGTTCATAATTTCACCCATAAAAATGAGCTTTTACAATCTTTCTTGGGGACTCCTTTCGATCTGTTTTCTAATATCGTACAAAAGGACTTTCCCTATTAAAATGCAAATGTGAAAAAATTACATATTACTTTTTTTATATTTTTTGTATTCTTTTATATCTACTTTAATGATACGACCATTCATCCCTTGCAAAAATTTATTAGATGGGAATAGTCCCATACAAAATACAGATATAATTGATAACGAAATTGATGAGATTACGACCAGCCATAAAGGTAAAATGTTATCATAAATATATATCCACCATATCATGAAGGCGTACAACATATATATAATGCTAATAAACCTGAAAAAGATACGTTTTTTACGAAAATTGTTTGAAATGAAATTAAAATAAAATCGTTTCCCATCATCTTCAAGATACTTACCTATATGATTTGCCCAAAAGGGGGGAAGTCGAATTTCTGATCTATTTAATACATATATGATTCTTTTCTTTATGGCAGGATCGCTTACCCCCGCCAGCCTGGAGCCCACTTGTTCTATGATTCGCTTATTGAGTAATTTTTTCTCTTCACTATCACATAAGTATTCACTAAATTCCTTATCTAATTTTTTAAGTTTGTAAAGGGAGCCGTCTTTTAACCAAGCTATTAAAAAACGAATGGATTGCAATATAGATGCAATTACCGGAAATGCAGCAGCTATTATTTTCCAGGTGGTTTCATCTGTTAATGAGTTCATATATAACCCTAAGTAATAATAAAAAAACAAGATAGCATTTAGATGTCTGATAATAGTCTGGTTAATTATTCAAGACAGTTAGTCCTTGAATATACTATTAACTCCCGATTGAGAGAAGAAGTAGAAAATGTTCATTCAGAATCCTGTCTTAACTAATGCTCGAATTGCCATTAGCATTATGCTTTTTGACCAGAACACAGTATCCATAAGAGCGTTAAGGTTATTAAGCATTTGCGCCTGCCATTGTGATATCAAGAGGGGTTTATCTTTTCACCTTAGCCCCGGCATTTCAACTTCATACACATTTACTTGTCTATATTGATTCACGACCAGGCATACAGGGTAGAGTGCCTGGCACGCCCCCTGCCCCGCCCGGTTTCCGTTCTTCCCTTTACCATCATAGGGTTACGCGGCGATCGCCGCCCGGATCAGAGGCTGAAGTCCCGCTGTTTATTCCAGGCTGACCAGGTTGTTCTCCATATTCGGGAGAAAAGCCGGAAAACAGATCAAGATCGGATCCTCTCCGGATCGATTTATTCCCGTGGTTTTGGCTTGACAGACAAGAAAAAATACGTTCCACACCGCCAGACAACGGAGATTGAAAGTTTGGGTACTTTGCCCAGCGAACTGACACAGATTTCACACAGCGACGCGAGTGATCATAATCTGACCAACCTAGGCGCTGCACGCTATTTTGACTACGAAAGCGCGGTAGCGCTGCGAAACCTGGCCGCCGCCTACGGCACCGACATGCCGCGTTACCTGCTGGCCCCCGAAGTGGCCGTCCTGCTCTCCAGGCTGCCCGATCTCCGCAAGCGTCTGTTCATCGATGCGCTGTGGAATACCGGGGGGCGACTTAACGAGATCCTGCCGCTTACGAAAGAAGACTTTGTGCTGGACGACCCGCTCACCGGCGCGCCGCTCTCCTCACCGTTCGTGGTTCTTCGCCCCCTCAAGCAACGGAAGCGCGAAGAGGCGGCGCGCAGCTGCAGCCGCCGTCGCGGGCGCCCGGCGAAGGAAAAGCAGCTGGCCGGGCGGGAAACAGAGGCGGAAATCCGGGACAACCCGCCGCGGGCGGTGCCGCTGACCGATCCGGGATTCGTGTAACGCTTAAGGGAGTGGTTTGCGACGGCAGGCTTGGCTGTAGGGGCGCGGCTCTGGGACATAAAGAGTGAGGACACGGCGCGCAGCTGGATAAGTCAGGCAGTGGCGGCGGTGGCGCGTGACGGTGTGACGTTTTCCATCCGGCCGGTGACGCCCAAGACATTCCGGGATTCGTTTGCGATGCATCTCGTGCAGCATCTCGTGCAGCATCAGGTGCCGCAGAAGGTCGTTCAGACCCTGATGGGCCATAAGGAAGCAAAGTCCACCGAGTGGTATACGCGGGTGTTTGCGCTGGACGTCACCCGCCAGCTCGGGGTGCGGTTCTCCATGGATCCACATGAGGCCAGCCAGCTGCTGCTGCCCCGCTGATCTTCGCCTTGATAACGCTTACTGTATGAATTGACGGAAAAGGTTTTCCGGTAAAAACCAGATGTGCCCCCGGGCGCGCGAACAGGCCACGCAGAGTCTGTTACGGGTAGCAGGTGGCAACTCATTTCACCGCCGGACTGCAAGAAGCGCCCGGTGCGTTGCACCCAGCACAATACAGACGTCGGTAAGCTGACCGGGTTCTTTACTGGCTCCCCTGTTCAGGGAATGCCAGCCATAGCTGTGATGTTCCTAGCAAAAGAGCTTGATGAATTTATCATCTGCGTGAAGCGTCGCCGCCTCATTCTGCCAGGTAATCAGCTCAATCTGCGTCTCATCCATACGGTGCGACTCAATTCTGATGCCGGGATGCTCGCTGATAAAACTGCACACCGACGGCGAGCGGCGCCAGGTTTTACTGAGGATATGCCAGTCGGGTACTGAATTGTCGTACCTCAATTGATTTCAGCAACCGGGAAAAGCTATCCAGGTCCTGACTTACTCCTGCCTCATTAACAGGACCGCGGAGGATACGGGAAATGTCAGTAATCAATATGCCTGCTGTCTGTGAAGTGTTTAAAACATGATGCCACGCATGAAGGCAGGGAACAGAATTTTGTGACGTACAGCAGGTTCCGTATCAGGTTATGAATGGGGAATGAATAAACATCCAGGATGGGGTAAACGTTGAATCAGCACAGGTGAGCCACCCACACAATCATTCCTGTCGAGGCTCGCAGAAAAGTGCTGTTTTAAAAAATGAGTTTTGTTACGCCAGGCCCCTGTTCTTTTATCATGCTTAAGGCTGGACAGCTTTGATAGCTCTGTTGCTTTGACCAGAACCGGCCCTGTCAGCTGCTGGCAATTAAAGAAAATGCTATTCGGGGAATTTCAGATTGAAATTTTCTTTCTTTATTCAAAAAAAACATAAGGTTAAAGCATTTTTTTTGCGGGAATCCTCTCCTGGATTTCCCGCAACTGGCATTAAGTCATGCGTCTTTTTCATTCACAACCATACGCTCAATGACGCTTCTGACAGCGGCATCAAGTTCAGCCTGACAGGCTGCAGAAAGGCGCGAGAATTCATAAGTAACTACCCGTTTATCTGAATCCGTTTTCTTTCTGGCAAACTGCTTTTTATCAGCAAATTCAGCCAGTTTTTCAGTCACGACTTTTTTGCCGGCCGATCCTTTTTTGGGCTCTGCGCTTTCAGCGCGAAAATAACTGATTATTTTTGCCTTATAGGTGGGATCACCCCTGTCGAGATGCGCGTCACTTTCCATACGTGCACGGACGTGGCCAGTTAACTCCTCCGTGCTGATGCCTCTCGTCCGGGCTCTATCAGTCACCTCAAGCAGAATCTGATAGTCACTGATGGAGAGTTCATTGACCGAAGGAAAAACTGCAATGATCTCTTCAGGAACTGCAGCCGCCTGAAACGCCCGGGTGACCTTGGCCGCAGAAAGTCCTTCTGCGGCGGCAATATCTGACTGATTCATATCTGCTGGATACATCAGCTTTAATCGTTTACCGAGTTCACGCAGCGTATGTTCTCTGGCAGTCTGAATGTCAGCGGCCAGTTGTCTGGCATCAGAGAGAGACAACGCATCACGCGTCACCAGCACTTCAAAGG
>Ga0308162_1002664_pt1 | contig 11201 bp, 9 predicted proteins | sample PhySR2_FD_201370 | JGI IMG/M metagenome (GOLD analysis project Ga0308162, IMG submission 201370) | Phyllosphere microbial communities from UC Gill Tract Community Farm, Albany, California, United States - DLSLS.R2 | ecosystem: Host-associated > Plants > Phyllosphere > Unclassified | place: USA... | reverse complement strand
AAGAAAAGCCTGCAAAAAGGTGATGAAATGCAGGTCACATGCTCCGTTGCGGAAAATGAAAAAAAGAACCGTATCAATTTCGTTCAGCAGATATTAGTAAATGGTTCAGTGTATGCAGAGGCTGTATTTGTAGCAACCTGCCTTGTTAAAGGACGCCCTTCTGTCCCTGATGTCGTAAAAAATGCTCTCGCTAATTGATATTAAGGGAATCCGTTCGGATTCCCTATTAACTAAATATCTATAAATATATATTTTCCATCCCCACCGGTAACTCCCCTCCCCCCTAACACCTTTGAAGACTTCAACATATAACCGCTCTTTTTCTTAAACTTCCCCTGAAATTCAACCTCTTCATATATACGAGCCCTGAAAAAACGATTGTCATTTTTAGAATGTAAAATATTCATTTTCTCTATCGCTGATTGTACTTTCCTTTTATCTACCTCAAGAGAGTTAGAATTGATGAATTTGAATATGGTGTCAGGTAACGATACGAATATGAATCCACTTACTGTATGCACTAAGCTTTCATTCTCATTAATACTCAGGTCTCCCCTTTCAATTCCCTCTGATAGCCATGAAATAAACCGGGGACCTAAATCATTAATGTCAGTTATGTTATTTTTTGGTTCTTCGATGACTGATATAATTTTTTTATCATTTAATTTTTCCTTAACGCAAATTTCCAGATCTCCCCCCTGGGTAATAGTATCTTCCAAGTCTAAATTGTTGCTTTTTACTGAAGTATCAATGGCTAAGCATGCTTCCTTTAGGAGAGGTACTGGCTCCAGTTTTGACTCCTGCGAATTTTCCGAAAAATCGGGTGCGTGAATAGGCATTTCAGCATGCTGATCTGTGTCTAATACTATGTCGTCATTAACGTTATCAACAGCAAACATGCTTATTAAAAGAGCAGTGTCGTCCTCCTGAGCCTGAGCAGCGTCCTCCGTCACCTTTTGCTCTGACTCTGTAGTTTCTATGCCTTGTTGCAGTTTTTCTGGGACCAGATTTAGGTCAGATTCAGAATGAGGTAAAGCCGATGAGAGTAAAGCGTCCAGATTATTTGCAAGTTCTGGATTAGCAGATAGAGCCTCCCCTGAAGATGTCGAGCCGTGTTGGTGGCTCTTCGCAATGCTTTCATCAATTGCAGGTTCCAGACTCGCTCCTGAAGCTGTCAGACTTAGCGTATCTTCTAAGCCTAGAATCGGCGATGTCTCCTTAGCAGAAGGATGACTTTCTGCTGTCGTCAGTGTGTGGTTTAAAACACCTGGAGCATGCAGTTCAGGTGAGCCCACCAGTTCCCTTGCCTTTGCAATGATCTCCTCAATTAAAGGTATTCCACTTACCCCCTGATGCAGCAGAAGAGTCATAGCCTTAAAAGCAGCAGGTTTGGAAGAAAGCCATAAAATTCCGTCTTGCGGCAAAAGTCGGGCGGCGATGAATGTTGCTAATGGCTGTCCACTGACATTGCCGGCATCTTTAGCAATATTCCGGAACCTGAAAATACTGTCTGGTGCTTTAACCCCGGGAGGCCAGAAACTACCATCCAAAAGCTCGCCTTCGTAGTGAGCCAGTAATGGCAGATGATGGAATAAAGCCGCCCAAAAAATCACAGCATTCCATAAAGAATTTTGCGCCGCCTGCTCCTCAGGAGCAGCTCCGGGTGGAAACATATACCCCTTCGCTAATCTGACGCTGTAAGCTGTAAACTTGAGCGTCAAATCAAGATATCCGCCTTCTGAGCTCCATTCTCCAGCTGAAGTGGCTGGGACATTCTGGGTAGCTTGAGCGAGCGTTCTGAGGGGGTCCAGATAAAGTCTTTCATACACATTTTCTGGAAGCGACGTATTAGCCCAGAGCTGTTTTAAAAGCTTTTTTCGGTGCGGCATAGCCAGCAACTCAGCGCCTGTGGAAGGAGTAAAGTATCCTGAAGGGAATTTTTTTGCTGAACTGTCTTCAGCTGTATCCTTACTTGAGAATAAATTTTTCAGCTTGTTTAACATACGGAAATCCTGGAAAAGTTGGTGTCGGTCCTTAAGAGCTATACAGAGGGATTTATGACGTTTATTTGACGACTTGCCTGACTATTTCATTGAGGATCAGCATTTTTCTGGCTCGTGTTGCTGCAACGTAGAGCAAGTTGATCTCATCTCTTCTGTCCTCTGCGCTTATCAGCGGATTGTTGATGTCATTAAAATCGTCATTAAGAACGACCGTATCCCATTCCAGGCCTTTACTGCGATGAGCCGTTACTACTGTTAAATCTGCCTCGCTTTCGTTATGTGCTGTCTGTCGCTTTAAAATCACGAGTTTCTGCGGAAGTGGAAAGTACATTTCCAGCAGCTTAATAGCCTGCCCCATATCTGCATCTTTTGTAGCTTTTGCGATCGCTTTGTACTCATCAAAATCCCTGTAATCTTTGGTGAGCAGCGAAGTTTGCATTCGCTCAGGCATATCAACCGAGAACCAATATAAATCCTCCAGATCCTCGACACGATATCCTTCGATACCGCCTATCCAGAAGACCCTTTTCCCTGCAAGGCTTGCTGTAAGTGCTGCCCCAATAACGCCGGCTATCGTTCTGCTGATTACACAATGATGCTCTGCATCTTCCGGAAGCGCATCAGCAACACTGTCATCACCACCGCAGCCAGTGACTTTTCGTTGTTCTCCCGCCTCTCTCAATAATGCATTTGCCACTTCTGCTACAGCAGGCCCAAACCTAAAGCTGTTTGTTAGCCAAAGTCGATCTGCGTCTACCAGCTCAGCTGCATTAAGAGCATTTTCAGCCCCCCTGAAACGGTAAATCTGTTGGTACTGGTCACCGACCAGAATGACGCTACATTTCTGATTAAGTACAAAATGACTGGTTACGGGATTTGCATCCTGAGCCTCATCAAAAAGGATGAGATCCCATTTCAAACTAAGGTTTGGAGTTGAAAGCTGAAATAGTTTCAGATAGGTATCGTGTGTGACGGGAAAGCGGGAATCAGAGCAGCTCATTTCTCGCCATAGAACCTGAACAGCACCCAAGATTTTGCCGGCATCAAGACCACTACGATCGTTTTCATCAGGCAAGTGGGCAAGATACGGGGCTAAATCAGCACTGTAGAGGAAGTTATTCAGCGAAGTGAGGCAGGCTTTTGCAAGAGGCCAGTAGCGTGAGTTCAACAGCCTTGCAACGTCGGTTATGCGAAGAGACGTTGTGAGTCGATGCTGAAAGAAACGACCGAACTGTGACCAGGCAAGCTGATGCGACGTTTTGCATTCAACATTGAAAGGAAAGCGGCGCTCAGCCTCATCCCGGATGGCGCGATTATATGCCAGATACAGCATTCGCCGTTCCGGGTTAGCTCTGGCGAATGCTTCAAGCGTTGATGTTTTTCCGGTTCCGGCAAAAGCGCCCACGACAAGCTTGTTTCCCGTCCACGTAATGATTCTTTCCTGTTCGGGAGTCTGTTTAAAAGACATAGCTTGGCAACCTCTGACAATGGGGAGTCTCAAGACTGACGGTTTTCAGGGCGATAAACGACCATAAACTGAATGTTGAAATGGAATATTTTATTCTTCCGCTTTTTTCCAGATACCAGACAAAAAAAACGCCTCCGAGGAGGCGTTATGGTTCAGGCTGCGATCTGATCATATTCGTTGAGGCGAACTGACCATCTACCAGTGTAGTGGACGTCACAACTGGTGAAGCCATGCGAACAGCAGAGATACATTAGCCGTCCTTTTTATCCAAGAATTTTCATCGACGTGTACAAGCAGCTTTAAAGCAGCAAATCAGTGACGTCACTGACTTGCATAAGGTTAACCATCAGCTCGATCAGCAAATGTAATTCATAGCGACTAATCAGTCGTATTTTTCCGCCAAAAAACTGTGACTCTATGTGAATTCACTCTTAATTAACTGCATCATATCTTACAGCTACTGATCAAGGGTGATTTTTCCGATGTATCGCATTAAATCAATAAATACAGAATAATCAATAAGATAGCATAATTATTACATGGTGGTTTATATATATTCCTATAGTCCCGCGGCTTTGTTATACACATCCGGAGTTACGTTTCTAACTACTTTTATCGCTATCCTCACAGGTGTGCAAACAATGATAGATATTCTCGTAAAGTTCAGTTCTCAAGCCAAATAAACACTGCTGTACGATTAAGGCATTTAAAATTATATTGGATGTGCTTTAAAGCATACTCGGATTCATAATCTTTTTGGTTCAATATTTTGATAAAAGTAGTTATATCTATCATCAGCATCAAATAAAATTTGAATAAATTGATCCTTAATTAATTGCTTGAAAATATCAAGTAACAATTCAAGATCAAGACCCGTCAATGTTGATAAATCACTTATAGTAAGATAACCATCTACATACTCCAGAATCTTTATCATTGACTCATTTGAAATAGGCTCTAGCTTACCTTTCAATCTATTGGTTATAAAATACTTATGCTGATGAGTCGAGTCTTTATTGAAGGATTCATTTTTCAAAAAAGCAGAGAACCAAGGGAAAAATGGGATTGCATCTTTGGTTAAGTTATCAAGTTGAAACTTTACTCTTTTTCTCCGGACCAGTTTAGGATACCAAAACCTTCTAATTTTATTCACCATTTGGAATGGTGAAAATTTCAATATTTTAGTGGCTCGCGGATAATGTGAAGTAAGGGAAATATTTAACCCTTCATTTTGGCTTTCAATTTCATGGAAACACCATGCTGGCATATAAACGGCCATACCAGGAAGAACCTCAAACTCATATACCTTCACTCCCATAGCTTTAAGCTCTGAAAAAGTGTGTTTGAGTTTATGAGGCTGCTTTAAGTCTACATACAAGGATAGAAGCATGAATTCAGGGACCATTCTAAATGTCTTGGTGCCCTGAACCTGAACGAAAAGTGTATCAATGGGATCAGAATGTAATGAGCTTAAAGTCTTACCATTAGATATCCAGTGATTATGTAAAACACTTCCGTTCATATAATCCTGATAATCTGTTCTTTCAGCAAGAAAATCATCAAAATCATTATTACCACAGGTTCTAACAGTTTTCCATTTACTGGAACCTGATGTACTTGGCTGGAAATACGTTACATAATAATCACCATTCTTCTCTATAAACATACTCTCTAAATTAAGCTTCTTGCCCCGGCCCTGAACTTCGGAATATAGAGGCTTACCCGCCCAATAAGACCCATTGTGAACATTTGATATAAATTCTTTTTGTTGCAGAGTAAGCATTTCCTCCACAGTGCAACTTTCAAGCTTTTGATTGATCAAAAAGTTCGTGAAAATACATGGTGAAGTCATCTTATCAGTTGATTTAACCAATAAATCTTTGGTCAATAACTCCCCTCTCATGTCCACCTTTTTCATGCCAGACCTTCAACCTCGCCTTTTACAGATACAAACCATATACGAAAAACTAAAAATGTAATTATTAAGCATGTAAATAATGACTGCAAAAGAATTATCTTATATAAGATAACCCCAGATGACGTTTCAATCCACATAGCAGGTATAAAACCTAGGACCAAAATACATACAGCAATGGATTGAGGAATAAATGTATCTTGCAAAGCTCTCAAATGACTCATACATAAAAGCATAATTGAAGATGTGGTAAAAAAGCATGCAACACTAACGAAGAATTGAGTACTTAACAGTCTTTTATCAGCCCCATACAAATCAATTAGATAAGGGTAGAAAATCCATGCAATTAATATAATAAAACTGATTAATAAAGATGAAAAAATCATCCCTTTTTTGAAAAAAAACTTATGATCGGTCTTATTACTTCCACTTATATACAAACTATGTATCTGTGAAAATGCGCCAAAAGGTAATGCAAAAATAGCTATACAACTCATTAGAACGGAAAGGTCTGACACTATGCTCATGTCAAATCCTGTGATCCTTTGAGTAATAAGAAAATAAACTAATTTCTGACCTGCGAGCCCTAAAGAAACAGGAAGGCCAATGCGCGCAAGATTTAAGGCAACTGATTTTACACTTTTATATTCAAAACTTAATGACATCCATCCAAAACTTCTTATCAAAACCGATAAATAAAGAACCACCAAAATAACTTCAATCATTGCAAAAACATAAAACACATGATGAGTCATTAAAGGTTTAACATAAAATGATACGCAGAATATTATAATGGCGCTTAACAAAGCTGTTATAACCTTAACCTTTGCCATTACAACATTACTTACATAGCTCTCTACAAAATAAAATAGATATGTATTGATTATCAACAACGGAACAATAGATACATATACAGCGCTGGCTTTTATAGTTTCCGAATCAACGCTATTTATGAGTAAAGCTTTCAATAAAACTGACACGAGCAAACCAGCTATCGATAAGGAAGCTGCAAAAGGAAGACCGTTAAGAAAAACTTCCTTCCCGTTAACATTAGATAATCTTTTCTCTACACTTAAGTTGCCAATCATTGCTAGCGGCATTGACATCAATACAACTGGCAATGAAAACATTGCAGTAAGATAGCTGAAGCGACCTAATTCAGGATAGTTAAGCTTTGAAATTATAATTGTTATTAATGCAAAACTGGCAAAAGGCGCTAATCTTGACGTAATAAACGGTATTAATTTAACTTTCAAATTTCTGTTGTAATCACAGTCACCATATGTCAACCATCTTTTCACCGAACTCTGCTTCATAAATTTCCTGAGTTAAATTAAATGCATCTTTTAAGTTAGTATAATCTTCATCACTTCTCATACCGAAATATGGATAGTGATGGAAGTAATATCCAAAAATATTGTTGCTATCTTTAATATATGAACGAGTATCGAGAATATGATGATGCCAAAACTCATCAACAGCTAAAGAAGGAACAATAACTTTCACTACATCCCGATATTTTTTATTTAAGTAAAGGAAATTTTTATAGTATTGCTCTGTCATTAACAATTCTTTCTCGGTCCAGACCCTTGATATCAATGGATCGTATTGCGAAAGTTTTTTTCTAAGCTCTGTGAACTGCATGGTATTGATATACTCTATCGCATCCTCCAGGCTTGGTTCATTACCGCTTAGTTTAACTTCCATACTATGGGGTAAAGTTTTGGCAATTTCTTCAAGCATTTTTTGCTCCAAATTTAAAGGAATTGGGAGGGCCACCCCTCCCAATTTTTTACCAACCGCCGTCACCCTGGCAATGAGAAGATGAGTTACCTGGACCTGCACCTGAGTAAAGGTCTTTGCCTTTTACTTTCTGAGTAGGTTTGACAGCTTTTGCAGCAACTTTAAGCATATCGGATAACGTTTTCATATCATTTTCCTTAATTGGTTGCGCATCATTGCGCCCAATAAAATAAACATACCGGTTACTAAAAATTAACTTTCAACTCATTGTTATGCGATAAAGATCACAAAAATAGTTATAGGATTGTAAAAGCTCAAAAATCTTATTGCAATGATAAGGAAGCCTTAATTTAACTTTTTTTAAATCAAAAACCCATTAATTACTGATTTATCCACATTAAATACTAATAAATTAAGTAAAATAAAATTAAAACCCTTAATAATAGTTAAACTACTTAGCCATCATATTATATTCAGACTAATTAACTGATAAGTTATATTTAATACTCACGTTAAGATAACCATTGTGACTATCCAATAAATTTAACTAAACATTAATTCTTGTTACTAACCATTTAAACTTGTGAGGAGCGCTAGAATTCACTGTCGGCGAAGAGGCCCGGCTAACGTTAATGCACGGTACATGTCCGAAATATAAGAGGTAGTCTGAAGAAGCCGTAGTGCAAGCAAACCGTCTTTGTGACGAGCGCGAATCGCCTTGTCTCATTTAGCCACTGCCCGGAATATCAGCTTGTTGGGTACCATCCAGCTTTCGAGCGCCTGCGTCATCACGGTCGATTCCTCTGACAGGAACCCGGCCTCAGCCCCCAGTCTCCATAACGGCTGGCCTGCCATTTCCCAGCGCTCCAGAGATTTCAGTGAAGGGAATCTCTCACTCCACCGATAAAACATGATCTCCAGCTCGGTAGGATGCAGTTGCGAGCAGGACCAGCGTGATATCCAGCTGCTGACACTGGCTGGCGTATGAAATGCCAGGTCAATCTCAGCCTGGCCTTTTATCGCCTGATGAGTCCGCGTCTTCTCCTCCCTCTCACGGCTGTACTGGCGGGAATATTTCTCATCGCGCAACTCCATTTTTCGCCGCTGCCGCTCTGTGCCCTGAAACCGCCATCCCGGGAACAGATCGTGAACATCATAGCTGCTCAGCGGATGCGGGCAGTCCTCACCGGCACTGGCAATCATTCTGTCAATTGCTGCCAGCCATACCTGCCTGTTCCCCCTGAATTCGGCCTCAAGCATCGATGGACGGAAAAAGCGGATTTCTTTCAGCGTCACCCGCCTGCTGCCCCTGAAAAGCCGAAAAAAAGCGTGGGCATACGGATAGTCTGCACAGTGCACGTTACGTTCATGCCTGTTTTCAACGAATGCGATGGCCTGCATCGCTGCACGGCGGGCAGGAGAAAGCGGAACCAGTGAACGACTGTTCGGGATCATGCGTATTCTCCTTCTGCCAGGTATTCCGCCATGCCGACAGCGTTGTGTTCCAGCAGGCATGCCTGTGCCGCTGCGGTGATCAGGCCGCTGATACGCAGCGGGTCGAACGGCGTCAATCTGAGCACTTCGCGCACGCAATCACCGTCAGCTGATATGAGTACAATCAGCCACTCCCCGGACACGTCTCCCGGACTGCATACGCAGAGACTGAAAGCCTCTCCGGGCGGGGTATAGCGCAGCTGAACCGGAAAGAACCCGCCAAATTCTCCACGGTATTCCCCGTTGACCGTCCAGCCCGCTGGCACGCGCAGCAGCTGCGCGACGGCGCTGGTCAGAACATGGCGGTCGTTCTCACCTCTTTCGCGCCACTCCTCAAATTCGCATGGGTGCATTTCGGTCAGCAGGGTCAGATTCAGAGCATTGTTATTATTCATCTTTGTCTCCATGCCACCCCGAAGGGCGGCGCTCCTTATCAGGCCGCGTGAGCGGAGTCGTTGTTGTCAGTGTCACTGCCAGCCTCAGCAGACCCGGCCGCGTCAATCGTTTCAGGCTCCGGCGCTTTCATCCAGGCTGGCACCCAGCGCGTATCCCGCATTTTTCCCTCTGCCAGTTCAGCAGCATCGCCTTTCTTCATTTTCGCCGCGTCAGCGGCCGCGCCTGTAAATCCGGCCTCAGTCAGCGCATCGATAATCTGTGTATGCTTCAGGTCAGCGAAGAAGTTCGCCTTTGTGGGTTGCCACCAGTCACGCATGTGGAAGCCGATGGCGTTTTCCAGTGAGTCCAGGCGGCTGTCGGAGGTACGCTGATATTCACGCGTCTGTACACCGTCAACCGAGCAGGCGACACAGAAGGCCATCAGTGACATAAGCGTTTCACCGCTCAGATCGAAGAATGTGGTGAAGTCTTTATCCCATCCCTGCGGCAGCAGGGATTCAAGACGGGCTTTTTCCTGCATCAGGACCGTAAAGCCCGGGCCTTTGTCGCCTGACGGGGCATCCTGCGTCAGACTGTAGTGTGGTACGGTCAGGCGGATGCCGAACGGGTTGCCATACTGTGAGCCGGAGGCGAATACGTTATTGCAAAGCTGCCAGACCAGCAGGGAAACAGCCTTTTTCTGCTGCTGCATCAGCGCAGCCTGCACGGCAAGGGTGCGCTCAGACGACATTTTGGTGAGAAGCGGCAGACTGATACCCTCAGCCGCATCCGGCCTTTTATCCATCCGAATCGGGCTGACTTCAGGGGCGGCAGACTGTGCGCCCTGCTCTGTTTCGCTGCTATCATCAGCCTTCAGATCGGCAATCCGCACAACGCCGCGCTGCACACAGAGATCTCCGTATTGATCGAACCCGACCACCACGCCCGACCTGGCGCGAATTTCCGGGGTCCAGGCGCGAACCAGTGCAGCTTTTTCGATGATTTCAATTTCATCGCTGGCGGCGCTGTAGCCTTCGTCGTCAGAGTTCTGCTCGCATTCGTCAGCTACCTGGTACAGGTCATCGATGCGGCTTTCTTCGTCACCGATGTACACCGGTTCAGGCTCGTCAGTCAGCTGATACGTCAGCACATCCCGGTGCGGATAAAGCGAACTCAGCTGGCCCAGGCTCCACACCCATCCTTCACTTTCCTGAATGTCCTGCGCCATAGCAGTCAGCTTCTGCACGGTCAGGGTTTCCAGCAGAACCACGTCAGCCGTTCCCTCACCTTCCTGCTGGCTGAACAGGTCTTCGCGCACGACACCGCCTGCTGCCTCATACGTCTCACGTCCCACGAAAAGAAAGCGCTTGTCAGTGATCGAGATTTCTTTATCGGTAATGAGTTTTCTTAACATGGTGACGGGCAGGTTATGCCAGGAGGCTTTCACCTCTTCATAGACACGCACCTGACGGGCCTGATCGTCTTCAAGGCAAAGCGTCTGGCACTGCTCAACCGTCAGCTGATCGTCTGCCAGCAATTTAAGCAGTGACGGCGCAAGGTTTGCGAGTTTCAGCATGCGCTGAACGTGACGGGTGCTGTAGCCCAGCTCTGCACCAATCTGTTCGGGAGTTTTGCCCTGATAAGCCAGTGCACCGAAGCTGGCAATCTGCTCTGCCGCATGCATATCGCTGCGCTGCGCATTCTCGATGTAGGAAACCAGCGCGGCCATTTCCGGGGAAACGCGCTTGAACGGCACCGGATAATCGGGGGTCAGAAACTGCTGTGAGAGCAGCAGATTCAGAGCGGTGAGGCGTTTGCCGCCTGCGGCCACCGCCAGTTCGCCGTCCGGCAGTTCGTGGGCGACCAGATTCTGCAACAGGCCGACCGACTTAATGGTTGCCGCCATGCTTTCAACGCTTTCCGTTGAATACGGGATGGTGCGGGCATTAAGCAGCGACATCACAAACACTGACAGGGGTGCGTGTTCAACCGGCGCGGCTTCAAGCGCCGCTTTTACCGCCGCCTGTTCGGCGTCGGTCACTTTTTTAGCACTGGTTTTTTTAGGGGCTTTTGCTTTAACATTGGCTACTGACATCGTTGATACCTCGTTAGATTAATGACTGTCTCGCCCTGCAGAGTTGCTGCTCCGCAGGGCACCTTTTAACTGCTTACTGCGTTTTGCGAATACCGTAATCACCGATAT
>Ga0308162_1002661_pt1 | contig 11212 bp, 12 predicted proteins | sample PhySR2_FD_201370 | JGI IMG/M metagenome (GOLD analysis project Ga0308162, IMG submission 201370) | Phyllosphere microbial communities from UC Gill Tract Community Farm, Albany, California, United States - DLSLS.R2 | ecosystem: Host-associated > Plants > Phyllosphere > Unclassified | place: USA... | reverse complement strand
TTACCGCTTCATCATCCATAATGCTCTCCCTCTGTATCGGCAGAAGCGTACACGTCTGCGGCAACCGGATCATGCGTAACTCTATTTTTTTGTGGTACAGGTTACAAAAATGAATCAGCTGTAAGGAGCAAATAACGTGGCCCGACACATTTAATGCCGGGCGCTTAACTGGTACTGAAAGAGATTAACAGAGGGTAGCGTTTAACAAATCAGGTGTGACAGGGTGGATGACAGATATGCGTTCACTCACTCTTTTACCGTGGCATCAGACAATTCAATTTGCAGAGAGAGTAAAATGCCAGGCAGCGGGAAATGATTTGGCAGCGCTCTCACGGAGAAAATGTCTTAAACAGTACGGTGCGAAAGCAATAAGCGCTTAGATGAGTAATCGCTATAACGATGATCGCGGCAAAGCCTGGATTGTGGTTGCTGCGTGAAGGTGATTTTATGAAGAGTTTTGGGGAAAGAAAGCGTGAAATAAAAAGCCAACACGATTTTTACATTCGTGTTGGCTATATGTTACGGAAAGCCGATTACATATTTTCGATGATCGCGTCACCAAACTCTGAACATTTCAGCAGTTTAGCGCCATCCATCAGGCGTTCGAAATCGTAAGTCACGGTCTTGTTAGCGATAGCGCCTTCAACACCTTTAACAATCAGGTCAGCCGCTTCGAACCACTCCATGTGACGCAGCATTATTTTTGCAAAGCAATGTTATCCAATTGATTTGATTGATTAAAAACCAAGAAAAAAGTGCTCAACATGTCATTTATTAACGAAATAAATCCTGCAAAATCCAATAGGTTGCATTGAGTTTTGGGGAAGACTTTTTTCGCAACTCTGTATGAATTTGACTCATTACATCTCAGATTGGCAGTGGTAACAGGTTAACAACAGTTACGCTCATTTTACGACGGGCAGGTCTGCAAAACGGGTCGTGTAAGCTGGTGAAAGCATTTCTCGCTTCATGGCCCAGGACCTTTCATTACTCTGCCCCGCAAAACATAAATTGGCCTTTCCGCTCTGATTCTGACCATATAAGACTCGTATTAGAGCTTTGCTGTTGAGCTTATCTTTGATTATTTTGTAAAGCGATATGGTGGCTAGGTGGGTGCCTAAACCCGCACAACCTTACAGCCAAAGGATTTTAAATAGCCGTTTTTTTCTTTATAATTATAGCACTAGAGAAATTTTTCATAATATACATGGATTTTATAAGAGTTACTTTTCAATAATTTACTTATTAAAATCGCTCAAATTATGAAGATTAATAAAGCATGCAGAAAAAAATCCATTATTAATCTAATATTTAATAATTATTTTAAATCGTACAATGTGCCAATAGCCGCTATAATTTCTTCAATGTTATAATCAGAATTGTCTCCTTTGAAGTCATAGAATACTTGCTTCAAATATTCCGCTTGATTTTGCTCTTGTAGCTCTCTGTTTTTTCTTCCACTGGAATCAAGCGGATTAAAATGGACATTGATTGCTATATTATATATTTTTATATTATCAATACCATTAACGTTGACATCGAATACAAAATTTGGATTTAAGCAACATGATTCATCATAACTTTTCGTGTCTTTTAAGTACCGTTCAGCTTCGACTAAAAAATTGTATTGCTTAGCATATTTCCTCCATGATTCTTTATCGATGTACTGACGCCACTTTAACATTTGTTGTTTATAACAACTTTTCTTATAAAAAATAATCAAACATGCTGACTTTTCATCAGAAAGATATCGGGTCGATAATTGAAGAAGCCCTTCAAGGATTTTACTATTATTGTATCCTATTTTTGCTTCAATAATCCACCTAAACCCATCTTTCTCTACAAGTATATCAATATGCCCTCGGATGGATGGCTCTTGTTTAGCTTTGTAACCTGACTTCTCCAGTAACATAGCTAAAATTGCACTTATAGATTCTTCACCATGAAAATAAAACTTATCAGCTTGTGAAGCAATATCTTTACATGCACTTTGCAATTTTATGAGCAGACCCGATACAAACTCATCAAAATCACTCGGTTGCAAGATGTCAAGTAAATTATCAATTTCACCTTTTTCAAGAAGTGATGTAAATACAGGATCAACAGCTGCCATTAATCTAAGTCCATCATTTCAATCTCTTCGTAAGTTTCATTCTTAACAAAGTAAAGATTCAAATTTGTTTTTTTAAAGTGTTCCAGTCTTTTACCATCTTCAGTAAAAAAAGAATCACTGGATGTTTTGTGACTGGTACTTAAGCATTTTTTAAAATCATTTTTGGACAAATAAACTTCACTACCATCATGCTCTATATATGCATACCTAGGTGAAAGGAGTTGCATTCTTTCACCGCAAAAAAATAAAGCTAGTTGAAGACACGTATGATCATCAGAATTAGCAATATTCTTTATGAATGATAGTGTATAATACTTTTTATTCGGATGATCGTTCAGAAAATTTGCCAAAAGTAATGCCTTAGCTTTGAACTCATCATTCATAGCTGAATTTTTTCCGATTACTTCTGCTGTCTGAACAAATAAATTCATTCGATTATTGCTCGCTCTATATCATCTATCCATTCTAAAGATTGTTTCATACCTGCTGGGTTTTCTAAAACAAACCTTGTTGAATAATCATACTCTAAATTTGGCAAGGATTCTAACTGAATTTCTGAACGTATTTTTAATTCAATAACTTTAATAACTCTCTCCCAGCGAATTGATAAACCTACACATTTAACACTTTCCTTTTCAGCACCAGCTTTATGATATTCCTGATCCCTTAAGCAAACCTGAACATCCTTTCGACAAGATCTAGGCATCACAATACCGTTGTCTAAACTTAAAAAAGAAGTTTCAACAACTCGACCATAACCAGGGGTATTATACATTTTTTCAATAGCTTTATTCACATTAACAGAGGTAGTATTTGAAACTTTCATTCCGTTCACTTCCAACAAAGTAAAAAATGCATCTTTTAATCTTGTAATTTGGTCATCAATAAATTTCTTAGGAACCTCAGTAGATATTCTAAATTCAGCCCTATTTTTACCGAAGGGCACATATACGGTATCTATATTTTGAACTTTCACTTCCTCATCATAAGCCATGTGTCTTAAAACACCATCATCTACCTTTTTAACATCAACCTGTATAACTTTTTTCCTTACCGTTGAGAAGTAAAATACCACCCCTTTTTCTTTTTTTTCTATAGCAGTAATGACAGGCATTCCTGACATTTTAAGTAATGATTTATCTACCATAAACGGAAAGTTTTTGCTAAATAATGTTTCAGGTATCTTAATATCTGAAGACTTATTATCAATAAACTTAAATTCAATTTCATTTAGCTTGGTAAATTCGCAATAATGCTTACCTAATAACATCATCATCTTAGTTATTTTGAGTAAGTTCTCATAAGTACACTGAACTTTCCTTGGTGTTTTTCCGGAAAATTGGTCAAGTATTTTTATTTTTGTCTTTTCAGCATTAACAGAAGTTTCAAAATCATGACGCTTTAAATATATTCTAACGTAACTAATTTCAGATACTGAAAATAAAACATCTAATAACTTATCAATACGGCTAAGGGGGATATTATTTTGATTACTGAGCTCGGCTGACATATGCAATCCTAAATTGAGAAAATTTAGCTAATGAAAATCTTCAATGATTAACAAATCTTATATCATAATGCTTATTTTTTTCAAGCTTCATTTAATGCAGCTGAAATTTCACGCTTAAAAAGGAATAACTTAAGTCAAACACAGAAGCAAAAAAGAATAAAATCACTAAAAAAAACATCAACTTAAGACAGAATCATCATTATCGCCGTCTTATGTAACTAATTTGCCAGCTGAAATCTTACTTCCTCTAATTAACCAGTCTAGATCTCTATCATAACTAACCCTTTATAATAAATAATTAATATGATTACTTTGCCACAGGAAAATCACTAATTTTTGTCGTGTATGACGGTGATAGCATATCTCGTTTCATTGCCCACGCTTTCTGAGTACCCTGTCCAGCGAACCACAATTTACCTTTACCGCTCTGATTGAGGCCATCTATGACGCGCATCAACGCCTCGCTGTTTGCGTGTGGCTTATCATCATCAAAGAGATTCAATTGTGAAACGCCTTGACTGAAGAAGTCACCTAGCATCACGCCTGCTTTCATGTAGCGCCGATTGTCAAGCCAAATGCGGTCGAGTATTTCCATGGCAACCCGGATTATGTCGCGTGTGTCGTTGGATGGAGTGAGTAACTTGCCCATAGCCTGATTGCCATAATAAATTTCATTCTCAGCATGTGGGCTAGTTCGAATGAAAACGGCTATCTCCTTACAGAATTGCCTCTCACCACGTAACTTCTCCGCGGCACGTTCTGCATATGCACATATAGCTTGGCGCATTTCGATATAGTCAGTAATGCGGGAACCGAAAGAACGTGAACAAACGATTTGCTGCTTCGTTGGCGCGAACTATTCTAACTCAAGACACTACTCACCTCGTAGTTCCAGAACAGTCCTCTCCAGCACTAAATTAAAATGCTTACGGATAATGTATGTGCTTTGCTTCGACAGATCTTTCGCGGTATTGATGCCCATGTCATTTAGCTTCTTGCTTATGCGACGGCCAACACCCCAAACATCCTCAACCGGTACAAGCGCCATCAGTTTCTTTTGATGCTCTATGTTCGACAAGTCAAGAACTCCGCCTGTCTTTGACCACTTTTTTGCAGCGTGATTTGCCAACTTCGCCAAAGTCTTGGTTGGAGCAATGCCCACACCTACGGAGAGATGCGTTTCTTGCTTGATACGCGCCCTAACCCGGCGTCCAAACTCTTCCAGTGGTTCAATGCGGCTCATGCCGTCGAGATTCATATACGCTTCATCGAATGAATAAATTTCCACAGCTGGGGCCATACCCTCAAGCGTGGTCATTACCCTGTTCGACATGTCAGCATAGAGCGCATAGTTCGAACTGAAGATATGGACGCCATGCTTTCTGAATTCGTCTTTAAGCTTGAAGTAAGGCGCACCCATTGGCACCTGCAACTTTTTAGCTTCTGCGGAACGTGCAATGACACATCCATCGTTATTCGACAGGACGACCACTGGTTTACCGCGCAGATCAGGACGAAATACCGTTTCGAAGCTTGCATAGAATGAGTTCACATCAACCAGGGCGAACATCACATACCGCCGTTCGGATTGAACACCTGAAAGACTCGCTCATCACCGTCTGTAGGTGAGATATCTCGGAACGTGGTTGTATGTGTTTCTATCCACTTATTCGCAGAGTTAAGGGTGTAATGCCAGTTCATCCGGTCAAGCTCTTTTACAAAGTCGAGTGTACTGATGGTGAATCGGCCTTCGGCATCGCGCTTAATCGCTTGCCTGAAAGCCATCATGATTTCGTAGTCGCGTGGCATAATACCCCCACAATATTACTGTATAAATAAACAGTAATATCAATCAGTGGATTTGATCAAGCCGAAACGGAGCAGAGAATTGTAAAGCCTCTGAGGATGCTAGATTTTTAGGCTATCGGGTTATTTTACGGTCAACTTATCTCAAATCTTTCACGCCGTAGTATGCAAACGTAGGCGCGGCATGTAACCGTCCGTCATCGGAGACTTTTAAACCCGTAGTTAAAAGGCTCTGCAACGATGCTATGGGCGATAATTGTTGAATGCTTGTTTTCTAATTATCTTAACGTCTGTATCATCACATGCGTCAGCTAATGCTGACAGATGGATTGCCCTGATTGAAAGTCTTACACCCGTGTAACGCGGTTTTTTTATGCTTGTTATCAATTTTCCGCTACGATTATGCTTAACTACACAAAACCCCCACCCTTCCGGATAAATAGATGGTTTAGTATATATTTGCTCCAGAGCCAGTTCTTATACTGCTGACTAAGACCGCTAAGTGCGAGAAGCTGACATCAAATGACGACGACCGGCGAATTCGGCTAAATTAACATCCTCAACAGGTACTGCTTTGCTAGCCAATGCTGAGACATAGGCCTCACCACTAGCAAACGCATGCACTTGATGACTACGTTGATTCTCATCTTCAATGAAATATCTGCGTCCTCAACGAACCAAATCGGGTTCCAAAAGTAAAGCTACTGAGGTTTGCTAAGTTAGTCACGCTGTATGTGCCTAATACTAAAAAACCAATAATTTTGCCATCGAAACCCCAATTAATTACTTTGTCCATACCCAGAGTACCATGCAAGTAAAAAGAGGCACGTCCCATGTATCCTTTCGGGAAATCTATGTTATAGTCGATGTTTCACAACTCCTTAGAAAAATCTATTGCAATGATCCGAAAAATTGCTCTACTCCTACCACTTTTATTATTAGCATTTGTGTTGATGTTTTTTTTATTAGTCATTTACGGCATCGGTTCAGAAGCGCTTCTCTCAATTGAGCCTTCTAACCAAGAATTTGGAAAATATCTAGCTGCACTTGGAACATATGGTGACTTTGTCGGTGGGTTAACTAATCCAATTATTGGCATGGTCGGGTTTATAGCACTTATGTTTACGATTACCTTGCAGATTAAGCAAAACAAACAAACCTCTGAACAATCTTATGAATCTAGTATATTCAACCTAATTAATTTACAAAACAATATCATTGAAAATTTAGAATATAACAAAAGTAAAAAAAGGGCTGCATTCGTAAAGTTTCTCGACGATCATTATAATGATTTTAATGGCTCAGACAAAAATTCCGTAATGAGACCTCATCATACTTATAGTTTAGCTCGTATTTATTATGAAAGATTCAATAATAATTCAAATGAGTACTTTGGTCATTATTTTAGAAACCTTTACGCTATACTCAAAACAATTGATCAACTTCCTGAACGTTTTGAACGTAAAAAACATTACTCCCGACTTGTGCGCGCACAACTTTCAATGAGTGAGTTGACAGTTTTGTTTTTAAATTGTCTTTTTGAGGTGTGTGATGATGGAAAGTTTGCAGAATTGCTGGTTAAGTATCAAATGTTGGAGCATTTAAAAGTAATTTCAATTTCAAATCCTTCTTCCGCGCAAGACATACCGCCTAAAAAGCTGGACTATAAGATTGGAGATAAGGTAACCGTTTCCATCTATGAAATGGCATTCTACATACATACGAATAAAAAGCTCCCTTCTAAAAAAGCAGGAAATAAAATAATCACACATGGAGCCTTTGGAAAAAACAAAGCAACATGTTTGAATCAAATACAGGAAATAATCTATACTTCACCTAAAAACAGTGTCAGTAAATATGGGGAATGGAGAGGAAATCGTAACTCTTTACGCTTAACTAAATTTAAATACCAATGGTTTAAATACAAACCAATTCTAATTAAAATTTCAAAAAACACCTTAATAAAATTGAGGAAAAAAAATGAATAAAAGTAATCTATCACACCCCAAAATAATTGATTTAATTAGGAAAGATAGTAAAAAAACATCAAATGATGGTGATATTGCTAATTTTATGTTGGAACGTGGCATGTCATTGTCGGAACCTGTACTGGATTTGATTTTAAGACCAATCTTGCATTGCCAGTTTATAGTTGATAGTAATAGGGCTTTGAACATAGAATATTCATTTCCCGCCAACCTCTCTTTTGGTGATATTATTGATATGGAAAATGGAAGAAAAGGAGGTCTCGAAGATGTTAATTTATATAATGTTATTAAATTGATATCAAAAGGAGTATGTAAAAAGAATAAAATACCTGTATTTTTTGAGAGAATGAAAAAAACTATAATCGGAAGCTCTCAGGAAAATCATCAAAAAGTTTCGCGATGTGTCATCATCAATGATGACTTCGTAAATATTAATGCAGAAAACCTTATTAATTATTACAACTACTCTGAATCGGATGCTAGTGCATTCATGAAGAATCTTAAGTTTCTCACTGACCAAGGGATCAGATTGAGTGAACTTATGTTATTGAAGGCCGAAAAAGTTTCTGCAACAAAATGGTTCATGTTGGGGGTAATCTTTTCAAATAAAGGTGTTCGTGTAGACTGTTGGATAAATTTAAATATTATGGAGAACAACCTTCAATATGATTCGGGAAACAATTTAACACCTGAAGAACATGCAAAGAAAAACATGAGTGAAATACACTTTATTTCTTCTGAACTAGTCTTCTGGAAGGCGACAACTCAATGGTGGATTAATAAAAACAATGAAAGACTCGGCAATTTAGCCAAACTTGATAAAAAAACAAAGGACAGATTAATAGTTAACACCATAAGACATAATGCTGTAAATTATGTTATCAGTTGGCTATATGTTAAGGGAACAGATATTCATGACGCTATGTTTTGTCTGATAAACAGAAAGATAGCAAATCAATTCCCAACTCTTAGAAATGAAGCCATAAGACAAATAGTAGCAAGGGATTATGATTTTTAGCCATTTTACGGCGGATGATAACGCTATTCCTTTGATGTAATGAGCATGATTAAATTTGCATTTTAGTTTAATTTAAATTGTGAGTTCGGGGTGGGAGAACAATACTCTGTTTTAAGGATTTAATATTCAAAAGCGGATATTAAGCCCCTATCATTCAAAAAACCATAAGGATAAAACATGCACTCAAGATCTTCATTTATTCAATGGTTACACACTCGGTGGAAAAAACCCCTCGAGTTAATAGCTTGGTTAACTATTTTTTTCCTCTTGTATACTAAGCATGAATACCTTAGCTTTACCGTTATGTTTATAATAAGCTTTTTCATGATACGCCCTATATTGCCAAGCACACTTAAAATAGCCAAGAATATATATGTAATCAAGTTTTATAACATTGTTCTATGGTTTATTTCTTACACAATCTCACTTAAAATACTTAGTTATCAAACTGGGGCAGTAGAGGAGCATTTAAAGTTCTCCCCAGCAGTCTTAGCTTTCCCCTTATCACTTATTCTCGTTTTTGCAATAATTCTTTTCTTAAGTTTCTTCATGCTCACACTTTTGCAATTGTTATCTCTCAGCTCTATTTTCATGACATCAAACGTTAAAAAGAAAATAACTGAATCTAAATTTTACTTTTTTTCAATGCGCTCATTTTATATTATACCTATTATCCTTCCCTTTATTCTTTCAGTTGCCTATGCTTCAGGCCCACTTTTCAAAATTGCTTTACTTGCAGATTCTACGTTTGTGTCAGACTGCGGTGGAAAGAAAAAAGATAAAATGTATCTTCGGCTTGATTCTCATTCATGTCTAGTATCTACATTAGATATTAACATTTTCAGCTCAAACCCTGAATTAATAAAAGTAGAGTCAAAATAAGATTTGAGACGGTTTTTTGAATTTTTCTTATATTAACCGGTTTGGCTAGCTTAAATTCATTGTATAAAGAATCATATAGGGACATATGCTTGATTTTGTAGAAGACTGGATGCCACGTAGCCGGGGCTTTTCTATTCCTGTAACAGTACCGACAATGCAATACTTACCGCTAAGTCATCATGACGCTCAGAGAGCGTCAGAATCATGTTAGCGATAGTTTCGGGGGTCACATTTTTCGATGTGCTCACAAGCTGCCAGACAGCAGCTCCCATAGCCATACATGCTGCATCGTATGCTTGTTCCTCAAATCCATTTCCCATGGAGTTCCTCCTATTTAGTGAAACCTCAATGTAACCCATCAAATTGATTTTTGAATTTTGGGAAATCAGATTTGCGGCACGCCTTCCAAATAATGTTTATTGGATGCACTGCATAATAAAAAACCCGGCATAAGCCGGGCTGGTGTTGGCAAAATCAGATAATGAAGTAAATTGAATATAGGAAATTGAATATTTTATTTAAACCCAGAATAGTAACTACCCAGATTAAAGCGCACCCCATTAGCATCAGCTTCCATACAGTCTTCCTTTCCATAATACGTTAGCCTCCTCTAACAACAATAAAATATACCCCCCCCTCTTCTCAGTCATAACTGGTTGTACCGATCAATAATGCGAGATTGATCGGTGACACAGATCGATTAATTTAACTCATTGATAAATAATAAAATAAAAGACCAAACTTTTCCTACTGGACTATTTTAGCCACCAGCAGCTACATACATCTCATTTAGGTAGTCTTTTAATGCAACCTCAGCTTTCTCAGATGTTGCATTATTCCCATCGAAGGCATATCCAAAACGAAAGCGGTAATTCAGTATCGTTCCACCTAATGCCAGCGAATAACAGCACACTAACTGTTGAGGATTAGTTTCGGTAATTTCAATAACATCAAGAAACTCAAAATCAACATCGTAATAACCTTGTGCATCAGGCGTGCCCAGCCCATCAATGACGGACTCATCAGGAATAAACTTTGCTGTAAATGTCATTAAACTGGTTTCCACGGATCAGAAGGATTATTAACGGGATACCACATCCCATCATTCGACGCGTATAGCATCTGCATTTTTGGCGTACGAGTTGTATCGATGCAGAAACACATCCCGTAAGTGGTTTTATCTGGCCTCGGAAGTTCCGCATAGGCGATATCTCTAATATGCAATTTTCGGACATCTGGGACGACATGCTGCATGTTACTCACGAGAAAACCGGCTGCCGTGTTGCCATTCCTCTGAGCTTGAGGTGCATGGCTATTGATATCTCACTCAGAGAGGTTATCGCTCAATGCCGGGACGCTGTGGTGAGTAAATATCTGGTCCATTTCCGTCACTCAACCTCTCAGGCCGTCCGGGGTAATAAGGTTTCTGCCAGCTCTATTACAACGACGTTCAAAAAGGCCAGGAATCACTGTGGGCTGTCATGGGATGAAGGTGCAGCACCTACCTTTCATGAGCAGCGTTCGCTATCGGAACGTCTGTATCGTGAACAGGGTGTGGACACTCAAAAATTACTCGGCCATAAGACTCAGAAAATGACTGATCGCTATAACGATGATCGAGGCAAAGACTGGATTGTGGTTGCTGTGTGACGGTGATTTTATAGACAGTTTTGGGGAAGAGTTTTGGGGAAGTTTTGGGGAAAGAAGGCGTGAAATAAAAAGCCAACACGATTTTTACATTCGTGTTGGCTATATGTTTCGTAAAACTGATTACATATTTTCGATGATCGCGTCACCAAACTCTGAACATTTCAGCAGTTTAGCGCCATCCATCAGGCGTTCGAAATCGTAAGTCACGGTCTTGTTAGCGATAGCGCCTTCAACACCTTTAACAA
>Ga0308162_1002659_pt1 | contig 11217 bp, 10 predicted proteins | sample PhySR2_FD_201370 | JGI IMG/M metagenome (GOLD analysis project Ga0308162, IMG submission 201370) | Phyllosphere microbial communities from UC Gill Tract Community Farm, Albany, California, United States - DLSLS.R2 | ecosystem: Host-associated > Plants > Phyllosphere > Unclassified | place: USA... | reverse complement strand
ACGCCTTCGGCTGTTTAAACGCATTGAGACTGACAGCCTCATCAGTGTGTTTGTTTGCAGTTGACACATGTACCTCAGTTTTTTCATACCCTGTTTCGGGACAGGAATTAAGTCCGCGTCATGTGAATTTTCCATGCGCAAGATTGTTATTAGAAGGGAAAAGCGGCGACTAATTTGGCTGATAACGGGCGACAGGGCAAGAATTTTCTGACAACCCGTCAGGTTCAGAAATGTTGGGTTAAAAAGCTTATAACAAACTGTTAATTGGTTTTAAATGTTGAGCGGAACAAAAATATCAGTTCAGATACTCTGTATAATCACCGCATGCTGGAGAGTATTAACATTAACTGCTAATGCGGGGCTAACCAGATAAATCGGTTGTTGAATAATAAACAGGCAGCATTAATAGCAGGCCGCTGGCTAATTCACAGCCAATATGACGAATTATCAGACATTACCCGCCCGTGATTGCCGGAAAAACAGTCAAACAGCGATCCTGCGCACAAAGAGATGATTTAATTCAGAAAGGAAAAAAAGAAACCGATTGCGTCGCGCGGCCTGGCATGGGAGCAAAGGGGGGAGCACAACAGGCAGTAAGAGAAAACAGAGACCGCCTGCCGGTGAAAACCGGCGCAGTCGTGTTAAAAAACTTATCAATACGCCGCCACGAAATCTCTGGCTCGACAGGAAATTAACATTCCGGTAACCTCTCAATTTCCCCCAGAAGGATCAGTTCATGTCGTCTCCCCTGCGTTTATCTCTCGTTGGTGACTACCGCGCCGATGCGGTTGCCCATCAGGCCATTCCCCTTGCTATTGAACGTGCTGGCCGCTGGCTGAACATCCCCGTTGCGGCAGACTGGATAGCCACCGACCAACTCAATGAAACAGACCTTACGCGCAGTGATGCGGTCTGGGTCGTGCCTGGCAGTCCTTATCGTAACGATGAAGGTGTCTTTGACACCCTTCGCTGGGCGCGGGAGACCGGGAAACCTTTGCTGGGTTCCTGTGGGGGATTCCAGTATGCGGTGATCGAGTATGCACGCAACGTACTGGGCTGGCACGATGCCAGTCATGCTGAAACCGACACCGGCGGACGGAGGGTCATTGCCCCGCTGAGTTGCTCGCTGGTGGAGCAGCGCGGCAGGGTAAGATTTGAAGCGGGTTCCCGTATCGCTCAGGCTTACGGGACGCTGGAAAGCGATGAGGGTTACCACTGTAACTTTGGCGTTAACCCGGAATTCAGTGACGCGCTGGGCGATAACACGCTGCGCATTACCGCCTGGGATGAAGCCGGTGACGTACGCGGCGTGGAGCTACCTGCTCATCCTTTCTATGTGGCCACGCTGTTCCAGTCTGAGCGCGCGGCACTGCAGGAAAAAGACTCTCCGCTGGTGATTGCCTGGATGCAGGCTGCGCTGGCGCAACGATAAACGCTGCCATCCTGTGACAGTGTCACAGGATGGCATTGATCAGCGTAACAGGGCCGGGCGTTTTGCGTTAAATGACCAGTTATGAATCAGAAACTGCATGCCCAGTGCGTCGTTTCGGTTTTTATCGGGCAGCGAATTGTAGAGTTCATGAGCAGCTTCGACCCGCGCCATATTCAGGGTAATACCCAGCCCAGGCCCCTCAGGCAGTTCCAGAAAGCCATTCCGAATCTGCGGCGCATGCTGCGTCAGCTGCTGGCCATCCTGCCAGATCCAGTGGGTATCAAATGCAGTCAGTCGATCGCCCGGTGCCGCAGCCCCCAGATGCGCCACCATTGCCAGTGACACATCGAAATGGTTGTTTGAGTGGCAGCCGGTTGTCAGGCCCCATTCATGACACAACTGCGCCACGGTATGTGCGTTACGCATCGTCCAGAAATGCGGGTCGGCCAGCGGGATGTCGATGGCATTAAGCTGTAAGGCATGCTGCAGCTGTCGCCAGTCATTGGCGATCATATTGGTGGCGACCGGAATACCCGTGGCTCGCTTAAACTCCGCCAGCGTTTCCCTGCCGGAATAGCCCTGCTCCGCGCCGCAGGGGTCTTCCAGATAGGGAATACGGCCCGCCAGCTGTTTGCCATAATAAATAGCCTCATCCAGCGACCAGCTGGCATTGGGATCAACCGTTACCCGCGCCTGAGGAAAACGTGTCAGCAGGGCGTCAACCGTCTCCACTTCCACTTCGGCATGATGTACGCCGCCCTTCAGTTTAAAATCCCGGAAGCCATAGCGATCGGCTGCCGCCTCCGCCAGCCGCACTACGCCGTCCGTATCCATCGCTTTCTCATGACGCAGTTGCAGCCAGGCATCACCGCCAGCGCGGCCCGCCTGATAGTTCATGCTGGTCAGGTTACGGTCGGCAATATAGAACAGATAGCCGAGGACGGGCACCCGATCGCGCTGTTTACCGCTGGCGAGCAATTCGGCAACCGGCAGATTCAGGTGCTGACCCAACAGGTCAAGCAGCGCGGCTTCAATGGCCGCGGTGGCGTTGTAAAACTTCTCCGGATTCATCTGCGGAATATGAATATCGTCGGTATGCGCGGTCTGCTGGTGTCGTGCGTCGCTGGCAAATAGCGTGGCGACGGTGGCATTCAGCCGGAGCAGGTCGCTGCCCTCAATCTGCGGACGAAAGCGCGCCAGCAGCGCCAGCGTTGAAGCGTGGCAGGGGCTTTCACCAACGCCGGTACGGCCTGCGGAATCGGTCAGGATCACCAGGATGCGGGTAAAGTAGCAGTTATGCGCACCGCCAATGTTCAGCAGCATGCTGTCATATCCGGCGACGGGCACGACCCGCATTGTTTTAATGACTGGACTGTCTGACATGTTGATTCTCCATAGGATCAAGGGAAGGCGGGGACGGCTTGCGGCGCAGCAGCAGCCAGAGTCCGGTCAGCAGCGAGACGCTGGTCAGGGCATAGAGGCCGCCGGTGGTGGAGCCGGTCTTCATCTCCAGATAGCCAAACACTGTCGGTGCGAAGAAGCCGCCAAGGTTACCAACAGAGTTCACCAGCGCAATCCCAGGCGCAACAATCGAGGCGGGCAGTTCTCCCTGCGGCATCGGCCAGAAAAAGGTGGCGCTGACTTTCGAGCCGATACAGGCCACGATCATCGCCAGGAAGCCAAACCATGGGGAACCCAGCGTAGCCATAAAGGTGCCGCAGGCCGCGACCAGCATCGCGACGCCCAGCGCTTTATCGAGTTTGTCGCGGTGGCGGTCTGAAAAGCGACTCAGCAGGTTGATGGCAATAATGGCGCAAAGCCAGGGCACGGCGGTGAGAATGCCGATACCAAAACTGCTGAAGCCCTGAATACGCTGAATAATCTGCGGCAGCCAGAACACCAGCGTATAGCCTGTCATGGTCATGGTGAAGAAGATGGCGCAGAAGAACAGCAGGCTGCGATTGCGTAACAGCGACATTTTACCAGGCGCGCGGTTAAGCTCGTCACGCTGTGCCTCTTCATTATTCAGCTGCTGTACCAGTGCCTGTTTCTCCGCATCGCTCAGCCAGCGTGCGTCGCCGGGGCGTGACACCAGTACCCATGCGGCGAGAATACCGACCAGCACGGAGGCACCGCCTTCGAGAAACATCACCCATTTCCAGCCGGCAATGCCTAAAAAATCGTGCATCATCAGAATGGCGCCAGTGATCGGCCCGGAAAAGAGGAAGGCGCCCGCGGTGGCACTCAGCACCATCGCAGTGGCCCGGCCACGCCAGGCATTCGGAACCCACTGACGGAAATAGAACAGTACGCCGGGAAAAAAGCCTGCTTCCGCCACACCGAGTAAAAAACGCAGCAGGTAAAACTGGATGGGTGAGGTGACGAAACCCGTCATGACCACCACGAATCCCCAGGTAATCATGATGCGTGTCAGCCAGACGCGGGCGCCGAAGCGCTTCATCATCAGGTTACTGGGGACCTCAAACAGCGCATAGCCGATAAAAAACAGGCCCGCACCCAGACCAAAGGCCGCCGCGCTGATCCCGGCATCGGTGCGCAGTTCCGCCTTAATAAAGCCTATATTCGCGCGGTCGATCTGGTTAATGATCAGCATCACCACCAGCATGGGGATGATATGGGTGAAGAACTTTTTGATGGCGGAGGCGATCAGCTCATCGTGCTGCGGGGACAAAGCGCTATCCATCGGTCTTCCTCGTAAGAAACGTAAAGAAGAGCAAAGTGTAGGGCGCGCAAAAGGGCAGCTCTATGGGCATTCGCCCAGGACCCGATGGGCGTCCGGCCTGGACGATTGTGTTATCAATATGTTACGGGGTGGAGTGGGCGAAACGGCTGAGCAAAAGTGTGGCAGCGATCAACGTCGTCAGCCCGCTGACGTCAGGAGAAGAGCGGAGTACCGACAGTCACAGCAGACAGGCTTCAGCCGCTAACCTGACGGCGCTGGGCAATCTCTTCCGCACGCAGCAGCAGTGCCTGCAAATCATCCTCATCAATATCCAGCAGTTCACCGTCCTGTAAAGCCTGATGCAAATCAGCACGCGTCAACGGGACCGGCATGGCGACCGGATCAGGTTTAACTTCCTGAGGCGCCAGCGGATGGGGATAGCGGCGACCGGCCAGATTATTAAGCAGCAGAGCCAGGAGCGCCAGAGTCAGCGAGTTAAGCAGGATCGGCGTAAGGACAAACTGATAACCCAGTTGCTGCACTGAAGGCCCGCCCAGAATAGCGGTCAGTGCCACGGCGCCGCCGGGCGGATGCAGACAGCGCAGCTGGAACATCAACAGGATCGCCACGCAGGCCGCGACGCCGCAGGCAATCGCCGGATCGGGGATGAGCTGGCTGACGGTGACGCCCGCCAGTGCGGACAGCGTGTTGCCGCCGACTATCGCCCACGGCTGCGCCAGCGGACTGGCGGGCAGACCAAAGAGTAAAACCGCCGAAGCACCTACGGGCGCGACAAACCACAGATTCAGCTCCCCCAACATCCAGTGACTCAGCAGACTGGTCAGCACCAGGCCAATGCCCGCACCCAGTCCGGCAATCACCACATGCTTTTTGCTTACTGTCAGCGGATGTGGCCAGAATCGTGCCAGAAACAGGTGCAGCGGATGCCTCTCTGCAGTAGAACCTTTGATCATTACTTTACTCACCGTGTCATAACATTTTCTTATCGTCAGGGGCGGCGATTTTCCATCATCAACATCAATGTAACAACCCGACAAACTGTAGAGGTATTCAGGCGAGCCAGCGCGCGCAGCGAAAAGGGGCGTCAGGCTGGAAAGAGGGTTGCAGAGGGTTTAACCAGACAATAAAAAACCCGCCGCAGCGGGTCAGTCAGGCGAATCACTCGACTTTGTCGGGATACTCGCAAAGATCTTCAATCAGGCAGGCGCCGCAGCGCGGCTTACGCGCCACGCAGGTGTAGCGGCCATGCAGAATCAGCCAGTGGTGGCAGTCAACCTTATAGGCGGCCGGAACCACCTTCAGCAGCTTCTGCTCCACCTCTTCCACATTCTTACCCGGCGCAAATTTTGTCCGGTTGCTGACGCGGAAGATGTGAGTATCAACGGCAATTGTCGGCCAGCCAAAGGCGGTATTCAGCACCACATTGGCCGTTTTACGGCCAACACCAGGCAGGGCTTCCAGCGCCGCACGATCTTCCGGCACTTCTCCGTTGTGCTGCTCAAGCAGAATGCGGCAGGTCTTAATCACATTTTCCGCTTTGCTGTTAAACAGGCCGATAGTCTTGATGTATTCCTTTACGCCATCCACACCCAGCGCCAGCATCGCGGCAGGCGTATTCGCCACCGGATAGAGCTTTGCGGTGGCTTTGTTGACGCTGACATCGGTCGCCTGCGCCGACAGCAGTACCGCAATCAGCAGCTCAAACGGCGAGCTGAAGTTCAGCTCGGTGGTGGGATGCGGATTGTTCTGCTGCAGGCGATGAAGAATCTCGGTGCGTTTAGTCTGGTTCACACCGGCTTCCCGACGGCGTTCTGAGGTGCCGCGTTTTCAGCAGCCTGAGCACGCAGGGCTGCCCGCTGTTTCATCTTCTGATCGATCAGGTATTTACCCGCCAGCATCATTCCCAGGCCAATAAACGCGCCAGGCGGCAGCATCGCCAGCAGCATGGGTGAATCGAAATGCACCACTTCGATACGCAGCGATTTCGCCCACGGGCCAAGCAACTGATCGGCACCGTTAAACAGTGTGCCACTGCCGATGATTTCACGCAGCGAACCCAGCACCACCATGGCGCAGGTCGCGCCCATACCGATGGCGAAGCCATCAAGCGCGGCAAGCGGGATACTGCTTTTAGAGGCGACCGCTTCCGCACGGCCCACCACGATGCAGTTGGTCACGATCAGCGGAATAAAAATCCCCAGCGACTGATAGAGGCCGTAGGCATAGGCGTTGATCAGCATCTGCACGCAGCTCACCACCGAGGCGATGATCATCACATAAATCGGGATACGGATTTCCGACGGCACCCAGCGGCGCGAGGCCGAAATAAAACTGTTGGTCAGGGTCAGCACCAGCGTGGTAGCCAGACCTAAACCCAGCGCATTGGTTGCCGTCGCCGTGACTGCCAGCAGCGGGCAGAGGCCCAGCAGCTGCACCAGTGCCGAGTTGTTCTTCCACAGTCCACCCACCAGCAGACTTTTAGCTTCACTCATTTGCGTCTCCACATGCCGGTAACGAAGAGAGTCTCTCCGGAAGCGTTTTCATCAACAGCGCGGTGCGTTTGGTCGCATTGACCACCGCGCGTGGGGTAATGGTGGCGCCGGTGAATTGATCAAAGTCGCCGCCATCTTTCTTAACCGCAAACGCTTTATCCGCCGGACCATGAACCACTTTGCCATTGAAGCTGTTGATCCAGTCAGAGATGCGTAATTCGATCTTATCGCCCAGGCCAGGCGTCTCATGGTGTTCGACCACCCGCACGCCCAGTACTTTACCCTGGAAATCAGCACCGACCAGCATCTGTATCGCACCAGAATAGCCGTCAGGCGCAGTTGTCTCCAGTGCGGCAGCGACCGGCTGGCCGCCTTTACGCGCCAGAAAGAGATGGTGCGGGGCATTATTGCCCAGCGCAGCATCTGTGACAACGTAACAATCCTGCTGGATGTTATTGTCATAAAGGTCGGTGGGGACTACCTGATCCAGCAGATTTTTCTGCTGCAGCAGGGTCTGATGTTCCACCGTCGGCCTGGTGACGGTGTTGACTACCGCCGTCGCTGCAGTAGTAATCGCGGCGAAAATCGCCAGCGTGACCCCATTTTTGCGAATCGTCTCCAGCATCGCTTACTCCTTCTGATGGCCGTAAACGCGCGGCTGGGTGTAGTAATCGATGAGCGGCACACAGATGTTTGCCAGCAGCACAGCAAATGCCACGCCATCGGGATAACCGCCAAAGCTGCGGATCAGCCAGACCAGCAGCCCAATCAGCGCACCATAGATCAGGCGACCCCGGTTGGTGGTGGAGGCAGTCACCGGGTCGGTGGCAATAAAGAACGCGCCCAGCATGGTGGCACCGGAGAAAAGATGAATCAGCGGGCTGTTGAGCGATTCCGGTGAGAAGAACGCGCCCAGCGTGGCGCAGAACGCCAGTGACAGCAGCATGGCAGCAGGAATGTGCCAGCGAATCGCACTTTTCCACAGCAGGAACAGGCCACCCGCCAGATAACCGACGTTAACCCACTGCCAGCCAAGGCCCGCCAGCACGCCGCTGTAGATCGGCTGGGCCAGCAGCTGTCCGGCACTGTGCCCGGCGCGTAAACCGGTTTTAAAGGTATCAAGCGGTGTCGCCTGGCTGATGCCATCCACACCCATCTGCAACTGCTGCATCGTTTCGCCCGCCAGCGTGTGGCCGTGGAATACCATGCTCAGACTGTCCATCAGTCCGGGTTTGATCGCCTGAAGGGTGTCAGGCGGCAACCAGCTGGTCATCTGTACCGGGAAGGAGATCAGCAACACCACATAGCCGACCATCGCCGGGTTAAACGGGTTCTGGCCCAGCCCGCCATAAAGCTGTTTAGCAATGACAACTGCAAACAATGTACCGATCACCACCAGCCACCAGGGTGCCAGCGGTGGCAGGCTGATACCGATCAGGACGGCGGTCAGCAACGCGGAGTTATCCGCCAGCGTGCTGGCGACCGGCGCTTTGCGCAGCCGTGAAATTGCCGCTTCCGTCAGCCAGGCGGTCAGCGTTGCCAGTAAAACCTGCAAAAAGGTGCCGTAGCCAAAGAAATAACACTGTGCAGCAAAACCCGGCACCGCGGCCAGCACCACCAGCAGCATGATGTTGCCAGTGCTGCGGCGATTATGGGTGTAGGGAGAACTTGCGATACGAAAAGCCATTTAATCCTCAAGCGTCGTAGACGACTGCGCTTTACGCGCTTTGGCACGGGCGATGGCGGCAGCAATAGCGGCTTTGCGCGCATCATCGGGTTGATTCAGTTCAGGTGCCTGTTCAGGTTCAGCATTAGCGTTATTGGCCTGTTCCTGAGCCTGCTCCGCATTCTCTACTGCAAAGTGTGCAGCAGTGGCCAGTGCTGCAGCGTCGCGTGAAGCCGCATCCGCGTCACTTTCAGCCTGTGCCGCTTTCTTCGCTTTGGCGCGGGCGATGGCGGCCTGAATCGCGGCTTTACGCGGGTCGGTCTCCGCGGCGGCGTCTGAAACAACTTCTGGAACGCTATCCGGTGCAGCAGGAGGCGTCGCCTCATTGCCTTCAGCCTGCGCCGCTTTCTTCGCTTTGGCGCGGGCGATAGCGGCCTGAACGGCGGCTTTACGCGGGTCGGTCTCCGCAGCGGCGTCTGAAGCGTCTTCTGGAACGCTATCCGGTGCAGCCGGGGGCGTCGCTTCATTGCCTTCAGCCTGCGCCGCTTTCTTCGCTTTGGCACGGGCGATAGCGGCCTGAACGGCGGCTTTACGCGGGTCGGTCTCCGCGGCGGCGTCTGGATCGCTATCCGGTGCAGCCGGAGGCGTGGCCTCATTGCCTTCAGCCTGCGCGGCTTTCTTCGCTTTGGCACGGGCGATGGCGGCCTGAACGGCGGCTTTACGCGGGTCGGTCTCCGCGGCGGCGTCTGGCGCGGCTTCTGGAACGCTATCCGGTGCAGCCGGAGGCATCGCCTCATTGCCTTCAGCCTGTGCCGCTTTCTTCGCTTTGGCACGGGCGATGGCGGCCTGAACGGCGGCTTTACGCGGGTCGGTCTCCGCGGCGGCGTCTGTAACGCTCACCGGTGCAGCCGGAGGCGTCGCCTCATTGCCTTCAGCCTGCGCGGCCTTCTTCGCTTTGGCACGGGCAACGGCGGCTTCGACAGCGGCTTTGCGCGGATCGACGCTGGCTTCAGCCCCGTTCTCTACTGCATCAGCCGGCGTGACTTTCTTCGCTTTCGCCCGGGCAATGGCTGCTTCAACCGCCGCTTTACGGGGATCGATGGACTGACGCGTTACCGGCTGGGTTTCAGCCTGGGCCTCGGCCTGACGCAGACGCGCCTGCGCATGGCGGGCTTCACGCTGAGCGTCAAGGGTTGCCTCATCCGGCTCAGGGGTCTGGCGGGCTTTCACTCGCGCTTTTGCAGCCGCCAGTTCACGGGTATCTGTGCGGGCCACACGCTGTTTCGCCTCTTCATGACGCGCTTCGCGGGCCTGCTTCTCACGCTCCAGTCGTGCCTGACGCGCTTCAAAGCGTGCTTTGGCTTCCAGCGTGCGTTTCGCTTCCAGATCGATGGCGCGCAGTTCCGCTTTTTCCTGACGGTAATATTGTACCAGCGGAATGTTACTCGGGCAGACATAGGCGCAGGCGCCACATTCGATGCAATCATCAATATGGTGTGAACGCGCTTTATCGTGATCGCCGCCCTGGCTGAACCAGTAAAGCTGCTGTGGCAGCAGTTTAGCCGGACAGGCATCGGCACAGGCGGAGCAGCGAATGCACGACTGCTCTTCGTCGTTGTTGCCCATCTCACTGGCAGAGGGGGCAAGAATACAGTTGGTGATCTTCACCACCGGCACATCCAGCGATGGCAGAGTAAAGCCCATCAGCGGACCGCCCATAATCACCATCTGACGCGGTGCAGGTGTAAATCCGACGTGGTGCAGCAGATGGCTGATTGGGGTGCCGAGACGACTCCAGACGTTACGCGGCTGTGCAATTGCCTCGCCGGTCAGTGTTACCACGCGCTCAGTAATCGGCTCACCATTGATAATGGCCCGTTTAACAGCCCAGGCGGTGCCGACGTTCTGCATCAGCACACCGATATCAGTGGAGCGTCCGCCGTGCGGTACTTCCATGCCGGTCAGAATGCGGGTCAGCTGCTTGGCACCGCCGGAAGGGTATTTGGTCGGAATCACCCGGATTTGCAGGTCGCGCTCGCTACCCAGCGCCTGTTTCAGCGCAGCGATCGCTTCAGGTTTATTATCTTCAATGCCAATCATCACCCGCTCGGCCTGGAGCACCCAGGCAAGAATGCGGCTGCCTTCCAGCACTTCGGCGGCGTAGTCCTGCATCAGGCGATCATCAGCGGTGATATAAGGCTCGCACTCGGCCGCATTGATAATCAGGGTTTTAACGCCGCGCAGGCCGCCTTTCAGTTTGGTGGCAGTAGGGAATCCCGCACCGCCCAGGCCCGCGATGCCCGCGTCGTGAATACGCTGTACAACATCCGTGCGCGGATGCTGACGGTAGTCAGGCAGCGGATCGAGCGGCATCCAGCGGTCATCGCCATCGGGCGTCAGGAAAATGCAAAGCTCGGACAGCCCCGATGGATGCGCGGTCATATGCTGACCAATATCTTCAATCACGCCGGAGGTGGGCGCATGGACCGGCAGCATACGGCCCGTGCCAAACGTCAGAGGCTGACCGCGCAGCACGTGGTCGCCAGGCGCAACGCAGATCTCACCTTCGTGTCCGATATGCTGTTTCAGCGGAATAATAAAACGGTGCGGCAACGGCAGTTCGCTGAGCGGCGTGCCGTTGGACTGGGTTTTCATTTCCGGCGGATGAATACCACCCTGAAAATCCCAGACCTTCTCTTTTTTCAGGAAGTTAAACAGATTAAGCATGAGTTTTTACCGGGATCACCCGTACAGGAATGGTATTCAAATCCCACTTCCAGTTAGCTGGTGTGGTTTCAACCGGACGCATCTCAATACAGTCAGTCGGGCAGGGTGCCACACAGAGATCGCAGCCGGTGCAGACATCGCTCAGCACGGTGTGCATGGCGCGGGTTGCCCCGACAATCGCATCCACCGGACAGGC
>Ga0308162_1002656_pt1 | contig 11228 bp, 8 predicted proteins | sample PhySR2_FD_201370 | JGI IMG/M metagenome (GOLD analysis project Ga0308162, IMG submission 201370) | Phyllosphere microbial communities from UC Gill Tract Community Farm, Albany, California, United States - DLSLS.R2 | ecosystem: Host-associated > Plants > Phyllosphere > Unclassified | place: USA... | reverse complement strand
CGCCGGGGATTCGCCCGGCAGGCAGTGATGCAGGCGATCAGCGTCGCATCATGACACCTGAGCAGGCGAAGCAGGCGGGCGTGGACTATATGGTTATCGGGCGTCCGATCACCCAATCCGCCGATCCCGCCGCCACTCTGCAGGCGATCCTGCACAGTCTGGAGACACAATAATGGCGAAGGATAATCCACTGGTTTACTCAACCGACAGCGGGCGCATTACCCAGCCGGAGCCGGCGAAGGAGCGGCCAAAAGGGGATGGCATTGTGCGCATCCAGCGCCAGACCAGTGGTCGCAAGGGAAAAGGCGTCTGCCTGATCACCGGTATCGACCTGGACGACGCGGCATTGACGCTGCTGGCGGCCGAACTCAAAAAGAAGTGCGGCTGCGGGGGTTCGGTGAAAGAGGGTGTTATCGAGATTCAGGGGGATAAGCGCGATTTACTGAAAAGCCTGCTGGAAGCCAAAGGCATGAAGGTCAAACTGGCGGGCGGCTGAATAAAAAAATCGGGCTACCGAAGTAGCCCGATTGTCGTGTAGATGCTTAGCGTAGCCGATTATTCTTTTAATAAGGTCTTTAGTGGACCTGATGACCGATAATACCACCGACAGCGGCGCCACCGACTGTGCCGAGTGCGCTACCATTGGTCAATACTGAACCCCCAATCGCACCCGCGCCCGCGCCAATAGCGGTGTTGCGGTCACGTTTAGACCAGTTAGAACAGCCGCTCAGTGCAACAGCTAACGTGGTCGCCAGTACAACGGCAGTGATTCGTTTCATTGTTGTTGTCATACACTTCTCCTTTGATGTGCTCACAGAGGCAACACTCTTAGTATAGCTCCGATATTTCCTCAGCCCGCTTGTGTCGCATCATTGCCGCATCCGTGTCGGCATGGAAATGTGATCACCATGGACAAACCGTTTGTAGCGGGAGAGTCGCAATGTAAACCCGACAGGGCCACGCATTGCCTGAGAGGATTCTAAGCGTTCTGGTTAAATTCCGAAGATAGAAAATTCTGAAATCACGACACATTTTTGCATTCACAGCCATTCCTTCTGCGTTTATAGCCATTTGCTCCATAACTCTTTCGCGTCCGACTCCGCAAAATTCAGGGACGATTGTCAGCAGGAGAAAATAGATGCTGGAACACCTGAAACAACAGGTTCTGGAAGCGAATCTGGATCTACCCAAATACAACCTGGTGACCTTCACCTGGGGCAATGTCAGCGCTGTTGATCGCGAACAGGGTTTGCTGGTGATTAAACCTTCCGGCGTGCGCTATGAAGTGATGAAGCGCGACGACATGGTCGTGGTCGATCTGGCGAGTGGCGACGTGGTGGAAGGGGATAAACGCCCCTCATCGGACACGGCGACGCACCGCGCGCTTTACCTCGCCTGGCCGGAGGTGGGTGGCATTGTCCATACCCATTCGCGGCATGCGACCATCTGGGCCCAGGCAGGACGACCGATTCCTGCCTGGGGAACCACCCACGCCGATGACTTCTATGGTGAGATCCCCTGTACCCGGTCGATGCGCAATGAAGAGATTCAGCACGACTACGAGTGGAACACCGGTGAGGTGATTATCGAGACTTTTGCGCAACGTGGGTTGTCTCCTTCGGCGATCCCGGCGGTACTGGTCAACTCTCATGGCCCGTTTGCCTGGGGGAAAGACGCCCACGCTGCGGTGCACAGCGCGGTTGTGCTGGAGGAGGTGGCGTATATGGGCCTGTTCAGCCAGCAGCTGACCGCTAATCTGCCGCCGATTAACCAGACGCTGCTTGACCTGCACTACCTGCGAAAGCATGGCGAGAACGCCTGGTACGGGCAAAAATAGCGAGCGGGACGCCACGGCGTCCCGTTTTTTTTAGTCTCATCTGAGACTGGTATGGCGATCTCCATCATAGTTATCAAAACAACAGGTCATTAAAAATAAAACAGCGTTTCATTTTATCGAGGCGATCACTGTTTTGATTACCTCAAGTCACTACTTTGCTTGCATCGCCTTCGGGCACTTCCTGCTCCACCCTCTGGCATAGCAAAGGTGACATCCATATGCATATCAAACGTGCTATAGACAAAATTCCGGGCGGTATGATGCTCATTCCGCTCTTTATCGGCGCACTCTGTCATACGTTTTCTCCAGGCGCCGGGAAATATTTCGGTTCTTTCACCAACGGCCTGATGACCGGCACGGTACCCATTCTGGCCGTCTGGTTTTTCTGTATGGGCGCGTCGATTAAACTCAGCGCCACCGGGACGGTACTGCGTAAATCGGGCACGCTGGTGCTTACCAAGATTGCCGTCGCCTGGGTTGTGGCTGCCATCGCCTCACGGGTGATGCCGGAGAATGGCGTAGAAGTAGGGATGTTTGCCGGGTTATCGACGCTGGCGTTGGTGGCTGCCATGGATATGACCAATGGCGGCCTTTATGCCTCGATCATGCAGCAATATGGTTCCAAAGAGGAGGCGGGTGCGTTTGTGCTGATGTCTCTGGAGTCCGGGCCATTAATGACCATGGTTATCCTGGGCACCGCCGGCATCGCCTCATTCGAGCCGCACGTGTTTGTGGGGGCGGTCCTGCCGTTTATTGTGGGGTTTGCATTAGGGAATCTTGATCCGGAGCTGCGCGACTTCTTCGGAAAAGCGGTCCATACGCTGATTCCTTTCTTCGCCTTTGCTCTGGGTAACACCATTAACCTGGGTGTCATTGCGGAAACCGGACTGCTGGGCATCATGCTGGGCGTGTCGGTGATCATCATTACCGGTATCCCACTCATTCTGACCGATCGGCTGATTGGGGGCGGGGATGGCACGGCTGGCATAGCTGCATCCAGTACGGCAGGCGCAGCGGTGGCGACACCGGTGCTGATTGCCGAGATGCTGCCGCAGTTTAAACCGATTGCCCCTGCTGCCACGGCGCTGGTGGCAACGTCCGTGATTGTGACCTCCGTGCTGGTGCCGATCATCACGGCCATCTATTCAAAACGTGTTAAGCGTCTTCATGTTGCCGTGGAGCAGCGTGCCGCTATTAAGTAACCCGCCTAATCAATCCCCGACGCGCGAGTCGGGGATCACTCTGGATTTTGTGTTGTAAATCAATCTCTCATTTGGTCTGGCCTCACTCTGCATTACGCTGATGTGGCGTATTTAACGCATCAAATATAAACAGAGGATGAGACAATGACAGTTATTAACCAAGCAACGTGCAGATTATTTACCGAAGTCGGCAACACCACGCAGTTAGTCGCCTATTACGAAGAAGGGCGTCGTACTATGTGGATGATGTTGCGTGCACAGCCCCGTCCGAGCTTCAACCATGAACTGATTGAGGAGATCATGAATCTGAGCTACGCCGCTCAGCGTTCCGGTCTGCCGATCGACTTCTGGGTTACCGGCTCTCTGGTGCCACAGATGTTCAACGCCGGTGGCGATCTGCGCTTCTTTGTCGAGTGCATTCGCAATAACCGCCGTGAGGCGCTGCGGGCCTATGCCCGTGCCTGCGTTGACTGCATCCATTCGGCAGCACGGGGATTTGATACCGGCGCGGTGACGCTGGCGATGATTGAGGGCAGTGCGTTAGGCGGCGGATTCGAAGCGGCGCTGGCGCATCACTTCATTCTGGCGCAGAACAACGCGCGGATGGGCTTTCCGGAAATTGCTTTTAACCTCTTTCCCGGCATGGGCGGCTACTCACTGGTCGCGCGTCGTTCCGGCATGAAACTGGCAGAGGAGTTAATTTGTGAAGGGGAGTCCCACAGCGCAGAGTGGTATGAAACGCGCGGACTGGTGGATAAAGTCTTCCAGCCTGGCGACAGTTACCGCGCCACCCGCACCTTTATCGATACGTTACGTCCTAAACTCAATGGCGTGCGGGCTATGCTGAAAGCGCGTCAGCGCGTGCTGCAATTGTCACGCGCTGAGCTGATGGATATTACCGAAGATTGGGTCGATTACGCCTTTACCATCGAACCTAAAGACATTGCTTACATGGAACGCCTGGTTCAGTTACAAAACCGCCACAGCGCATCACTGCGTAAAGCGGGTTAATCTGAATTAGCGTTAAACGCGGGCAGGATGCTTAGCCAGCCAATGCCCAAACTGTTCCGCGGGCATTGGTTTTGCGTAGTAGTAGCCCTGACGCCCATCGACACCACTGTTAAGGACAAACTTCTCTTCATCCGGGGTCTCAATACCCTCTGCAATCACCTGCAAATCGAGCGCCTTGGCGACGGCGACGATAGCTCGTACCAGCGATTGTGAGACGGGCTGTTTATTAATATCGCGGATAAAGCTTTGGTCGAGCTTGATGGCATTGATCGGCACACGTGCGAGCTGAGAAAGCGATGAGTAACCGGTGCCGAAGTCATCCAGATGAACCTGTGCGCCCAGCTCCTGAAACTGCTTCATCAGCCGCAGGGCTTCAGCTTCATTCTCAATCAGGCAGCTTTCTGTGAGCTCAATATCGATAGGACAGTCGGTGATATTCGCCTCATGCAGTGCCTGTTTCAGGTCAGTATAGATGCTTTGATCAATCAGCTGACGTGCCGACACGTTGACGGCGACGCGCAGAAAAATGCCCTGCTGGCGCCAGACGATAATCTGTTTCAGCACATTGAGCATGACCCAGCGTCCCAGCGGCACAATCAGTCCCGACTCTTCGGCATAGGGAATGAAATCAGCAGGGGAGACCAGGCCGCGCTCGGGTGAGTTCCAGCGTACCAGCGCTTCGGCGCTGCGGACTTCACCATCACTGTCGATTTTCGGCTGGTAATGCACCAGCAGGTGATCCAGCTCCAGCGCCTTACGCAGATTGGTGTCCAGCCACAGGTATTCAAAGACCCGCTGGTTCATCTCTGCCGCAAAAACGCAGAACTTGCCGCGACCGTTCTCTTTGGCGTGATACATCGCGGTGTCAGCATTGCGAATAAGGCTCTCGCGATCTTCACCGTGCAGCGGCGCGAAAGCGATCCCGATAGAGCAGCCGCTGTACACTTCGATCAGTCCGATACGGAAAGGCTGACGCAGGCGCTCAAGAATGCGGGAGGACATCGCCTCCAGCGCAGCCTGGCTGGTGTGCTCAGCCAGCACCACAAACTCATCGCCACCCAGCCGGCCCAGAGTCTGGTCTTTACCCAGACAGCTAAGAATCGCCAGTGAGACCGCCTGCAGTAACTGATCGCCGAACATATGACCGTAGGCGTCGTTCACTTTTTTGAAATTATCGAGATCGAGGTAGACCACGCCGGTCTCATCGCGCTCAGATCGCTCCAGCGCCAGGCTAATCTGTTGATGAATTGCGTTGCGATTAGGCAAACCGGTCACCGTATCGGTGTTTGCCAGCACCCGGAGGCGTTCCTGGGCGCGTCGCTCCTCGGTTATGTCGGTGCCAGAACAGATGAGGAAAATTTCATTTTTGCCACTGCCGCTGTGAACAAACTTATTACGAAACAGAAACAGTCGCTGACCTTTTTTGGTTTTAACCCAGCGCTCCACCTCATAGGAGTTACCGTCACGGAAGAAGCCCGCAATGTTGCGTCGTGACTGAGAGGCCTCCTGTTTGGTCATAAAGAGCTGAAAGACGTTACGGCCGATAACCTCATGCTCATTCAGACCGGTGTATTCTTCACTAAGACGGTTAAAACGCTGAATATTGCCGCGCTGATCGAGGATCACAATCACCGAGTTGGCTTCAGAAACCACCTGTTCGGCGAATGAAAGACCCAGGGTTAAGTCGCGGGCGACCGCTGAGGTATCGCCCCAGGCAGAAGCGGTTCCTGCCCAGGTCGCCTGGTTCACTTTGCGTCCGACAAAATGCATCGGAACATCAATGCCCTGCAGCGTCATAGTCAGATTGATGCTTGAAGTGATGACCGGCATCGCGCGTATCATGGCTGCCTGGCCGGGGGTTAACGGCAGGGCGATATTAGTTTGTGACGACTCATCTTCGGCAAAATGCAACGCATCGCTGTCCGCGGTCAGACGCCAATGAGGGCTGGTTGTACCGAAAAGGGTGTACAACAACGTTTGCCCTTGTTCATCGGTCATGGAAACTTCCTCCGGGAAGTGCTCTGCAGGCGTTATCTCATTATTTTAGCAACAGTATTCATCATCTGACGCCAGCACAAGATGCAAACCGAATATATTTTCCCATCCAGATAAGAATGGCACAAAAAAGCCCCGACGGTGCGGGGCTGTTTAGTGCGGTCAGCAGGGACATTTACCCAGTTTGCCTGCCTGGCTGGGGAAGCGGGCATCCAGACAGTAACGGTGGAAATCGCGCTCATTCATCGGCGGCTGATCGGGATGATGGAGTCGCATATGCTGCAGATATTTTTGATAATCCTGCACCCCGACCATTAAGCGAAAACACTGTTGCAGGCCGCGCCAGAATCCCCGCCAGCTGAATGTCTGTGGCTGTGGGGCGGCGGCAGGCTGGCAGCGGATAATCTGCCACTCTCCCTGCGGACGCCGGGACTGATGAATAGCATCAGACATGACGCACCTCCTTGTTGCGCAGCGTCACAACGGACTCATGCGTAGTAGGAAGATCGCTGCGCAGCGCCCGGCGAATGACAAAGAACGCAGAGATGAGCATCGTGACCGCCACCAGCATAAAGAAGGCGCACAGGGCCGCGTTAATCTGATTGCTGAAGACGATGGTCTGCATATCCGCCACGCTTTTTGCCGGGGCGATGATCACGCCTTCATCCAGCCCTTTGCGGAACTTATTCGCCTGCGCCAGGAAGCCAATCGACGGTTTTTCATGGAAGATTTTCTGCCAGCCGGCAGTCATCGAGGTGATAAACAGCCAGACAGTTGGCAGGATAGTCACCCAGGCGTAACGCTGCTTTTTCATTTTGAACAGCACCACGGTGCCGAGGATCAGCGCCATGGACGCCAGCATCTGATTGCCGATACCAAACAGCGGCCACAGAGTGTTAATGCCGCCGAGCGGATCGACCACGCCCTGATAGACAAAGAAGCCCCAGCCCGCGACCGCCACGGTCGTGCCGGCCATATTGCCCAGCCAGGAGCGGTTATTCGCCATAGAAGGCACCACGGTGCCCACCAGATCCTGCACCATAAAACGGCAGGCGCGGGTACCGGCATCGACCGCCGTCAGAATGAACAGCGCTTCAAACAGGATGGCGAAGTGATACCAGAACGCCATCATCGCCCGGCTGTTAAAGATCTCGGTAATGATGTGGGCCATCCCCACCGCGAAGGTTGGCGCGCCGCCTGCGCGGGACAGGATCGAGCCTTCACCCACGTCACGGGCGATGCCGCTCAGCATTTCCGGCGTGACGACAAAGCCCCAGCCGTTGATCACCTGAGAGGCGCTTTCAACGGTGGTACCAATCAGCGCAGCCGGGGAGTTCATGGCAAAGTAGACGCCCGGATCGAGCACCGAGGCACAAATCAGCGCCATGATCGCCACAAAGGATTCCATCAGCATCGCGCCATAGCCAATAAAGCGGATATGACTTTCCCGCTCCACCAGTTTTGGCGTGGTGCCGCTGGAGACCAGCGCATGGAAGCCGGAGATGGCGCCGCAGGCAATAGTAATAAACAGGAACGGGAACATCGCGCCGGAGAAGACCGGGCCGGTGCCGTCGATAAATTTGGTGACCGCCGGCATTTTCATCTCTGGCATGGCAAAGACAATCCCCACCGCCAGCCCGACAATCACGCCGATTTTAAGAAAGGTCGAAAGGTAGTCACGCGGAGCCAGCAGCAGCCAGACCGGCAGCACGGAGGCAATAAAGCCGTAGATCACCAGCACCCAGGTCAGTGAGGTGCCTTTCAGGGTAAAGAAGGGCCCCCAGTAAGGATGCTGGGCTACGTCACCGCCATAGATAATCGCCGCCATCATCAGCACAAAGCCAATCAGTGAAACTTCGGCGATTTTACCGGGCCGGATAAAGCGCATGTAGACGCCCATAAACAGCGCAATCGGAATGGTGGCCGCGATGGTAAACAGTCCCCACGGACTGTTCGCCAGCGCCTTGACCACTACCAGCGCCAGCGCCGACAGAATAATGATCATGACGCCCAGCGCGCCGAGCATGGTCACCACACCGGCAAACGCACCCAGCTCCTGCCGCGCCATCTCGCCCAGTGAACGGCCATCACGACGGGTTGAGATAAACAGGATCAGGAAATCCTGTACTGCACCCGCCAGCATCACCCCGACCAGGATCCAGATGGTGCCCGGCAGAAAGCCCATCTGCGCCGCCAGAATCGGACCCACCAGCGGGCCGGCACCGGCGATAGCCGCAAAGTGATGACCAAACAGCACCCATTTATTGGTCGGGACATAATCGAGCCCGTCGCTCAGCCGCTCGGCAGGCGTCATCCGGCGGTCGTCCAGTTCGAAAATATTGCGGGCGATAAACAGGCTGTAGAAGCGATAAGCGATGCTGTAACAGGCGACAGCGGCTATCACCAGCCAGACTGCGTTGACGTGTTCGCCGCGGCTGAGGGCCAGCATGGCGAAAGCGCCCGCGCCGATTAACGCCACCACTAACCAGATCGCACTGGTTTTGACGTTTTTCATGACTAACTCCTTGTGAGGACCGAGAGGAAAGCGATCGAAAACAACGAGTCAAACTTAATGTAATGGAATGTAAGTGAAAGTTAATCAGTGGAGAAGTGTGAAGCGGGGTACAAATTTAACTTTTTTGCAATGCGGGCGGGGTGGAAACAGACGGGATAACCGGAGTTATCCCGCCCGATTGACTGCTCAGTACGTCACTACTCAGACGGCGGGACGCGCCACGACGCTGCGGGTTTCCATGCGGACTTCGGCGATGGTGACATCAATCACATCGGTCACACGGTAAACCACTTCGCCTTTGATCTGAACGCTGCCATTTTCCTGGCTGCAGACCAGCTCATCACGCACCGCGTGAATGAACGGAGCCGGGATAAAGGCGACCGCGCCAAACTCCAGCAGGCGAACACGCATGCCACCACGGGACACATCGATAATTTCGGCGCTGAAGCGACGGTCGGTTGCTGCAAACGGCGCCAGATAACGGGCGTAGAGCCAGTCGCCAACATCACGTTCCGCCATGCGGTTCAGGCGGCGGCGCTCACTCATCGTCACCGTCAGCGCATCATCCGGACGAGCGATCTGCTCACCGCGAATAATCGCTTTCAGCAGACGATGGTTGACCATGTCGCCGAACTTACGAATCGGTGAGGTCCATGTGGCGTAAGCCTCAAGTCCCAGGCCAAAGTGCGGGCCAGGCTCGGTGCTGATCTCAGCGAAGGTCTGGAAGCGACGGATCCGGCTGTCGAGGAACTGGGTCGGCTGGGCATCAAGCTCACGACGCAGCACGCGGAAACCTTCCAGCGTAGTGATCGCCTGCGCATCCACGCTAATACCATGGTTGGCCAGCACGGCCGCGGCCTGTTCAGCATTGGTGGCATCGAAACCGGCATGGACGTTGTAGATACCAAAACCGAGACGGTCACGCAGCACTTTCGCCGCGCAGACGTTGGCCAGAATCATAGACTCTTCGACAATGCGGTTAGCGATGCGGCGCGGTTCAGCCACGATCTCCAGCACTTCACCTTTTTCACCCAGCAGGAAGCGGTAATCCGGGCGATCTTTAAACACCAGCGCGTGGGTCTGACGCCATTCGCTGCGCGCCAGGCAGAGGCGATGCAGCAGGCGAATCTGTTCAGCAATCGCCTCACTTTCCGGCTGCCATGAGCCGCTGTTTTCCAGCCAGTCAGAGACGTCGTCATACGCCAGCTTGGCTTTGGATTCGATCCAGGCGGCAAAGAACTCAACGTCATCACCTAAGCTGCCATCGGCTGCCACGGTCACGCGGCAGGCCAGGGCCGGACGGCGCACATTCGGACGCAGCGAGCAGACATCATCAGAGAGTTCGCGCGGCAGCATCGGGATGTTAAAGCCCGGCAGGTAGTTGGTAAACGCACGCTGCGCCGCCAGCTTATCGAGCTGACTGCCTTCCGGCACATAGGCGGTAGGGTCGGCGATAGCGATGGTCAGACGCAGGGCGCCATCGTCCAGGGCTTCCGCAAAGAGCGCATCATCCATATCCTGGGTGCTGGCGCTGTCGATGGTAACGAAATCCAGCGCGGTCAGATCTTCACGCGTCAGATTTTCATCCAGCATCTCGCCAAAACTGACATCGGGCGCTTCACGCTCAAGGTTATGACGCGACAGCGTCACCCACCACGGCGCCAGATGGTCATCAGCTTTGACAATAAAATCGGTGAGTTCGGCATAAAAGCCGCGATCGCCTTTCAGCGGATGGCGACGCATCTCCGCCACGGCCCAGTCACCATTTTCAAACTCATGGCTGACATCGCGCGCAGGGCGACACTGGATCGCATCCTTCAGCAGGGGATGATCCGGCACAATCGACAGGCGATCGTCTTTCTTCTGTACCCGGCCAACAAAGCGGCTCAGGAACGGCTCAACCAGGGTTTCCGGCTCAGCGCTTTCGCGATCTTTATCGCTGTGGATCACGGCGGTGATGCGATCGCCGTGCATCACTTTCTTCATCTGCGGTGGCGGAATGAAGTAACTTTTTTGCGCATCGACTTCCAGAAAGCCGAAGCCTTTTTCAGTGCCTTTTACGACGCCTTCAGCACGAGGCGTTTGCGAATGGAGCTTCTCTTTCAGCTGCGCGAGCAGCGGGTTATCCTGGAACATAATTTTTACGTTTCGTTGGCTGATTGCGGCTGACAGTTTTACGCGAATCGACGTCGCGCGGCAAGGCAAAAAGCCGGACGAGCCGGCTTTTTAGGGGGGAGTGAAAGGGCTGTCAGGCGATGCGCTGATCGGCCAGTGCCTCAGAGAGTTCCAGCTTCACCGGCACCGATTTTGAGGTCGGTGTACCACTGTCATCACCAAAGCTGTTCAGCGGCACCAGCGGGTTGGTTTCCGGATAATAGGCCGCCAGGTTACCGCGCGGAATATTGTAGGGAACCAGTTTGAATCCGCTGACGCGACGGGTAATGCCATCATTCCACAGCGTTTCGATATCGACATTCTGGCCTTCGGTAAAGCCCAGGTCTGCCATATCGTCCGGGTTGATGAACACCACTTCACGCTGACCAAACACGCCACGGTAACGGTCATCAAGGCCGTAAATGGTGGTGTTGTACTGGTCGTGCGAACGCAGCGTCTGCAGGGTAAAAGGCACGTCCTGATCAAGATTCGGGAACAGTGAGGTCGGCAGCGC
>Ga0308162_1002655_pt1 | contig 11240 bp, 7 predicted proteins | sample PhySR2_FD_201370 | JGI IMG/M metagenome (GOLD analysis project Ga0308162, IMG submission 201370) | Phyllosphere microbial communities from UC Gill Tract Community Farm, Albany, California, United States - DLSLS.R2 | ecosystem: Host-associated > Plants > Phyllosphere > Unclassified | place: USA... | reverse complement strand
GCGGCATGAGCCAGCGCGTGATGATCGCCATGGCCATCGCCTGTCGGCCGAAGCTGCTGATCGCCGATGAGCCGACGACCGCGCTCGACGTGACCATCCAGGCGCAGATCATCGAACTGCTGCTGGATCTGCAGCAGCGCGAAAACATGGCGCTGCTGCTGATCACCCACGATTTGGCGCTGGTGGCGGAAGCCGCGCACCACATCATCGTGATGTACGCCGGCCAGGTGGTGGAATCCGGCAAGGCGGCGGAGATTTTCCGCGCCCCGCGCCACCCCTATACCCAGGCGCTGCTGCGCGCGCTGCCGGAGTTCGCCGCCGACAAGGCGCGGCTGGCTTCGCTGCCGGGCGTGGTGCCGGGCAAATACGATCGCCCGACCGGCTGCCTGCTCAACCCGCGTTGTCCCTACGCCAACGAGCGCTGCCGCAACGAGGAGCCGGAACTGCGCAGCATTCCCGGCCGTCAGGTTAAATGTCACACACCGCTGGATGATGCGGGGAGGCCGACCGTATGAGCCAGAATCAACCTTTACTGCAGGCAATTGACCTGAAGAAGCATTACCCGGTGAAAAAGGGCCTGTTCGCGCCGGAGCGGCTGGTCAAGGCGCTGGACGGCGTCTCCTTCACCCTGGAGCGCGGCAAAACGCTGGCGGTGGTCGGTGAGTCGGGCTGCGGCAAATCGACGCTCGGCCGCCTGCTGACGATGATCGAAGTGCCGACCGGCGGCGAGCTGTACTACCAGGGGCAGGATTTGCTGAAGCCGGACGCCTCTGCCGAGAAGCTGCGCCGCCAGAAGATCCAAATCGTGTTCCAGAATCCTTACGGATCGCTCAACCCGCGCAAGAAGGTCGGGCAGATCCTCGAGGAGCCGCTGTTGATCAACACGTCGCTCAGCGCCGCCGAACGGCGGGAAAAAGCGCTGGAGATGATGGCGAAGGTCGGCCTGAAGACCGAGCATTACGATCGCTACCCGCACATGTTTTCCGGCGGCCAGCGTCAGCGTATCGCCATCGCCCGCGGGCTGATGCTGAACCCGGACGTGGTGATCGCCGATGAGCCGGTGTCGGCGCTGGACGTGTCGGTGCGCGCTCAGGTGCTGAACCTGATGATGGATCTGCAGCAGGATCTGGGGCTGTCCTATGTGTTCATCTCGCACGATCTGTCGGTGGTGGAGCACATCGCCGACGAGGTGATGGTGATGTACCTCGGCCGCTGCGTGGAAAAGGGCAGCAAAGAGGCGATCTTCAACAATCCGCGCCATCCGTACACTCAGGCGCTGCTGTCGGCGACGCCGCGATTGAATCCGGATATGCGCCGCGAGCGCATCAAGCTGACCGGCGAGCTGCCCAGCCCGATGAATCCGCCGCCGGGCTGTGCGTTCAATGCTCGCTGCCGCCGTGCCTTCGGCACCTGCGTTCAGCTGCAGCCGCAGCTCAAACAGTACGGTGAGCAGATGGTGGCCTGCTTTGCGGTCGATCAGGACGAACATCCGGGGGCGTGAAGCGCCGGATTTTCCTGTCTAAACCAAACGCCGGCACAGCGCCGGCGTTTTTTATTATTCAATCAAAGGGTTGGTCAGTAGACGATCGTGACAATCCGTCTTTTAAATTATGCTCTTAACGTCATTCTGACAAAACGTTATATTTTTAAGAATCTTCGCAAGATAATAATAATCGAATAATAGAATTCAACGGGTTGCTGTTAATAAGTTTATTTCGGCCGATAGCGTTCGCCATTTTTATTATAAAAACCCAATAAAAAAGCACGCCGGCGGCGTGCTTTGGGTGAATGAGGCCGCGCTTATTGCGGATAAGGCACCCAGTCGCCGCCGTTCAGGCGAATGTAGGGCTTGCCCTGATACAGCATCACGATGGCGTTGTCGTTTTCGGAGATGACCGGGGTCTGCGGCAGCCCCTGGGTCAGCGCCTGCCAGTCGACGCTGGGTTCGCTGAAGACCTTGCCGTCCACCAGACGCGACACCAGTTCAGACAGCGCCAGATAGCTGCTCGGCGTTTTGATCTGCAGCGGGCTGCCCTGATGCGGCGCCTTCATGCCCACCAGTTTGATGCCGACCGGCGTATGGGTGATATTCGGGCTGGGAATGTCGCGCAGGCCGGACATCTGCATCTTGTCTCCCACCAACGCCGCGCCGTGTTCCGGCACGATCACCACCACCACTTTGCGGCCGGATTTCTCCAACTGATCGAGGAAGGTGTTCAGCTGATCGAACAGCTTCTGTGCGCGCGGCGGGTAGTCGGCGCTTTTGTTGGAGCCGACGAAGCGGTTGCCGTCGTGCAGCGGGATGACGTTGAAGAAGGTGGCGGTGCGGCCGTCACCGCCTTTTTGCTGCTGATCCAGCCAACGGGTCAGCAATTCGAGATCGTTATAAATCGGCTCGCCGTCGAACGACGTCAGCTCGTTGCCGATGCCGGCCTGCGACATCAGCGGCGCCTGCATGTCGCCCTGTTCACGCAGCTCTTTCAGGAAGTTGCCGAACACCCCGGAGTGATCGAGCATCAGCTGTTCCTTGAAGCCGAGCTTCGCCAGGTTGTCGAACAGGTAACACTGCTGGTTCACCGGCTGATACAGATCGCGATGCGAAAGCTGGCCGCAGCTGGCGCGCAGCAAACGGATGGCCGCCGGGCCGCTGTAGGCGGTGGCCGAGTTGAAGTTGTCGAACATGATGTCCATCTTCGACCACAGCGGGTGATTTTGCAGGTTGACCGCGTCCATATCGGCCCAGGCCAGCGAACAGATGTTGATCACCAGCAGATCGAACGGCTGGGCATCGGCGGGCAAGCTGGCCGGGAACGCGGTGGTGCGGCCTTTTTCTCGCTCGTAGAACTGGTTCAGGTAGGCCGTCAGGTTGGTGCTGGTCGGCGGCAGGCTGTCTGCCGGCGCAGCATCCCCCGCCGCCGGCGCAGACGTGGCCGGCGTATTGGCGCCGCCGGCCGCGGCCGTGGAGGTCGCGGGCAGCAGGGAGACTGCCGGTCCGGCGATGTTGACGATATTGAGCCACACCAGCGCCGCCACGGTGAACACCGTGACGCGCACCCACTGCGCGACGAACAGGTAGGCGATAAACAGCACGAAGGCCGCGCCGATCATTTGCCAGTTGATAAAGCGACCGATCAGCTCCAGCAGATACTGGGCGCTGAAGCCGGCCAGCTGCGAACCCTGGCTGAGAATGCTGTTGATGCCCGGCAGTCAGGTGTCGTGGTAGAACAACGCGATGCCGATCGGAATGGCGAGGTAATGGCGCCAGCGATGCAGGCGCTGCGACGGGATCGGCATCAGCAGAAACGCCATGAACACCAGGTTCGGCAGCGCGTGGAAGTTCAGGTAGCCGAACCACAGCAGGGCGAATTTGGCCAGAAAGTACAGGTTCCAGCCGCCCAGTCCGCGCCAGTAGCGCCATAGAGCGTTATCGGATTGCGTCTTCGAGTTTGGATTCATGGCTGCTTCTTACGTTTAATCTGAGATGAGGAGCCTGTGCGCACCCACAAACCGGCGGATTTCAAATAGCGCGGCGATAACAACAGGTTTTGCCAGTATTGACGCAAATGCGGAAAACGCCGGTGAAAGGCGTAGCCCAGCGGGATGAAGATCAGCGCGCACAGCAGGATCAGTTGCACGATGTCGTTAAGGTTCAGCATGCGGTTCCTCCTGCGGGCCAAGCGTCAGCGTGAAGGCGACCGGCTGCCGCCGTTCTGCGGGCGCCTCGGCCGCCGTCTCGCGGGGGCGCGGCGCGGCGCCGGCGGTGCCGGTGGCCGAAATCTGCCAGCGCCCCTGAGCCATACGTTTGATTTCCGAAATGATATCGACGTCCTGGTGCCACACCACCCGGTTGCTGAAGGCTTCATCCACCGGCAGGCGGAAGATGAACCTCAGCGCGGTATCCAAATCGTTGATGCGGCAGGTGGAGAGAAACAGCACCAGCCGCCCCTGCACCACGGTCATCACGTCGCCGAAGCGCCGCAGGTGGCACAGGGTCATCGCCTGTTCGGCGCGCAGACCGGTGGCCGGCCGCAGCGCCACCATCACGCCTTTGCCGTCCTCGGGCAGCAGCGTGTTGCCCATCAGCGAAAGCACCGCCTGGCTGAACGGTTCCGGCCGCATATAGCCTTTAAGCTGCAGCGGGCGCAAACCGGCCAGCAGCGCATCGATGTCGGCGGGCACATGGCGCGAGAAGCGCTGCCCCTGGATGCCCTCGAGCATGGTCAGAAAACGCGACAGCGGCGCGACGTGCGGCACGATCAGGTTGGCGCCGCAGGCCAGCAGCAGCCGCTCGTCGCTGTAGCGCAGGCTGGCGCTCATCTCGCGCACCGCGATTTTCAGGCCGTTGCCGCGGCTGCGGCGCAGGGTGTGGATCTGGTGCGCCAGGTGATCGATTTGGTCGCTTTGGTACAGCGCGAAAATCAACGTCGCCGAGAGTCTCAGCATGCCGTGCTGCGCCAGTTCGTCGTTGCTCTCCAGCAGCTGCCAGTTGGCGGACAGCGGCGGCGCGCCTTCCAGGATGCTGCGCTCGGCCAGATACAGGCCTTCATCGCTGCGCAAGGCGGTGGGGGAGGGTTGGCTGTTTTCATCCTCACCCTGCCAGCCGCCTTCCGCGGCGTACAGCGTCAGCAGCTGATTGGCGTTGATGCCGTTTTCGGTGCTCCACCAGTTCACCAGATATTGCGCGCTGTCCTGTTGCCATTGCAGGCTGGACAGGCCGTTCAGGATGCGATGCTGCGCGCTGAGCTGCCCTTTGAGCTTATTGATGCCGCCGCCGTGGCTGAGAATCAACAGCGTGCAGCCCTGTCGCCGCAGCCAGGCGGCGAGGGCGCGCGTCCACTCGCGCAGCTCTTCGGTGGTGAAGGTTTGCCACAGGCTGGCGTGGGCCAGCAGGATAAGTAAGCGATTTTGCGGCCGCAGGGCGCGCATCAGATCGTCGCTCAGCTGCGTCAGCGCGGCTTTTTTCTCCGGTAATTGATACAGCGGCAGCTTCTGCAACGCGGGCGAAGCCAGCTCGGCCAACAGGCGGTCGGGTTTGTCGCCGCTGCAGATCAGGGCGACTTTGCGGGTGGCCGGCTGGGCGGCAATGACCTGGCGACACAGCAGCGCGGCGTCGCTTTGCCTGTCGATATTGATCCAATAAAGCCCGGGGGCCTGCATCACCGACAGCTCTTCCCAAATCTGCCGAATGCCTAGAGAAAAAGAGTGCGCCATAGGATGTGTTCTACTTTCGTTGAAAGCCGACTAAAGACGTTTATATATAAAGATAGTCATTTTTACTCTGGCAATAACAAATCTCCGACGCTCTGCAACAATATTTGTTGAGAATCATCTTATTGCCTCTCTCTTTTTGTATCGTTGCTATAGTTAATTAACATAGCCTATTTTCGCCAAGGCGGAAGAATGAATAACGCACCCACCCATTTTCGTGCAGCGGCGCCTGGGGAGAGCCAGGATGACCTGCAGGCGCTCAGCCAGGCTTTTTCATTGCCGAAATTAAGCTATGTCGATATTTCCCGGCAGGAGCGGTTAACGCAAATGATGACGCGCTGGCCACTGTTGGCCGAATTGGCGCAGACCACGGGGAGCCATTGATCTATGCCGGTGATCGCGCTGCAAGGGTTGCGGGGTGGAATGGGGACGACGTCGGTCACGGCGGCGCTCGCCTGGGCGTTGCAGCAGTTGGGTGAGTCGGTGTTGGCGATCGATTTCACGCCGGATAATCTGCTGCGCCTGCATTTCAACACGCCGTTCGAGCTGGCGCGCGGCTGGGCTCGCGCGGAGCGGGATGGCGGCGGCTGGCAGGAAGGCGCGCTGCGTTATTGTGAAAACCTCGACTTTCTGCCCTTTGGCCGCCTGAATGCGGCGGAACGGCTGGAAGTGCAGCGTCAGTGTCGGGAGCAGCCGGAACGCTGGCGCGACAACCTGCGCCAACTGATCGCCGGCGATCCGCAGCGCTGGATCCTGCTGGATGTCCCGGTCGGGGACGGCGTGCTGGCGCAGCAGGCGCTGCAGCTTGCCGACTGCGTGTTCATGCTGTTGAACCCCGACGCCAACTGCCAGGTACGGCTCCATCAACAGACGTTGCCGAACGACTGCCGTTTCCTGGTCAATCACTACTCCTCCGCCAGCCAGCTGCAGCAGGATCTGCATCAGCTGTGGCTGCAAACGCTGAGCGGTCTGCTGCCGGTGGTGATCCACCGCGACGAAGCGTTGGCGGAAGCGCTGGCGGTCAAACAGCCGTTGGGCGAGTACCGCCCCGAGAGCCTGGCGGCGGATGAAGTGCTGACGCTGGCCAACTGGTGCCTGATCAATCTCAAACGGGGCGTTGCGCCATGAGCCGGGTGCTGAGCCTGCTGCTGGTGCCGCCGGTGCGTCAGGCGGTGCAGACGCGCTACCGCGGCTATCGCCGCAATGGTGCATCGGCGCTGACCGCCTTTTTCGCCACGCTGCTGGTGGCGTTGGGCTGGCTGCTGCTGCGCTTCGAGTCGCCGGCCTGGCAGCGCGTGCGTACCGGCCGCGCTTACTGGTTCCCGCATCTGTCCGCCGAACGCCCGCGCCCGGCGGATGCGCTGCGTTATCTGCTGCAGGGGCTGTGGCTGCTGCTGTTTCGCAGCGGCCGCGCGCCGGTGCAGCGCGACTATTTCGCCGGTTGGCGCCGCCTGCAGCAGCGCTATGCCGACTGGCTGCAGAGCCTGCCGCAGCGGCTGAAGAACGCCGGCGTGGAACAGCGCTCGGTGGAGCGCCTCGGTCGCATGAACCGCGGCATGCGGCGCGCGCTGTTTATTCTGGTCAGCGTGCTGGCGGCGATCCTCGCCATGCTGTGCATCTCGCAACCGTTCGATCTGCCGGCGCAGTTCGTGTTCGTCCTGCTGCTGTGGGGGATCGCGATGGTGGTGCGCCGGGTGCCGGGGCGTTTGCCCGCGCTGATGCTGATCGTGCTGTCGCTGACCGTCTCCTGTCGCTACCTGTGGTGGCGCTATACCGCCACGCTGAACTGGGACGACCCGCTAAGCCTGGTGTGCGGCCTGTTGCTGCTGGTGGCGGAAACCTACGCCTGGGTGGTGCTGGTGCTGGGCTATTTCCAGACCATCTGGCCGCTTAACCGCCAGCCGGTGCCGCTGCCCGCCGATAGCGCCAGCTGGCCGACCATCGATCTGATGGTGCCGACTTACAACGAAGATCTCGGGGTGGTGAAGCCCACCATCTACGCGGCGCTGGGCATCGACTGGCCGAAAGAGAAGGTGAATATCTATATCCTCGATGACGGCAACCGCCCCGAATTCCGGGCGTTCGCCGCCGAAGTGGGGGTGAAATACATCGCCAGGCCGACCCACGAACACGCCAAGGCCGGCAACATCAACAACGCGCTGAAGCAGGCCACCGGCGAGTTCGTGGCGATTTTCGACTGCGATCACGTGCCGACGCGCTCCTTCCTGCAGCTGACCATGGGCTGGTTCTTCAAAGACAAAAAGCTGGCGATGCTGCAAACCCCGCACCATTTCTTCTCGCCGGATCCGTTCGAGCGCAACCTCGGCCGCTTCCGCCAGACGCCCAACGAAGGCACCTTGTTCTACGGGCTGGTGCAGGACGGCAACGACATGTGGGATGCGACCTTCTTCTGCGGCTCTTGCGCCATCCTGCGCCGCAGCGCGCTGGACGAAATCGGCGGCATCGCGGTGGAAACCGTCACCGAAGACGCCCACACCTCGCTGCGCTTGCACCGGCGCGGGCACACCTCGGCCTATATCCGCATTCCGCAGGCCGCCGGGCTGGCGACCGAGAGTCTGTCGGCGCACATCGGCCAGCGCATTCGCTGGGCGCGCGGCATGGTGCAGATCTTCCGGCTGGACAACCCGCTGCTGGGCAAGGGGCTGAAACTGGCGCAGCGCCTGTGCTACGCCAACGCCATGCTGCACTTCCTGTCGGGCATTCCGCGGCTGATCTTCCTCACCGCGCCGCTGGCGTTTTTGCTGCTGCATGCTTACATCATCTTCGCGCCGGCGCTGGCGATCGCGCTTTACGTGCTGCCGCACATGATCCACGCCAGCCTGACCAACTCGCGTATCCAGGGGAAATACCGCCATTCGTTCTGGAGCGAAATCTATGAAACGGTGCTGGCCTGGTATATCGCGCGGCCGACGACGGTGGCGCTGTTCAATCCGCACAAGGGCAAATTCAACGTCACCGCCAAGGGCGGGCTGGTGGAGGAGGAGCACGTCGACTGGGTGATCACCCGACCTTACATGTTCCTGGTGATCCTGAACCTGGCCGGGCTGGCGTTCGGCGTCTGGCGGTTGGCCTATGGCCCGACGGACGAGGTGATGACGGTGATCATCAGCCTGGTGTGGGTGCTGTACAACATGACGATTCTCGGCGGCGCAGTGGCGGTGGCGGTGGAGGCCAAGCAGGTGCGTCAGGCGCACCGCGTGGAAATCGCCATGCCGGCGGCGATCGCGCGCGCCGACGGCCATCTGTATCCCTGCACGCTGCGCGATTACTCCGACGGCGGCGTGGGCATTGAGATGCGGGTGGAAAACGCGTTGAAAGACGGCGACAAGCTCTCGCTGCTGCTCAAGCGCGGCCAGCAGGAGTACAGCTTCCCCTGCGTGGTGACGCGCGCCTTCGGCAACAAGGTGGGGGTGCGCCTGGTCGACCTCTCCACCCGCGAACACATCGATTTCATTCAGTGCACCTTCGCCCGCGCCGATACCTGGGCGCTGTGGCAGGACGGGTTCCCCGAAGACCGGCCGATCGAAAGCCTGCGCGACGTGCTGGCGCTGGGCTTCCGGGGGTATGTGCGCATGGCGGACTACGCGCCGCCGCTGGTGCGCGGTCTGCTGGTCGGGGTCACCTCGCTGACCGCCTGGGTCGTGTCGTTTATTCCGCGCGGCGTCGGCAGGGATCCGACCTTGGGTCAACAAGAAACAGTGGGTTAGCTGCGAGTTCAACCGCCCGCTCACTCGCCCGGTGAACAGGCTCCAACATTGATGATGATACGATGACGAGAAAAATAACCTGGTTAACTGCTCTGGCCTTAGGCATCAGCACCCTGTCGCAGGCCGAAACCGCCACCGCGCCGACCGTGGCGGCCCAGCCGCCGATTGCCGCGGCGGCCGATACGGCGATCGCGCCACCGCCGGCCGCCGCGCCGCAGGATCCGAATGCGCCGGTGCGCGACGTGTCGCTGCCGTTTGCGCAGATAGCGCCGCCGCCGGGCACCTTTGTTCTGCGCGGCACCCGGCCGGACGGGCAGATCGAATTCGGCGTGCGCAGCGACGAGGTGGTCTCGCAGGCGATGCTCGATATGGAGTTTACGCCGTCGCCGGCGCTGATCCCGGTGGAGTCGCACGTCAAGGTCTACCTGAACGACGAGCTGATGGGCGTGACCACGATCGCCAAGGAGCAGCTGGGCAAGCCCAATCGCATCCAGATGGCGATCGATCCGCGCTATATCACCGATTTTAACCGCGTTCGGCTGGTGTTCGTCGGCCATTATCAAAATATCTGCGAAAACCCGGCCAGCACCTCGCTGTGGCTCGACGTCAGCAAGTCCAGCGCGCTGAAGCTGCGTTTCCAGACGCTGCCGGTGAAAAACGAGCTGTCGCACTTCCCTGAGCCGTTCTTCGACAGCCGCGATAATCGGCCGCTGACGCTGCCGATGGTGTTCGCCGGCCAGCCGGATCTCGCCCAGCAGCGTGCGGCGGGCATTCTGGCGTCCTGGTTCGGCAGCAAGGCGCAGTGGCGCGGGCAATCCTTCCCGACGCTGTACAATGCGCTGCCGACGCAGCACGCGGTGGTGTTCGCCACCAACTCGCAGCGCCCGGATTTCCTGCGCGATTATCCGGCGGTCAACGGCCCGACGGTGGAGATGATCAGCCACCCGGACAATCCGTACGTCAAACTGCTGTTGATTCAGGGACGTGACGACAACGATTTGATCACCGCGGTGAAGGGCATCGCGCAGGGCAACATCCTGTTCCGCGGCCAGAACGTAACGGTGGACAAGGTGGAACAGCTGGCGCCGCGCCAGCCGTACGACGCGCCGAACTGGGTGCGCACCGATCGGCCGATGACCTTCGCCGAGCTGCAGCAGTACGCCGAGCAGCTGCAAACCAGCGGCATCGAGCCCGGCCCGATTTCGCTGACCATGAACCTGCCGCCGGACCTGTTCCTGATCCGCAGCACCGGCATCGACATGCACCTGAAATACCGTTACACCGCGCCGCGCATTCAGGACGGTTCGCGGCTGAGCGTCAGCCTGAACAACCAGTTCGTGCAGGCTTACTCGCTGGTGCCGGAGCACGAGCAGGGCGCGCAGCTGCTGCGCCTGCCGTTGACGCAGGGACTGCTCGATTCCGACAAGAACGTCAATATCCCGGCGCTGCGGCTGGGGGCCACCAACCAGCTGCGCTTTGACTTCGATTACACCACGCTGCTGGCCAGCGGCGCGGAAGGGCGCTGTGAAACCTACTCCTTCACGCAAAACCACGCGGTGATCGACGGCGCGTCCACCATCGATTTCTCCGGCTACCGCCACTTTATGGCGATGCCGGATCTGCGCGCCTTCGCCAACGCCGGCTTCCCGTTCAGCCGCCTGGCGGATCTGTCGCAAACGCTGGTGTTGGTGAATCAGAAACCGCAACCGGCGCAGGTCAGCGCGCTGCTGAACGCGCTGGGCGTGATCGGCGCGCAAACCGGCTACCCAGCGCTGGCCTTCACGCTGAGCGATGACTGGTCGCAGGCGAAGGATCGCGACGACGATATCCTGATGGTCGGTACCATTCCGCCGGAGCTGCGCGACGACAAGAAAATCAGCCTGCTGGTGGACGCGACCCAAAGCTGGGTGAAACAGCCGACGCGGCAGCCGCCGCTGCCCAGCGCGGAAGCGCTGGCGGAGGACACCCGGCCGGACAGCAAGACCGCCGTCAGCTCCGAGGGGGCGATGTCGGCGATCATTGGCGTGCAGTCGCCGTTCAACGACCAGCGCAGCATCGTGGCGCTGTTGGCGGACAGCCCGCGCGGCTATGAGCTGCTGAACAATGCCCTGCTGGACAGCGGCAAGCGCGCCGCGGTATTCGGCTCGGTGGCGGTGATCCGCGAATCGGGGGTCAACAGCCTGCGCGTCGGCGATATTTACTATGTCGGCCACCTGCCGTGGTGGGAGCGGCTGTGGTATGCCCTCTCCACCCATCCGGTGCTGCTGGCGGTGATCGCGGTGGTGCTGGTGGTGATCCTGGGGC
>Ga0308162_1002653_pt1 | contig 11245 bp, 10 predicted proteins | sample PhySR2_FD_201370 | JGI IMG/M metagenome (GOLD analysis project Ga0308162, IMG submission 201370) | Phyllosphere microbial communities from UC Gill Tract Community Farm, Albany, California, United States - DLSLS.R2 | ecosystem: Host-associated > Plants > Phyllosphere > Unclassified | place: USA... | reverse complement strand
AATGCGTCACCCAGTTGCACTACGCCCGCGCTGGCGTAATCACCCCTGAGATGGAGTTTATCGCCATCCGCGAAAACATGGGCCGCGAGCGTATCCGTGGCGATGTCCTGCGCCAGCAGCATCCAGGCCAAAGTTGGGGCGCCAATCTGCCGGAGAACATCACGCCGGAATTCGTTCGCCAGGAAGTGGCCGCTGGACGCGCCATCATCCCCGCTAATATCAACCATCCCGAATCCGAGCCGATGATCATCGGTCGCAATTTTCTGGTGAAAGTTAACGCCAACATCGGCAACTCGGCGGTGACCTCATCCATCGAAGAGGAGGTCGAAAAACTGGTCTGGTCCACCCGCTGGGGCGCGGATACGGTGATGGACCTGTCCACCGGCCGCTATATCCACGAAACCCGCGAATGGATCCTGCGTAACAGCCCGGTACCGATCGGAACGGTGCCTATCTATCAGGCGCTGGAAAAAGTGAACGGCGTGGCGGAAAACCTGACCTGGGAAATGTTCCGCGATACGTTACTTGAGCAGGCAGAGCAAGGCGTTGACTACTTCACCATCCACGCCGGCGTACTGTTGCGCTATGTACCGATGACCGCCAAGCGCCTGACCGGCATCGTCTCGCGCGGCGGTTCGATCATGGCTAAATGGTGTCTGTCACACCATCAGGAAAACTTCCTGTACCAGCACTTCCGCGAAATCTGCGAAATTTGCGCCGCCTATGACGTCTCACTGTCCCTGGGAGATGGCCTGCGCCCCGGCTCAATTCAGGACGCCAATGATGAAGCGCAGTTCGCCGAACTGCACACGCTGGGCGAACTGACCAAAATTGCCTGGGAATATGACGTGCAGGTGATGATCGAAGGCCCTGGTCATGTACCGATGCAAATGATCCGTCGCAACATGACCGAAGAGTTGGAGCATTGCCACGAAGCGCCGTTCTACACCCTTGGCCCGCTAACCACCGATATCGCTCCAGGCTATGACCACTTCACCTCCGGCATCGGCGCCGCGATGATCGGTTGGTTCGGCTGCGCCATGCTGTGTTACGTCACGCCGAAGGAGCACCTCGGGCTGCCGAACAAAGAAGACGTCAAACAGGGGCTGATCACCTACAAAATTGCCGCCCACGCCGCCGATTTGGCCAAAGGCCACCCGGGTGCCCAGATCCGCGATAACGCCATGTCCAAGGCGCGTTTCGAATTCCGCTGGGAAGATCAGTTCAACCTGGCGCTCGACCCGGCTACCGCCCGCGCTTATCACGACGAAACCCTGCCGCAAGAGTCCGGCAAAATCGCCCACTTCTGTTCCATGTGCGGCCCCAAATTCTGCTCGATGAAAATTTCGCAGGAAGTACGCGACTATGCCGCCGCGCAGGAAGCCGCCAAACCGATAGAAGTACAACTCACCGGCATGGAAAAAATGTCGGCCGAGTTCCGTTCACGCGGCAGCGAGCTCTACCACAGCGCCGGCAACCTGCAAGAGGAACTGAGCAATGACTGATATCACCACGCCTTTCCCCGCCACTTCGCACAAGCTGGGGTTATACCCGGTAGTCGACAGTGTCGAATGGATTGCTCGCCTGCTGGATGCGGGTGTTACCACCATCCAACTCCGCATCAAGGATTTGCCGGATGAGCAGGTCGAAGAGGATATTGCCGCCGCCATTGCGCTCGGTAAAAGGTACAACGCCCGGCTGTTTATTAATGACTATTGGCAATTGGCGATTAAACACGATGCCTATGGCGTACACCTGGGCCAGGAAGACCTGGAGACCACCGATTTGGCGGCCATCCACCGCGCCGGATTGCGTTTAGGGGTTTCTACCCATGACGATACCGAACTGGCGCGAGCCATTGCGGTGAAGCCTTCTTATATTGCGCTGGGGCATATCTTCCCGACGCAAACCAAAGACATGCCTTCCGCTCCCCAGGGCCTGGCAGAGCTGAAACGCCATATCCTCGGGTTGAGTGACTATCCGACGGTGGCGATCGGCGGGATCAGTATCGATCGCGTGGCCGACGTGTTGGCCTGTGGCGTAGGTAGCGTGGCGGTGGTCAGCGCCATTACTCAGGCGCCGGACTGGCGCGCCGCTACCGCTCAACTGCTGCAGCTGATCGAAGGCAAGGAGTAACGCCATGTTGAACGATCAAGAGTTCCTGCGTTACAGCCGCCAACTGCTGCTGGAAGATATCGGCCCGGAAGGTCAGGAGAAGCTGAAGCGTTCGACGGCGCTGATCGTCGGGCTTGGGGGCTTAGGCTCCCCTGCAGCGCTCTATCTGGCCGCCGCCGGTGTCGGTACGCTGTTGCTGGCCGATGACGATACGCTTCACGTCACCAACCTGCAGCGCCAGATCCTGTACCGCAGCCCCGACGTGGAAAAAAGCAAAGCCGCTCTGGCACAGCGCCAGTTACAGGCACTGAACCCGATGGTTGAAGCCATTGCGCTGGAACAACGGCTGCAAGGCGAAACCTTGCACCACGCCGTGGAGCGCGCCGATCTCATTTTGGACTGCAGCGACAATATGGAAACCCGCCATGCGGTGAACGCCGCCTGCATCAGCGCCGACAAGCCGCTTATCAGCGGCAGCGCGGTGGGTTTCAGCGGCCAGTTGCTGGTCATTGAACCGCCTTATGTCCACGGCTGTTACGCTTGCCTTTACCCGGAACAGGCAGAACCGCAGCGCAATTGCCGCACCGCTGGCGTGCTCGGCCCGGTGGTCGGCGTCATCGGTACGCTGCAAGCCCTGGAAGCGATAAAGATGCTGGCAGGCATGCCTTCACCACTGAACGGCAAACTACGGTTGTTCGACGGTAAACAACAACGCTGGAGCACCTTGCAACTCAGCCAGGCCAGCACCTGTGCAGTATGCGGAGGGGCAGCATGAAGATCCGGCTTAATGACCAGCCGTTGGAACTGGCGCAGCCCCTGAGCGTCGATGCTTTGCTGGAGCAACTGCAACGCCACCAGCCGGGCACCGCGCTGGCTATCAACCAAACCATCATCCCGCGCGCCGACTGGGCTAACCACCAGGTGCAGGACGGTGATGACATCCTGTTGTTTCAAGCGATCGCCGGAGGCTGACATGCTACAAATCGCCGATACCACCTTTACTTCACGCCTGTTTACCGGCACCGGCAAGTTCGCCACCCCAGCGCTGATGCTGGAAGCCCTGCAGGCCTCCGGTTCGCAGCTGGTCACCATGGCGATGAAACGCGTCGATCTGCACGGCGGCAATGATGCCATTCTGGCGCCGCTGCAGCAGTTGGGCGTACGCCTGCTGCCAAATACCTCCGGTGCCAAAACCGCTGCCGAAGCGATATTCGCCGCCCGGCTGGCGCGTGAGGCGCTCGGTACTCACTGGGTAAAACTGGAAATTCACCCTGATGTGAAATACCTGCTGCCAGACCCCATCGAAACCCTGAAAGCGGCGGAAATTTTGGTAAAAGAAGGCTTTGTGGTGCTGCCTTACTGCGGTGCCGACCCGGTGCTATGCAAACGGCTGGAAGAAGTGGGCTGCGCGGCGGTCATGCCACTCGGATCGCCAATCGGTTCCAACCGGGGGCTGCGCACCCGCGACTTTCTGGAGATCATTATCGAACAGGCCAAAGTGCCGGTGGTAGTGGACGCCGGTATCGGTGCGCCGAGCCATGCACTGGAAGCCATGGAACTGGGTGCCGATGCGGTGCTGGTGAATACGGCTATCGCCGTGGCACGCGATCCCGTACAGATGGCGCATGCTTTCCGTTTGGCATTGGAAGCCGGTGAACTGGCGCGTCAGGCCGGTTTGGGCAGTAGCCAACGTAGTGCGGCGGCTTCTAGCCCGCTGACGGCTTTTCTCAGCCAGGCCGGGGAGACGTTGTGATGGCCGATGATTTCAGCCGCCGCTGGCAGCAGTTGGATTGGGACGACATCTCGCTGCGCATTAACAGTAAGACGGCGCGGGATGTGGAGCGTGCACTCAATGCGGACAAGCTGACGCGTGAAGACTTTATGGCATTGATCTCCCCTGCCGCGGCGCCCTATCTGGAACCTTTGGCGCAACGTGCACAGCAACTGACTCGCCAACGTTTTGGTAACGTGGTCAGCTTCTATGTGCCCTTATACCTGTCTAATCTATGCGCTAATGACTGCACTTACTGCGGTTTTTCAATGAGCAATCGCATTAAGCGCAAAACCCTGGATGCCGCAGAAATCGAACGCGAGTGTCTGGCGATTAAAGCTTTGGGTTTTGAGCATCTGCTGCTGGTCACCGGTGAACACCAAACCAAGGTCGGCATGGATTACTTTCGCCAACATATTCCGGCGATCCGCCGCCATTTCAGTTCGCTGATGATGGAGGTTCAACCGCTGGCGCAGGAAGAGTATGCCGAACTGAAAACGCTGGGGCTGGATGGCGTGTTGGTGTATCAGGAAACCTATCATCCCGCCACCTATCTGCAGCATCACCTCCGTGGGCAGAAACAGGACTTTCATTGGCGGTTGGCCACGCCGGATCGCCTGGGCCGCGCCGGGATCGACAAGATCGGTCTCGGCGCTCTGGTCGGGCTCTCCAACAGTTGGCGCACCGACTGCTATATGCTGGCCGAGCACTTATTCTACCTGCAGCAAACCTATTGGCAGAGCCGTTATTCCATCTCGTTCCCGCGTTTGCGCCCCTGCGCCGGCGGTATAGAACCGGCGTCGATCATGAGTGAACCGCAACTGGTGCAGTTGATCTGTGCTTTCCGGCTGTTCGCCCCCGACGTGGAACTTTCTTTGTCGACGCGTGAATCCCCGTTCTTCCGCGATCATATGATCCCGGTGGCGATCAACAGCGTCAGCGCCGGATCCAAGACACAACCCGGTGGCTATGCCGACGACGTGCCGCCTGAACTGGAGCAGTTCGAACCGCATGATGGCCGTACGCCGCAACAGGTGGCGCAAGCGATTAGCGATGCCGGTTTGCAGCCGGTGTGGAAAGACTGGGACGGCTATCTTGGACGTGGCGCGCAATAAGCTGTAATCCATTAACCATTGCAGAGAAATCCAAAGATAGACTGCGCAAAGTCTATCAACCAAGCTGGTGCCGAAAATCACACCGGCTATAGTCCCTCTGCCGGTCGCCAAACCCGGCGCCGGCCGGGGCCGTTACCTTCTCAATGGCCCCGCCTTACCCATCCCCGGATCGTACCGGATACCCTCCCGCGCGATCCGGGCCTTCCTTTTCGGTTTGCGCACTCATCAACGCGGTTCGGGGATTTTGACAAAGCTAACTGGTTGGACCACATTTAACCTCTCACCCCCGGCGGAATAATAACCATGAACCTGTACCTGCGACTGATTTGGATCTTTATCTCATCACGCTGGAAAGCGCGCATGTCAATGGATGACCTGACCAGCACCCTGCAAACTCGAGTGTGGCTAAATGATATCGATATCAATCTGCACATGAATAATGGCCGCTACCTTACGGTGTGCGACCTCAATCGGGTGGATATGTTTATTCGAACCGGATTAATGAAGCTGATGCTCAAGCGGCGTTGGTCGCCGATCGTCAGTCAACTGAATATGAATTACAAAAAGGCGCTGCAGCCCTTCCAACGTTATCAAGTCAGTATGACCATTACCCACTGGGACGATCGTTACTTTTATGCGACTCATACTTTCAGTGTCGGCGATCGGATTGTGGCACTGGGCACGTCACAGGCAGTCGTAGTCGGGAAAGAAGGCGTAGTGGCGCCAGAAGAAGTAGCAGAAAGCGTGCGGCAATATCAACAGGCGAGCAAGGTGTGACCACCTGCGCCGCGGTGATGTGATGAGTCCCTGATGCTGTAATGGCCCTGGCGTCGGCCGTGTATCTTTTTTTGCTGCCTGCCCCTAGCTTGAAGACAGGAGCAGGCAGCTTATTCTGTGAGACAGGCAGCCCCCCCAGGAACGCGAATCGCACATATAAGAGCTAATTAATCATATCAACGATAAAATGTGAATGTCTTTTGAGTGTTTTTTTGAGTGCTATTGAGTGTAATTTGAGTTTAGTCATGAAAATCAAACGGATATCGCCGCAGCCATCCTGACTTCATCTATAATCGAGCCAGCAGGCAACCTCGGGACAGCAAATGCTCGTGGTCAACATCAGAAAAATCGAGGTGATCATGAAAAAAACGCCAAATTACGCAGAGGCAATCAGTATGTTGCTGGCCCAGAAAGGGGTAGGTGACAGAAAGCACGCATCAACCATGGCAAGCATTCTGAACCTTCAATATAACAGCGCCAAGCAGAAGCTGGACGGTAAAAGAGGCATCACTCTCGACGAGATAAAAAGAGTATTTCAATACTTCAATGAATCGTTTGAAGGACGCAGAGCCCACAACTGCGTGTTTATCATGAACAGCATACATAAACGGTGCAATATCGAGGTTGATGACAAGCCGGTAGACAGCATTGAGGACGGGGAAACCTATGCGTTCAGAAAAGACGATCTTTTTATTATTAACACCGGCAGAGATAAAAGCGCAGGCGCAGAGCTGTATAAGGTCAGGAAAATAGACTTTCTTCCGGCACCCAGAATTGCCATCCTCGACAATGACCAAGACATCCTGGAGTTGCTAAAAAAAATCACCACCCGCTACGGTATCGAAACAGAGACTTTTCCAACCGCTAAGGCGATCATCGACAGCCTGGAGCAACATACCTACGAGGCCTTTATCCTTGATTGGCTGTTAGACTTTGGCGAGACATCAGAAAAGGTCGTAGAAAAGATAAAAGACCGAGTGGATACCCATGCACAAATCATCATCCTGACAGGCCAGTTACACCACTATGAGAAAAACATCGGCGATATGATATTAAACTACGACGTACATTTGATTGAGAAACCAGCCAAGCCGCTGATTATTTCTTCACTGTTGCTTTCCCATTTGTTTTTCAACTGATTTTATTGGCAAGCAAATGAGGAATGACGAGCCTTTACCTTCAACAGATTTTACTCTGAGGGTGCCCTTCATCCTGGTCACATAGTTCTTTATAATGGTCAGGCCCAAGCCCAGCCCCTGGCGCGTCTCTCTTTCCACCCCCTGATTAAATGCTTTATATAATCTGTTAATATTTTTCACGTTAAAGCCGATACCGTTATCTTTCACCAGAAGATAAAGACGACCGTGACAAACCTTCACATTCAGAATTACCAAGCCGCAATGGGTATATTTATCGGCATTACCCAACAGATTGACGATTATTCGATATAACTTGTATTTATCGGAATGAACTTCCCCTGAATAAGACGAATACCGGACAATAAATTTATTGCGACCGTCCCCACCCACCGCAGCAACAGCATCGTCAACCACCTCATTGAGTGAAAACAGAGAATCATTGACCTTTACTTCCCCCATTTCAAGCCGTGAGTAATCCATGACCTCACGCGTTTGCTCTGCAATTTTATTGCCGTGATGCGAGATGAGCCTGGCCTCTTTTTTTAACTCATCCTGCACCAACTCATGCTCCATGATGTCTGCCGCAATCACGATGGCCTGCGTTGAGCCGGCTATCTCATGGTAAATGGAAGAAATAAAGATATTCTTATTCTTAACTATCTCCTTCAGTGAAAACGCATGCTTCAAAATCAGGAACATCATCAAGAAAATCAGCACCAGTGAAATAATAGCAAACAGCTCGGCTTTACCTGAATTATCTTTGATGATGTCTTTAACCTCGGTGAAATTCCTTATCTGTATTTTGTAGATTATCTCTTGAATATCGACCAGGGTAATTTCCATCTCGTCCATAAAGGAGAGTATATCGGCTCTGGTTTTGGTGCCGTTTAACAACTCAACGCTAAGTTGATCCAGCTCAGCATACTGCTGCTTCAAAACCGCAATGGTTTTTATAAATTCTTCATCATAATAAAAAGCATCGCTGAACGTCGAGCGCCCCTCAAGAATGGCAATTTTTGATGCAAATATTTTCTTTTTGAGCATAAAAGCGTCGTAGTTATCCTCATCGCCCAGCAGCAATGCAGTTTTTGTCCTTTCAAATGACAAAAAGAGGATTTCAGCAACGGAGTAATTATCGAGATTGGGCTCAATCTGCTTGTATCGCTCTTTCACATTGCCGAAATTTGTGGCAATCAGTAAAACTAAGAGCACCAACACTGCAACCAGAGCGACAAGCGTCCCGATAAATTTTTTGCTCATTTCACTTAACCTCTAGCATCTTTATCTGCCAAACGGTTTTTGCGTTCACATCAATATTGTTCAACTCTGGGTGGCTATCACGAGGATAGATAATCGCAAAAGGCCCTAACTGTGCGACGTCCATAAGCTCGCCATTTTTCTTATAGGCGATAATAGCCTTGTATTTAGCCAACTCAGCAACGGGCATTGAATATGAATAATCATCCCAGGCAAAAGCGCGAACCTTACTTCCCGTCAGGCCATATTCCTTTGCCAGCACGCTAAACTCAACGCCGGTAAAAACGGCCTCAGGAGTGAAATTGGTAGAGGTTTTAATCGAAGAAGATGGCATCGCCTCTAATGCCTTTAGCGTAATCTTAACCTTCTCGCCATCGCTCTTTTTAAGATAAAAATAATCAACGCCAGCACAGAGTGGAGCGCTAAACAGAGACATCAGAAATAATGCTATCAATCCTTTGATTTTCATTACTTATCACCTTTACGTTTAACCAGCTCCGCCTGACCAAACTCATCCTTGCCAATGGCAACCCACCCGCGCCGCTGATAAAACGCTTCAGCCTTCGATCCCGGATCGGTAGTGAGATGGATCTCTTGAGCGCCATTTTCGAATAACCATGCCGTTACTGCATTCAGTAAGGCAGAACCTATCCCCTTCGACTGGTATTCCGGTTTAACAAACAGCCCACCGATCAAGGGTTCAGGAATAAAGAGCCCGAAACCTACGCCGGCGTAATCATCACCGCATTTGCAAATCCAACCACCACCCTGGTTAATATCATCCAGTGCCTGGGTCCTATGAAGATATTGGATCTGGTGAGGGTGAAGCGGGTTCTCTTCGACGGAGAATCTAATTTCATACAGGTAAGGCAGGTGTTTTGCCGTAAGTTTCTCGAAGGTGATCAGGCTGTCCATATCTGTACAATCCTTGGTTGTAATAGCACGCAGGTGATTTTAGCCATTATTTCGGGTTTATTCATAGTAGCAAAGATTCCCCCTGCCGGAGCGGGCAAAAAAAAACCGCCCCCGGAGGAGCGGTTTATCTGGCAAGGAACCGGCAAGCCGGATCCCGAGTGCATTCAACGATTAATCGTTGTTGCCGCCCAAGCCTGCATTCAGCAGTTCAGCCAGGTTAGCCGTTGCTTCTTCCGCGCTCACCTGCGGAACAACTGGCACTTCACCCTGTGCTTTACGGCGCATACGGTCCTGATGATAAGCGTAACCGGTACCGGCTGGGATCAGACGGCCCACGATGACGTTCTCTTTCAGGCCACGCAGTTCATCACGCTTACCGGCAACAGCCGCTTCGGTCAGAACACGCGTCGTTTCCTGGAACGATGCTGCGGAGATGAAGGACTCGGTCGCCAAGGAAGCCTTGGTGATACCCAGCAGATCGCGTGAGAAGGTTGCCTCGATTTTGCCTTCAGCAGCAAGCTGACGGTTGGCAATCTTAACGCGTGACACTTCAGCCTGCTCGCCTTCCAGGAACTCGGTGCCACCTGCGCTGACGATGGTGCCTTTACGCAGCATCTGACGAACGATAACTTCAATGTGTTTATCGTTAATCTTAACGCCTTGCAGACGGTAAACTTCCTGCACTTCGTTGGTGATGTAGCGGGTAACCGCATGCACACCACGCAGACGCAGAATGTCGTGCGGAGATTCTGGGCCGTCAGAAACAACGTCACCACGCTCCACAACTTCGCCTTCAAACACGTTGAGCTGACGCCATTTTGGAATCATCTCTTCGTAAGCGTCGCTGCCGTCCAGTGGAGAGATGACCAGGCGACGTTTGCCTTTGGTCTCTTTACCGAACGAGATAATCCCGCTGATTTCAGCCAGGATTGCAGGCTCTTTCGGACGACGTGCTTCGAACAGATCCGCAACGCGTGGCAGACCACCGGTAATATCCTTGGTACCGCCGGATTCCTGAGGAATACGCGCCAGGGTATCACCCGCACCGATCTGAATGCCGTCTTCCAGCTGCACAATCGCTTTACCTGGCAGGAAGTATTGAGCAGGCATATCAGTACCTGGGATCAACACGTCGTCGCCTTTGGCATCAACGATTTTCAGTGCCGGACGCAGGTCTTTACCGCTACCGGTACGCTCTGCGCTGTCCAGTACAACCAGAGAAGACAAACCGGTCAGTTCGTCGGTCTGGCGTGTAATGGTCTGGCCGTCAACCATATCAGCGAAGCGGATGAAACCACTCACTTCGGTGATAACTGGCATGGTGTGCGGATCCCAGTTAGCAACGGTTTCGCCGCCGTTAACTTCTGCACCGTCACCTTTGCCCATCACGGCACCATAAGGCACTTTGTAGCTTTCTTTGGTACGGCCGAATTCGTCGATCAGCTTCAGTTCGGTGTTACGAGAGGTAATCACCAGCTTGCCTGCGGCGTTCATGACGAACTTCACATTGCTCAGCTTCAGACTACCCTTGTTTTTCACCTGGATGCTGGATTCAGCAGCCGCACGAGATGCCGCACCACCGATGTGGAACGTACGCATCGTCAGCTGTGTACCCGGCTCACCGATTGACTGTGCCGCGATAACGCCGATAGCTTCGCCTTTGTTGATGATGTGACCACGTGCCAGGTCGCGACCATAGCAGTTTGCACACACACCAAAGTCGGTTTCACAGCTCACTACGGAACGGACTTTAACGCTGTCGACAGAGTTCTCTTCCAACAGGTCACAGGTCTTCTCGTTCAGCAGGGTGTTGCGTGGCACCAGGATGTCAGCCGTACCCGGCTTGATAACATCTTCTGCTGTCACACGACCCAGAACGCGTTCGCGCAGTGGCTCTTTAACGTCACCACCTTCGATAACCGGAGTCATCATGATGCCGTTGTGAGTACCACAGTCGTCTTCGGTAACTACCAAGTCCTGCGCCACGTCAACCAGACGACGGGTCAGATAACCGGAGTTAGCCGTTTTCAGTGCGGTATCCGCCAGACCTTTACGAGCACCGTGCGTGGAGATGAAGTACTGGAGTACGTTCAGACCTTCACGGAAGTTCGCGGTGATTGGCGTTTCGATGATGGAGCCGTCCGGCTTCGCCATCA